>JGI20214J51088_10000606_pt1 | contig 24764 bp, 15 predicted proteins | sample WetSurMetagenome_FD_51088 | JGI IMG/M metagenome (IMG submission 51088) | reverse complement strand
GCTTTCGAGGGTCTTCTGGAAGAGCGGCTCGTGCGTGCGCGGCGTGCATGCCGCCACCACCAGGCGGTTGAGCCCGTGCCGTTCTATGGCGGCGCGAATGGCCTTCTGCGAGTCCTGCGCGCATGAGAACATGAGCTCGCCCGCGAACTTCACGCCGGGGAGCGCCGAGGCGTATTTCACCACCGCCGGAACGTCGACCACCGAGGCGATGTTTATGCCGCAGCGGCAGACATACACGCCTATCCTCGGCGGTTCGCCGCGCAGTTCCTTCTGCGGCGGAACCTCGGCCTTTATTTCCTTCACCGCAAGCCCGCCCAGCGCCGAAGCGGCGGCCGAGGCCGCGCCGCTCGCCTCAATCACCGATTCGGGGATGTCTTTGGGCCCGCTCACGCTTCCGCATACGAACACGCCCCGCCTGCTTGTCGTCACCGGCTCCATTTCGCCGATGCGCACGAAGCCGGACTTGTCGAGTGCGACCGACAGGCTCGATGCGGTGTTCATCGACGCCTGCGACGGCTGTATGCCCACCGACAGCACCAGGAGATCGAACCGCGCCGACCGCGTCTTCCCGTCCCGGGTGATGTATTGTATGTCAAGATCGTTCGTTTCCGGATTGCTTTCGACCGAGGCGATTCTGCCGTTTACAAAGGTTGTGTCGTGGCGGTCCTTCGCCTTGTCGACGAACCTGTCGAAGCCCTTCCCGTAGGCCCGGATGTCCATGTAGAAAATGGTGGTCTTCGCCTTGGGCAGGTGTTCCTGGGTGATGATGGCGTCCTTTGCGGCCTGCATGCAGCATATGGCCGAACAGTGCTCGTTGCCGGCCGCGATGTCGCGCGAGCCCACGCACTGGAGTATGGCGATTTTTTTCGGCTCCTTCTTGTCGGATGGGCGCACGATGTGGCCGGCCGTCGGGCCCGAGGCGCTCAGCAGCCGTTCGTACTCTATTGAAGTGACCACGTTGGGAAACACGCCGTAGCCGTATTCGGCCTTGAGCTTCGCGTCGAACTCCTTTGTGCCGCTGGCGAGAATGACCGAACCCACCTCGATGGCCAGGGTCTCTTCCTTCTGGGAGAAATCGATTGCGTTGGTTCCGCACGATTTTTCGCACAGCCGGCACGTGCCTTTTCTCAGATAGAGGCATTTCGACGGATCGATGACCGCCACGGCCGGAACGGCCTGCGGAAAAGGAATCCTGATCGCCTTTGTCTGCGACAGGCCCTTGTTGTAGGGGTCGGGCACCTTTGTGGGGCATTTGGCGACGCAGATGCCGCAGCCGGTGCACTTGTCCTCGTCAACGTAGCGGGGCTTCTTGACGACCGACACCGTAAGGTTCGGCGGCGTCCCGGAAATTCCGGTCACCACGCTGTTGCTCAGAATGTTTATATAGGGGTGATCTCCGGCCTGGACAAGCTTCGGCGACAGGATGCACATGGCGCAGTCGTTGGTGGGGAACGTCTTGTCGAGTTGGGCCATCCGGCCGCCGATGGACGGCTCGCTCTCCACGAGGAACGTCTCCACGCCCATGTCGGCGAGATCGAGCGCGGCCTGAATGCCGGCAACGCCGCCGCCTATAACCATAGCCTTCTTGTGTGTCGTCATTTTTAGTTCTCTGTTGACAATTATCGGCCCGGTTCTCGCCTCACCTCAACTCCCCGGCCCTGCGGGCCACCCCTCTTCCCCTCTCCACAAGTGGAGAGGGGAAGAGGGGTCGGGGGTGATGGAGTGGGGCGTATCCGGCCCCTATCTCTTTTTCTTCTTTGCCGCCGTAGCGGCCTTCACGAGATCGCGTCTCAAGGTCTGCGCCTTTTTGTCGACCTCGTCTTCTTTCGCGAGCATCTCCGCGGGCGCGTAACCGTCGCGCACCGCCATGTGGCGGAGCGCCCGCATGATGTCGGTGAAGTTCACCTGCTGCGGGCATCGCGCATAACACCGGTAACACATCGCGCAAAGCCAGATTTCCTTCGAGCTCAGCACTTCTTCGCGCATGCCGTACAAAACCTTGCGGATAATGGTGCGGCAATTATACCCGTCGTCGACGCTGGTGACGGGACACCCCGCCGCGCACGTGCCGCACGCATAGCATTTCCTTATGTTCTCGCCGCCCGGCAAAAGCGCCACTTCCTCGCGGAAGGCCGGGTCGAGTTCTTCAACGACAATCACGCTCGAGTTCGCTTTATTCATTGGCACCCCATGGTTTATCAGTTGCCTCAAAATCAATTCACCACAGAGACACAGAGAGCACAGAGAAAAATTGAATTGACGCAGGCTTCCTTTTGTCGCTTTTGTTAATCATATTGTTCTTCTCCGTGTCCTCTGTGTCTCTGCGGTGAGTCTTTGTTTATGCTTTTGGCCCCATGCCCGCGATGCACTGGTCTTCACGGACCACTTTCCGGACGCCGCCGTCGTTCGAAGACGACCAGTCCTGCGCCGCCGCGACGGACGCAAGCATCGAGGCCTTCCCCATGGCCTTGGCCCTGTCGTAGATGAGCTGCCATGCGCAGTCGGTGTTCTCGCTCACCTCGCACTTTCCGTTGCGAGAGCTCCCGCACGGGCCGTTGAGCTGGCGCTTGGAGCACCGCGTGAGCGGGCAGATGCCGAAGTACTGCCCAAGCCTGCACGCGCCGCACCCCGCGCATTTCTCGGTCCACACGCCCTGCGACTCGAGGATGCCCATAAACTGCGTGTTGAGGCCGGGATACACGGCCTTGCCCGGGAACCGTTCGGCAAGCGCCTGCACGCCCGCGCCGCAGCCGAGCGACACGACGGCGTCGTACTGGTCGACGCGCTGGGCAAGCACGTCGATGAAGGCGTCCTCGCATTGCCGCTCTATGGTGCATTCGTCGACCACCGTTTTTCCGCGTCCGGCGAGCTTGAGCGACATGCGGAGCGCCGAGCCCATGATGCCGGTCTCGCGCTCGCCCCCGGCGAGGCACACGGTCACGCACGTTCCGCACCCAACCATAAGCACACGGTCGTGGTCCTTTACCATGTCCCGTATTTCGGGAATCTTCTTCCGGTCTGCAACTATCATTTGGACCCTCCCTGTATTTCGGCCATCGCCTCAACCTGCATGTCGCCTATCCCCCGTTCCACCTCGGCCTCCGACTTCGAAAGCGGGCTTTTGCCCAGCGGCGCGACGCGCTGCGCCATTTCCTTCGCGATCTGCGCGAAGCGCGGCCCCTCGGCGGACGACAGATTGAACATTTCGAGGCGCTGGGGCTCTATTCCTATTTCGCCAAGCATCCTCTTGACGCGTTCCACGCGCCTGCGCGCGCGGAGGTTGCCTTCGAGGAAATGGCAGCCGCCCTCGAGGCAGCCCGCCACCATCACGCCGTCGACCCCGCGCTCGAACGCCGCGAGGATGTGATTCTCCTCTATCTTGCCCGTGCACGGGAACCGCAGCACCCGAATATTGGACGGGTAGGAAAGCCGCATGGAGCCGGCCATGTCGGCGGCGGCATACGCGCAGTAGTGGCAGCAGAAGGCGAGAATGACGGGTTCTTTGTCCATTGTCATTTTTCCCATATGAATACTTCACCGCGGAGACGCGAAGAGCGCAGAGAAAACTAAAAAATCGTTACAACAGACTCTTTGCGTTCCGCTTTTGAACTCTCTTTTTGTCTTCTCTGCGTCCTCCGCGTCTTTGCGGAGATTCTTCTTCAGCTTTTTTTCCACCTCGGCTGCGCCACGCCCACCCGTTCAAGATACGCCGGTTCGGCTGGTTCCGGGGCGACCGTTCCGGCCAGCAGGCAGTCTATCGCGCCGAGTATCTGCGCGTCGAGATAGTGGTGCAGCGAAATCGCCTTTGCCGGGCACGCGGCCGTGCAGCTTCCGCAGCCCATGCACACGGCCGCCTGCACCTCGGCCTTGTTGTCCCTGCCAATCTGCGGGGCCAGGTACGGGCACACGTGCACGCAGGTCATGCAGGCCACGCACTTGTCCGGGTCCACCCACGCGATCTGCGCGCCCACGGGCATCACTTTACGAGAGAGAATCGACGCGGCCCTGCCCGCCACGGCGCTGGCCTGGGAAATGATCTCGCCCGCGAACTTGGGCGCGTGCGCGGTGCCGCACAAAAAAAGGCCTTCGCTCGCGAAATCCACGGGGCGCAATTTAACGTGCGCCTCGAGGAAGAACCCGTCGGCGTTGAGCGGCACGCGAAGGAGCTCGGAGAGCTCCTGGCGGTCGTCGCGCGCCACGATGGGAGCGGCGAGCACGAGCAGGTCGGGGTTCATGCGAATCTCGCGCCCCAGTACCTTGTCGGTCGCCCGCAGCGACAGGGGGTTCGTCCCGATGATCTGCGGCGGCTCCGCGTCGTCGTAGCGGACGAACAGTACGCCTTTGTCGCGCGCTTCCTTGTAGGCGGCCTCGCGGAACCCGTAGGTGCGCATCTCGCGATACAGCACCACGATTTTCGCCTGCGGATGTTTCTTCTTGAGGAGCAGCGCGTTTTTTACGGCCGAGGTGCAGCACACCCTGCTGCAATACGGACGCTCGTCGTTACGCTGCTCCACGCACTGAATCATGGCGATGACGGGCTTGTCGGGAAGCGAGAGTCCGTCGTTTGCAAGGCGCTCGGAGAGTTCGAGCTGGGTGATGACCTTGTCGCTCGTTCCATAGCCATAGGACGAAGGCCTGAACTCCCGGCCGCCGCTGGCCACTATCACGACGCCGTGTTCCACGCGCACCGTGGCGGCGCCGGTGAGGACGTCGGATTCGAAATCGCCCACGTGGCCGTCTACCTTCGTGACGCGCGAGCCGAGGTGGAGCGTGATGCGCTTGTGGTTTTTCACTTTTTCCGCGAGTTTCGCGACGTGCCCGGCCACCGATGCACCGTCGAGCGTGACGCCGACCCTCGCGGCCATGCCGCCGAGCGCGGCCTCCTTTTCGACAAGATGCACGGGATAACCCTGGTCGGCGATGGCCAGCGCCGCGGTCATGCCGGCAAGCCCGCCGCCTATCACGAGCGCCGCGCCCTTCACCGGCACCGTGGACTCCGGCAAAGGACAAAGCGCCGCGGTGCGGCCCACGGTCATGCGCACCAGGTCCTTGGCCTTTTCGGTCGCCTTGTCCGGCTCCCCGCCGTGCACCCACGAGCACTGGTCGCGGATGTTGGCCATCTCAAGAAGGTAGGGATTGAGGCCTGCGTCGCGCAGGGTGTCGCGGAATATCGCCTCGTGCGTGCGGGGCGTGCACGACGCCACGATCACGCGGTTGAGCCGGTGTTTGATTATCTTTTCCTTCATCTGGTCCTGCGTATCGTCGGCGCAGGTGTATACGTTGCGCTCGGCAAGCACCACGTAGGGCATGGTGCGCGCGCGCTGGACAACGGCCTCGACGTCCACCACGGACGCGATGTTGCTGCCGCAGTGGCAGATGAACACGCCGATGCGCGGGGGCTCGTCGGTGACGTCGCGCTCGGGCGGATACAGCTTGGTCTTCACGCGCGATCCGCGCGCCGGCGCGAGGAGTTCCATGGCTTTTCCGGCCACGGCCGACGCTTGCATCACCGTGTCGGGGATGTCCTTGGGCTCGGAGAGCGCTCCGCCCACGAACACGCCCGGCCGCGACGTTTCCAAGGGGGAAAGCTCGCGCGTGGCCACGAATCCCCAGTTGTTGAGCATGACGTTGAACCGGTCCACCTGCTGCCGGAGCGTGGCGCTGGGCTCGAGCCCGAGCGAAAGCACCACGAGATCGTGCTCGGCCGTGACGCTCTTGTTGTCGCCGTCGATATAGGTGATGCGGAGGTTCTTGCTTGCCGCGTCCTCTTCCACCGACGACGGACGGCAACGGACGTACGAAATCCCCATTTCCTTTGCGCGGTTGTAATACCGGTCGAAGTCCTTGCCGAAGGCCCGCATGTCCATGTAATACACGGTGACCTCGGCGCCGGGCTCGTGCTGTTTCGCCAGAATGGCCTCCTTGGTGGCGGCCATGCAGCACACCGAGGAACAGTAGTCGTTGCCGCGCAGGGCGTCGCGCGATCCGACACACTGGACAAACGCAATCCTGTTGGGGGTCGCGTGGTCGGAGGGACGGCGCACGTGGCCCTGCGTGGGCCCCGCGGCGGAGAGAATCCGCTCGAACTGCAGGTTGGTTATCACGTTGGCGTCGTAGGACGATCCGAATTCCAGGCGCCGCGACGGATCGAAGGCCGAGAAGCCGGGGGTGAGCAGCACCGCCCCCACCTCGAGCTCCCGCACGGTCTCCTTCCGGTCGTATTCGATCGCGCCGGCGCCGCACACCTCGGCGCACAGCCCGCATTCGCCGGTCGTCAATTTTACGCACGATGCCGGGTCTATGGCCGGGACCCGCGGCACCGCCTGCGGGTGCGCGAAGTCGATGGTGGGCCGCGCCTCCAGGTACTGGTTGAACGCGGTGGCGTGTTTTCGTGCGGGCCGCGCGGATATCTTCTTGAGGTTGATTGCGCCGGTGGGGCACACGTAATCGCAGGCGCCGCACACCTGGCACTGGCTCGTGAGCTCGCCGTAGGCCGGCCGCACCTCGCGCTTGGAGCCGCGGCCGAACATGCTTATTGCCCCGCGTCCCATGAGGTCGTTGCACACGCGCACGCACAGGCCGCACAGGATGCATTCGCCGCTTTTCGCCTTTGCAAAGGAAGAGGCGGAAACGCCGTGGGCTGCCGCGAACTCGGCCAGCGGTTTGGAATCGGGCGCCTGCGCGAGCAGGAGCTGCAGTATTGTGCGGCGGCTGTCGCGGACGGCCGGCGTGTCGGTGCGGACCGTCATCCCGTTTTCAACCGGATAATTGCACGACGCTATCTGCCGCGGGCCGCGCGGGGTCTCCATCTCCACGATGCACACCCTGCACGCGCCGTAGGGCGACATGCCCCGGTACGAGCACAGCGTGGGGATGGAAATCCCCATCTGACGCGCCGCGTCGAGCACCATGGTGCCCGCGGGAAAGCTCGACGTCTTTCCGTCGATGGTGACGTTCACGCGGTCGGGAGCGGCCGGCTGTGTGTTTTTATCCATGACGAACCACGTTCCTATTCGCAGACAACGGCGTCGAACGCGCACACGTTCCTGCACGCGCCGCACTTGATGCACTGTTTTCCGTTTATCGAATGGGCCTTTTTCGGCGTTCCCGCAACGGCGCCAACGCCGCAGACCTTCTTGCACGCGCCGCAGCCGGTGCAGGCGGCCGCGTTTATTTTCACCGTTATAAGGTTCCGGCATACGCCGGCCGCGCATTTCCCGTCGCGGATATGGGCTTCGAATTCGCTCCGGAAATGACGCAGGGCCGTGAGCACCGGGTTGGGGGCGGTCTGGCCCAGCCCGCACAGCGACGCCGACTTGACCGTCGCGGCGAGGTTCTCGAGCGCGACGAGATCTTCGGCGGAGGCCTTTCCCTCGCACATCCGCGTGAGAAGGTGGAGCATCTGCTTGGTGCCCTCGCGGCAGGGCGCGCACTTGCCGCACGACTCCTCGGCCGTGAACGACACGAAGTACCGCGCGAGATCGACGATGCAGGTGGATTCGTCCACCACGATCATCCCGCCCGATCCCATCATGGCGCCCACCTGGCCCAGTTTCTCGTAGTCGACGGGCAGATCGAACAGCGACGCGGGAATGCATCCGCCCGACGGGCCGCCGGTCTGGACCGCCTTGACGGGCCGCTTGCCTCGCGGGCCGCCGCCGATGACGTTCACCATTTCGGACAGCGTGATGCCCAGCGGCACCTCAACAAGCCCGGTGTTCTTCACCGCGCCCACGATGGAAAACACCGTGGTCCCGCGGTTGTTTTCGGTCCCGCTCTCGGCGTACCACGCCTCGCCGCGTGAGAAAATGGGGCCGATGCTCGAAAGCGTCTTTACGTTGTTTATCACCGTGGGCCTGTCCCACAGTCCCTTGACGGCAGGGAACGGCGGACGGGGACGCGGCTCGCCGGCGCGGCCCTCTATGGACGCGATGAGGGCCGTCTCCTCGCCGCACACGAACGCGCCCGCGCCCTTTCGTATCTCCACGTCGAGCGGATATCCCGATCCGAATACGCTGTCGCCCAGGATGCCGTATTCACGCGCCTGGCCGATGGCGTGCTGCAGGGTGGTCACGGCGAGCGGATATTCGGAGCGCACGTAGACGAACGCCTTGTGCGCGCCGATGGCGAACGCGCCTATCATGAGCCCTTCGAGCAGGGCATGAGGATCGCCCTCCATGATGCTTCTGTCCATGAACGCGCCGGGATCGCCCTCGTCGGCGTTGCATATCATGTATTTGACGTCGCTATCCTGTTTGAGGGCCGTCTCCCATTTGCGCGCCGTGGGAAACCCCGCGCCGCCGCGGCCGCGCAGGCCGGAGCCGAGCATCTTTTCGACGATTTGCTTCGGCGTGTGCCGCGTTACCGCCGCAAGCGCTCCTCGGTAGGCGCCCCGCGCCACCGCCTCCTCGATCCGCAGAGGATCGATGGTGCCGCAATTGCGGAGTATCACGCGCCGCTGCTTGCCGAAGAAGTCCAGCTTCCCGCGCTCGGGCACCGCGCCGAGGCCGTTGAGCGGCTCGGGATAGCTCGCGCTCGTTCCCTGGGCCACGTTCTCTTCGGCTTCGTACCGGTACAGCGCACCCGCGGAGGGCGGCTCCTTGGTCTTTGCGAGAGAGGATATCAGGCTCGATATTTTCGTCGGGGTCATGTCGCCGTAGCACACGCGCGGAAAGCCCGGCACCATCACGTCGACCAGCGGCTCACGCTGGCAAAACCCGACGCAGCCGGTGCGGCACACGGCCGCGTCGAGCGAGGAATCGCGCACGGCCTTGATCGCCGCCTCTTCCACCGCCCTTGCGCCCGCGCCTATGCCGCAGCTCGCCGAGCCTATCATTATCTTCACGCGGCCCGGGGCCAGCGTTTGGGCCCCGCTTTTCGCGAGGGCGTCGAGGTCTTTTTCGGATGTGATTCTCATGAGAACCGCTTGAGTATCTCGGTTACCTTGTCAAGTTTCACCTTGCCGTAGGTCACGCCGTCGATGCGCATGGCGGGCGCGAGCGCGCAGCAGCCTATGCACCGCACGCTCTTGAGCGTGAAGGTACCCGTTTTGTCGGTACCGCCTTCCTTGATCCCCAGCTCCTGCTCCAGCCGCTCCATGAGCAGTCCCGATCCGCGCACGAAGCAGGCGGTGCCGAGGCAGATTTCTATCACGTGTTTTCCCACCGGCGCAAGGCTGAAACCGTTGTAGAAGCTCGCCACGCGAAGGATTTCCGACAGCGGCACGGAAAGTCTCACCGACAGCAGCTCGAGCATGGGACGCGGCAGGTACCCGGCCTTTTCGGATATGTCTTGCAAGATGGGAATGAGCGACGAGCGTTCGGCGGGATATTTCGAGAGAATCGATTCGAGCGTTTCCGCGTCGGCCGCCCGACGGGGCGCGGAAGGGGCGAACGGCGCGACCTCCTTGGGATAATTGCGCACCGGGCAATGCTCGACGCAGTCGCCGCAGCCCGTGCATTTGTCAAGGTTGACGCCCCGGGGCCGGGTGGAGACCGTCGCGCTGAAATTCCCCGCCTCGCCGTCGAGTTTGACGACCTGCGACATGGTCATCACTTCTATGTTGAGATCGCGCATGCACGCCACTACCTTGGGCGAAATGATGCACGTGGCGCAGTCACCCGTGGGGAACGTCTTGTCGAGCCGCGCCATGGTCCCGCCGATGGTGGGGCTCTCCTCCACGAGGTACACGTAGAACCCCGCGGCGGAAAGGTCGAGCGCCGCCTGAATGCCGGCGATGCCTCCGCCGCACACGAGCACCGCGCCCACCGGCTCTTTGGAAGCTGGTCCGGGCTCCTTGGTTGACCGAACGGCACTAACGGTTGCGGTTGTCATGTTTTTTTCTCTTCACCACTCACTTTTTTTCTCTGCGCTCTCTGCGTCTCCGCGGTGAATTCTTCATTCTCCCACTTCTTCCAGCTCTTCCCGGGTTGCCTTGCCCCTGGGCATCACCTTCCGGTACACCTTTGCCGGCTTGCGGATCTCGCCGTCGACGGTGAGCAGGTCGCGCTCGATGCGTATGTCGAACAGCCGTTCGTTTTCCGTCAAGAACGGCAGTATGAGCTTCCAGTCTTCGGTGGTGAACCTGCCGAACACGCCCCCGTTGAGCTGCTCGTTCACCAGGGTGCGCTTCGGATCGCGCACGTAAATCGCGCCGCCCGAGGCCAGCGACAGGAGGTTGCTCCCCGGATACGGCAGTTCGAGCGGGAGGACGCTTCCGTCGTCCTCGACCCGCAGTCCATTGACTATTGCGAACCCTCCGCCGGCCAGCGGATTCCCCGCCATGAACGACTCGGCGAGGAAATCCAGCGCCGTGCCGTTTATCACGACTTTGGGCCTGCCCACGGCGTTTATCATGGGACGGCCGGCCGCGTTGCCGAGAACGTAGATGTCGCCGCCCTTCGCGCCGTATAAAAACGTCTGGCCCACGTCGCCGAACACGGCCACCTTGCCGCGCTTGGATATCTGGCACAACTGGTCCTGGGCGTTGCAATGGACGTAGGCTTCCAGCCCGTCGATTCCCGACGCGAGGTAGTCGCCGGGATTGTCGTAGCAGTCGATGCGCAGGCCGTCGGTCGCCGGACCGAAGCCCGTGGCGTGAAAGCGCGTTCCGCGCGAATTGTAGTGGACGATGTGGCGCCAGCCGAGCTTGAACGCGTCCACGGCGAGATAGGCGTCGCAATCGTCGCCTTCCGCGGAAAACCCTCGCGCGTCTATGAGCAGCGTGGCCTCGTGCGGCTCCGGGCCGCGCAGCGCGGCACGCGAGTCCCAAGTTATTCTTCGGAACGCGGACGTCGATTCCCGGCCGAACAGCGGCTGCTTTTCGAATATAGTTTCGAGCCCGAGACGGCAAATCGCCACAACCGAGCTGCGCTTCTTGGACCCGGTCGGATACCGCCTGTCAAGCGCGAGCGTGAGCGCGTCCAGGCCCAGGCGCGGGTTTGCGGACGCGGTCTGCTCGGCGATCTCGTTCACGCAGAAACGGAACCCGTCGTACTCGGTCTTTCCCGCGGCGTCGCGCAGGAATCCGTACAACGCCGAAGCGTCGCCCTCGGCTGCCAGCCTCACGATTCGGTCCCTATCCGCCCCGGCCGTGTGCGGCGCGGCGGCGGGCTTGGAAAGATCGCAGGGCTTTTGCCCCTGCCGCGTTGCGACCGGCGCGCCGAACTTGTTGGTCACGGCGAGCTTGTAGTCGGGCGCGTGGCCGTTGCCGTTTCCCTGCGGCACCACGTTGAGCAAAAAGGCGCCGCCGTCGGTTGAGCTCCCGCCGCGCGCGTTCCAGTATTTGTCGGCAATGGGAGAAAAACGCGGGTCTTCGGCGTGCAGGCTGGCCAGGGTCGCGTCTATCGCCTGCTTTTCGGAGCAGATGAGGCCGATGGACACCTCGCCCTCCGAAAGCGCGAACACCTGCGGCCGCAGCATCGCGGTGTCGGTGATGCCGAGGAGCTGGAACCCCCGCTTGTCGAGGTTGCGCGCGATGATGAAGAACCACGGGCCGTCGGGCGAGGCGTGTATCTGGGTCGCCTGCAGCTCGCGGTAGACGCGTTGCTTCTCGGCGGGCAGGCGGTCGAAGTCGAGCTCGGTTGTCGGCGCGAGCGATTCGATGATGTATTCCACCGGGTACTTGTATACGCGGTTCATCAGATCGAACAGCATGATCGACGCTTCGGTGTCCGTCAGGAACTGCGGAAACAAGTTGCGCTGCGCCAGATACTCGCATACCGAAACGTAATTGGCGAAATCGCCGTTGTGCACGAGCGCCTCGTTCATGCCGATAAAGGGATGGCAGCCGCCCGGGTGCCACACGCGGCCGCGCGTAGGGTATCGCTGGTGCGCGATCCACACGTGCGCGCGGGAGTTTTCCATGCAGTAGTACTGCACCACCGCCTCCGCGTAACCCACCACCTTGAGGATGATGAGGTTTCGGGCGTGCGACAGTACGAACGCCCGCTTGTCGCCCAGCGACGCGTAGAACCGGTTGTTGAGTTTGGCGGAGTTCTGGTAGACGAACTCGTCCTCAAGTTCGCGTTGGTCAAGGCCTGCCAGCTTTTTCTCGGCGGCGAATTTTTCGAGAACGCCGGACTTGGCCCTCACGAAATATCGCGCCACGTCGGGCGGCTTCACTTCGAGCAGGGGCACGTCGCGATGGTCCTTGACCGTGGGGATCGTCCCGCCCTGGTGCACGTCGAAAAACGGCTCGATGAACTCCTTCTCCACCTCGGCCTGTGCCGAGGGGTCGAGGAGGGCGACCTGCAAAATGTAGTCTTCCGCAAGCTGTTTGCGCGACACGCCGAGGTCATCGGGCACCAGACCGCAGGCCGCGATGCCGCCGCCCTTTCCGTTCCCCCGGTTGCGCATCTGGATGCTGGGCTCGTAGATGTGCTTGCCGCGCACCGGAATGGTGCAGGCGAATCCGGTGACGCCGCACCCGCCCTCCGCTTCCTGGGGTTTTGCAAACCACTCGCCCGAGGGCCGCAGCCCTTCACGCCCCCGGATGTACGCCGCGGCGCGGTCGATATATGCTCTATGGTTGCTGGTCATTTTGTTTTTCCGGTTTCACCACTCGTGCTTCTCTCTCGCCTCACCCCTTCTCCCCCCTGCCCCTCTTCCCCTCTCCACTCGTGGAGAGGGGAAGAGGGGTGCCCGAAGGGCGGGGTGATGGGGTGAGGCGAAACGGAAGCTTTACTTCCCTTCATAATCCAAATGCATCAGCACATCGGTTCGGCCGCGGAGCGCGGTCACCGATTCGATTCCCAGCCTGTAAAGAATGTCGACGAGTATTTCCCGAAATGCGCCGTAGAGGTTCACCAGCCGCTGCGTGCACCACTCCACCGTAAGCATTTCGAGCAGCTCGGAGTCGGTCGTGCAGATGCCGCGCGGGCACCCGCGGCCGCTTTCGCAGCAGCCGCAACGTATGCACCCGAACGATACCAGCTCCGCCGTGCCGATGACGATGCCGTCGGCTCCCATGGCGATTGCCTTTGCGATGTCCCACGGGTTTCTAATGCCGCCGGATACGATGAGCGTGACCTCGTCGCGCACGCCCTCGTTCACGAGGAACTGGTGCACGTTGCTTATCGCGTATTCTATGGGCATTGCGATGTTCTTCTTGGCGATATTGGGCGAAGCGCCCGTGCCGCCGTAGCTCCCGTCCATGTGCACGATGTGCGCGCCCGCGCAGTAGGCCCCAACGGCCACCATCTCCACGTCGTTGGGCGTTGACACTTTGGCCGACAAGAGGGTCGTGCGGTTGACGTGCCCTATCCAGTCGAGGTGTTTCTTGTGGTCTTCTATGGAGTAGACGCTGTGGAACGGGAAAGGCGAGAACAGCGAGGTTCCCACGACCGCCTCGCGCATCGCCGCCACCGCGGGCGTGTTCTTGTCGCCCAGCAGGTGTCCGCCCAGGCCCGGTTTGGCGCCCTGCGCGTACTTGAACTCCACGATGCGGGCGCGCTGGATGGTCTCCTCGCGCACCCCGAACAGGCCCGTGGCCACCTGGGTGATCATGTTGTCTTTGTAGGGGATAAAACGGTCGGGATACCCGCCTTCGCCGGTGCAGGAGAAGGTGTTCCAGGCGCGTGCGGCCCGCACCTTGCCCAGCTGGGCGCGAATGTTGGTGGAACCGAACGACATGCCGCCGCCGTACCACGGGACGTCGATGGTAATCTTGGGCCGCCGGTCGTTCTTGCGCTTGTTGAGCGGAAGCTTCGTGCTGATATCCTCGCGCCGGAGTCCGGGCGGAATCTTGTCGGGGAAAACGAACCGAATCCTGTCGAACCCGCCGCCCGACGCACCCGTCTCGCTTTCGAGGAACGAGGGCGGCCGTTTGCCCGTCTCGGCCATGAACCAGTTGGACGAAAGCAGATCGGGCGTCCAGCGGCGGTCGCCGAGCGTCGCGAACACGGGGCTTTCCGAAAGGGAAAGCGCGCGCTGCGGGCAGTTGGTGATGCAAAAGCGGCCGGTTTTCTCGCACTCCGGCCCGATGCAGCGGTAGTCGAAGGGCCGGAGCACTTGCCGGTACCCGGCGGGGCGGCTGTGCACGCCGTGCTGGCATATCTCAACGCATTTCCCGCACGAAACGCATGCCGACGAGCGGTGGATGCTGTACTTGCCTATCTCGTTGCGGTAGCGCGGCAGCGCCTGGCGCACGGTGCGAGACACCTCGGCGAAATCGGGGTGGGCCGAGAAATCTTCCGGGGTCTGGGGATGTGTTTTGGTTGCCGTTGCCATATGCTAAAAACCTTGATTAAAAGAAATCAAAACTCACCGCAGAGACGCAGAGGACGCAGAGAAAAAAAGTGAACCCGCTATTTGCATTTTACCATTCGTCGTCTTCTCGGCGCTCTCTGTGTCTCTGCGGTGGGTTTTTTTCATACTTTTGCCATCGCGTCTTTTCGTTTTCCGAAAATTCTCCCGAACGCCGCGGCCTCGAGGTCCTCAAAGAACATGCAGCGCCCGGTCTCGCCCCGCAGGCGCCGCGCCTCGCGTATCCCCATGGCGCCGAGCATCTCGAGGAGCTGGCTGTGCCACGATCCCATGAGGTTGTTTATCCGGCGAACCGCGTATGCTTCGTCGACGTGCGCCAGATCCACCTGGCACCATTCCCCTCGCGCGCATTCGCCGCATAAACGGCATTCGAGCGCGATGATGAGCGGAACGTCTATGGCCACGAGGTCGGCCCCGCAGATGATGGCCTTCGCCATGTGCTCCGGCAGGCCGATTCCGCCGGAAGCGACGAGCGTGACCTCGTCGCGGATGCATGCCTTAACGAGGGCCCCGTGCGCCTGGCGGATCGCGTCGCGCATGTGCCTCGGTTTGTCCGACTTTATTTCTTGCCCGTGCATGTCGAACGCGAGGTGTATCACTTCGATGCCGTTTTGGGCGAGCCACAGAACGCGGTCGTGCGCACCGGCGCCGGAATCCGTGCGCACCGCCACGAGCCTGCCGGTGTTTTCCCTTTTAAGAGAGCCGACCACGTCGAGGACGTTATCCGAGTCCGGGACCATCACCATGGGCGCGTCTGAAACGCTCCCGCCTTCAATGAAGCCTTCCGCGTTCAACAGGGGCACCACGTGATCGCGGTGCGTTGCCCTTTGCCTGCCCGCCTGTTCGCCCGAAACGACGGAGTACAGCCCGAGACGCGCGCCCGCCTTCACAACGGCCGACACCACCGGATCGTGGCGCCACCGCGCGGGAACGTCGTCGTACATGATGGGCAGCGGGCAGGTGAGGCGGGGAAGAATCGGGGTCTTCATTTCCATTGCGTCAAAAACAAGCCTGCCGTTCTTGCGGCCGATGTCCACGCCGGTGTTGATGTATTCGCGGCCGTGGATGCCGTCGCGCGTGGGCCGCACGATTTCGGACATGTCGGTCCACATGGAATCGAACCCCCGGCCCGAAAACGGCCCGCCGTAGCCGCAGCCCGACACGGGGACCGCGCCCGTCTCGGCCTGGTACCAGGTGGTGCTCACGATATCCGGGGTGAAATAAGCGTCGCCGAGCTTCTTGTATTCCGGGTTCTCGACGCGGGTAAGGATGTTCTTTGTGCAGTTCTGGATGCAGGTGAGACAGCCTTTGCACTGGTAGATGTAGTCGAGGTACCCGAGCTCTTCGTGCAAAACGTCGGCCTCGTCGCGGTACAGGCCGTACACGCACCCCTTCTTCACGCAGTTCTTGCAGCTCGAACAGTCCTCCCGCCAATCGACGATGCCGAGTTTCCCCTCGGGCCTAAAGCGCGGCGGCGTGGGCTGCGAATGGATGTGGAACTTTGCGGGCACGAAGTTATCCTATCTTCGACGAAAGGCCGCCAAGCACCTCGAACGCGGCCGGATGATCCTCATCGCACACGATCTCGAATCCGCGCAGTCCGGGAATCGCGGAAAGTTTTTCTATTATTTCTTGGGCGATAGCAATTCCCTCGGTCCGGCATTTTGCTTTGTCGGTCTTCGATACAAGCCTTTCGGCATAGTGCTCCGGAACGAGCGGCTTTGGGCGTTTCTCTATGTATTTCTTGGCGGCCTCGGCGCTGGTGAGGATTTTTATGCCGGCGATAAACGCGGTGTTCTCGTGCAGCCCGCGCTTCGTCACTTCCTTCCACCACAATCCGAAACGGTCGAGGTCGAACACCGGTTCCGTGACGATGAATTGCGCTCCCACGAAAATCTTCTGCGCCACTCTCGGCAGTTGCAATTCGAGGGGATCGGCGAACGGCGAAGCCACGGCCCCCAAGCAATACGATGTATGGCCATCGATATTTTCCTCGCCCACGATTGCGGCGTTTTTCCCCAAGTCCCGAAGGCTTTGCAGAAGTATGGTCGCGTCGATGTCGAACACGTTTTTGGCGGTCCGGAACGGAAGCAGGGTCTGGTGCGTGCCGCTGGTGCACAAAATGTTGCGCACGCCCAGGGCGCGCGCGCCGAGAAAATCCGAAACGAGTGCGGTGCGGTTGCGGTCGCGGGTGGTCATGTGCAAAATCGGCTCGACCTTTTCGCTCACGGAAATGGCTGCCGCGGCCAGCGCCGACATCGCCACGCCGTCCCTGTTGTCGCTGATGCCCAGGGCATGAACCTTCCCGGCGAAGGCCTTTACCGCTGCGCGCACCTCGGAGGCGTCGGACGTCGCAGGGGGCGAGATCTCCGCGGTGATGATGGTTGCGCCCGATTCGATCCGCTCTTGGAGATTCGATTTCTCTGGTTGCATGGTTCAGCTTTCCTGTGGAGTTGGCGTCGCGACAGTGGAGGTAAACCGATGCGCCGCGTCACGGACGATTGCGCCGAACTGTTCGGCGGTTACGCCCGCCGGACAGTGAACGAGCTCTGCGCGGGCGGGGTCGAGCCCGACTTCCGACAGCAGCCGCTTGACGGTATTCACCCGCATCTCCGACCGGTAGTTCCCTTGTGCGAGCGTACACTCGCCTTTCGGGCAGGTGACGATGCACACGCCGCGCACACCGCCTTCGAGCGCGTGCAACATATACTGCACATCGATTTTCCCGCTGCAGGGGATTTCTTTTGTCCGAACATGCATGCCCTGGTCGGTCCATTGCGCCGGGAGGTCTGCGGCCTGCGGGATGCAATTCTTGCAAACGTAGATAACGATATCGGAGGTTTGCTGGTGCGACATTTCGACTGTTTGGGATGTTGATGATTGCCAGCGCGCTCTTTTTCAGCCTAACGGATTTGCCGCAGAAAAAGCACGATTTTTGAACGTTCAAATATAGTATCGGCGAGGAAAAATTGCCAAAGATTGAGTAGGTGATTTTTAAGAGAAAAAAAGAGTGTCTATTGGGGGAGGTCTCCCCCTCGCTCCGGCCCGGCGCATACCTATTTCAATATTCAAAACAAGACGCGCCGGTCCTCCGCTGCCCCCTCGCGGGTAGCCCCCAAGTGAGATAGGGTGCGAAAAAGAAACTTTGACTGCGGGGGCACCACGAGAGACCGCTGGGTCAAGAATTCCTGTACCCCTCTCCAATCGGAGAGGGGAAGGGATGAGGTTGATTTGAAGCGGCGAAAAAAAACAGATTTTGACGGAATAGATTTCCTCTGCCGCGCGTTAGGGGCGACGGAGGGTACGCAAGAGCGCATTGCCGGCCGACCCGGCCGGTGGGCATAGGGCGGCCGGCAACGAGGCGAACGGCCGAGCCCGGAGGAGAACCGACCTCTTTGTGGAGGGGCACAGCGCCTCTACAAAGGGGGAACGCCCAAATTCATCTTTGTATTATTGCTTTATTCCAAATTGCAGCTTGTAAAGCTCGTAATATAACCCTCTTTTCGCCAGCAGCGACGCATGGTCTCCTTCCTCCGCGATCACCCCTTTTTCCAGCACCAATATCCTGTGCGCATTCTGGATGGTAGACAGCCGGTGCGCGATTACGATGGACGTGCGTCCCTGCACGAGGCGGGCGATGGCGTCCTGGATGAGCCGCTCCGTCTCGGTGTCGATGTTCGAGGTGGCCTCATCGAGCACCAGGATCGACGGATCGGCGTACAAGGCCCGGGCAAAGGCGATGAGCTGGCGCTCGCCCGCCGAAAACGTGACGCCGCGCTCCATCACATTTTCTTCCCTCCCATCGGGCAGCCGCCGTAAAAATCCGTCGAGGTGCGTCGCGGCCGCAGCGCGGTCGAACGCACCCTCGTCGTATCCTTTTCCGAGGGTCACGTTCTCGCGCACGGTGCGCGAAAACAGGAAAACGTCCTGCATCACGGTCGCGATATTGCCGCGTACGACGCCGTACGGTATGTCCCGCACGTCGATTCCGTCGATGGAAATCGTCCCCCTGCCCGCCTGATACAGCCTCGCCAGCAGGCTTATGATGGTGGATTTCCCCGAGCCGGTCTCGCCCACGATGGCGAGCGTTTGCATGGGCTTGATGGAAAAGGAAACGCCGCGCAGCACCCACTCGCCGGGGTTGTAGCCGAACCAGACGTCGTCAAACGCCACCTCGCCTCGCAAACGCACCGCGCCGTTCGCGGGCGCCCCGACCCGGCCGCGAAACGCCGCGTCGGCGGCGGCTTCGGTTTTTTCCTTCGCCGCCGCCGCGTTGAACACCGACAGTATCTTCTCTCCCGCGGCCGTGGCGCTTTGCATGATGTCGAATTTTTCCGACAGGTCGCCTATCGGCTCAAAAAAGGTGCCCACGTACGATAGAAACATGAGCACCAGGCCGTACGACACGATGCCGTCGGCGATGAGGTTGGCGCCGAGATATACCACTGCCGCGACGGCGAACCACCGGAAAAAATCGATGAGCGGCCTGAACACCGCGTACACCACCACCTGGCGGAGGTTGGCGGCGTATACTTCGTTGTTGATCCTGCCGAACCTCCGTAGTTGCTTCGCCTCCTGCACGAACATCTGGACGATGCGCATGCCCGAGATGTTCTCGTTGAGAAACGCGTTGAGCTCGGCCAGTTTCGTGCGAATCACACGGTACGCGCCGCGGGCCTTTATCCGGAACACGAGCGTGACCGCGAACAGGAAGGGAAAGGTGATTGCCACGCCGCAGGCGAGATAAACGTTGGTGAAAAACAAAATCGCCGTGATTCCGGCAAGGATGAGGATGTCCTGGAACAGGGTAACGAGCACCGACGAGAACATCTCGTTGAGCGCTTCGATGTCGTTGGTGACCCTGTTGACCAGCTTGCCCACGGGGTTGACGTCGAAAAACGCGGTCTCCAGCGACATGACGTGGGCGAACAGGTCGCGCCGCAGGTCGCGCATCGACCGCTGGGACAGCCTCATGAGGGAGACGATCTGCAGATACGACGCCGCGAACTGGACGACGAATACCGCGAGGATGAGAAGGACGAGCATCCCGGCGCGCTCAACGTCGGCTTTGCGCAGGGCGAGGAGTTCCTTGTTCGTAAACTGCGCGAGCGACGCCGGGATCACCAGGTACAGGCCGCCGGGATACTCCAGTGCCTCGCCCCGCGCGACGAACGACAAGAGCCTCTCCCCCGCGCTCCCCGTCCCCGACGATCCGGCCCCCTCGATGAGCGTGTATTTTTGGGAAGACAGCGCGCCCGCGGCGACGAACGAGCGAATCTGCGCCTCGGAGAAAAACGAAAGCTGCGACTGGAACAGGAACGAGTATCCGTCGGCGAGCCGGAGCGCCCTCTTTTCCCTTTTTATCAATTCGGCGGAGCCGGCGGCGGCAAGCCGGGCCTGGGTTACCCGGTACCCCTGCTTCACCACGTACCGGTCGACGATTATCCTGCCCAGAAACGGAACCGCCAGGGTCGCCGAGGTTATCACCACCACGCAGGCAAGGGAAAAGAAAAGCTGTTTCTTGTAGGCCATCACGTATCCGTAGAGGATACGCAGGATTCGCCCGTTAAACAGCGCCCAGCCGCCGGTCTCTTCCTCGTGATAATAGTCCACTGTTGATACTTTCCCGTTTGATGATGCCGCGCCGCGAACCGCTCGCCCTTTGACACTCAGGGTGGGCGGTTGCGGAGGGCCCGCTTCTTTAAGATTTTTGTTCATGGTGAGCCTGCCCAACCATGAACGCGCAATCATCAAGGCCTTCCTATAATTTTATCGCTTCCTCCAGCGTCTGCAGCCGGTACAACCGGGCATAAAATCCGTCCATCGAAAGCAGTTGCTCATGTGTTCCCTGCTCGGCGATTTTTCCGTCCTCAAGCACCACGATTGTATCGCAACGCATCACCGTGGAGACGCGGTGCGCGATCAGAATGGACGTGCGCTCCTCAATTTCGGGCGCCAGCGACGTGAATATCTCCCGTTCCGTGGCCGCGTCCACCGACGACAACGCGTCGTCGAGCACGAGGATGGCCGGGGAAACCAGCAGCGCCCGCGCGATGGCGATCCGCTGTTTTTGCCCTCCCGACAAGGTTATGCCGCGTTCCCCCACCCGCGTGGAAAAACCCTTTGGAAACCGCAGCACGTCGCGTTCGACCGCCGCAAGCCGCGCCGCGGCGGCGATTTTCTCCGTTCCCGCGGCGCCCTCGGCCAGGCCGAACGCGATGTTGTTTTCCACGCTGTCCGAAAAAAGGAACGAATCCTGGGGTACGTAGCCGATGGCGGACCGCAGCGACGCCGCCGGGATGTCGTTGATATCGTATCCGTCAATGGCTATCTTGCCCCGTTCGATCGGGAACAGCCGGAACAACAGAGAAATGAGCGTGGTCTTGCCGGAGCCGGGCTTCCCCATGATGCCGAGCGATGATCCCGCAGGAACGGAAATCGAAATGTTTTTGAGCACGTCGGGCCCGTTTGGCCCGTAACGGAACGAGAGGCCGCGTATTTCCATCCCGCCCCTGGTCACCGAACCGGCCGAGCCGGCCAGCGGAGGGACAACGTCGGACGTTTCCTCCATGAGCGCGATGACGCGTTTGGCCGACGCGATGCCGCGCTGGTACATGTTGTACACCCAGCCCACGGCCATCATGGGCCATACAAAGAGACCTATGTAGAAAGCGAACGATACGAACTGGCCCAGGCTCACCCGGTTTTCGATGACGAAGCGCGACCCGAAAAAGTATAAGAGCGACAGCGACAGCGCGGCGAGAAAGCTTATGAGCGGGAAAAAGAACCCGAACAGCCGCACGAGCCGGATGTTTTTGTCCACGTACGAGTCGCATTCCTTAACGAATGAAGCCAGCTCCGCCTCCTCCTGGACGAACCCCTTTACGACGCGGATGCCCGAGAGGCTCTCCTGCACGCGCGACGAGATGTCGCCGAACGACTCCTGCACGTCAGCGAACCGCGCCTGGATCACCTTTCCGAACCGCACCATGATGAATACGATGACGGGAAGCGGCGCCACCGTGAGCAGGGTGAGCGGCACGTTTATCGACAGCATGAACATGAACGACAGGGTTCCCATGAACGCCGCGTCGGTGAGGCCGATGATTGCCGGGCCCGTGGCCATGCGGATGGCGTTGAGGTCGTTTACCATGAGCGCCATGAGGTCGCCGGTCTTTGTCCTGTTGAAATAGGCAAACGAAAGGCCGGTAAGGTGCGCGAACATATCTTCGCGCATCCGTGTTTCTATTTTCCGCGACGGCCCCATTATGCACAGCCGCCAGACGAAGCGAATGGCCACCATGGCCAGCGCGAGGCCGGCTATTTTCGCGGCGTTAAGAATGATTGTTTCGCGCGAAAACTGCTCCCGGCCGAGCAAATCCACGGTCGCGCGTACGATCTGCGGAATGACGAGCTGGATGAGGTCGACCGCGGCGAGCAGAATCATGCCCGCAGCCATGGACAGCGCATGCCTTTTGACGTAGGAAAGCAGAAACAGCGCCGCTTTTTTCGTGGGGACCGGGGAGTCGGGGCGAGGCATGCGTCAAAAATACTTTCAAGCATGTTCGAACGGGCGGGGGTGACGACAAGGCAATGCGCCCCGCGCGCCATGATGCCACAGAAAAGTAATAACGCGGCATAGAACCGCCGCCGACTTTTCCCGCCAAGAATCCCATAGTATGCCGCGGTACTACATAGTATTTTACATAACCCATAACGATGAGGAGCCTTAGTACATGCCCGAATTGACCAATAAGCAGGAAAACGACATCCGTATCCTGGTCTACGATTTCTTCGCCGAAGAATGCGACATAGACCAGTCCAAGCTCACCGACTCCACCAACATCATCGAGGAGCTCGAGGGCGATTCGCTCATGCTCCTGTCCCTCCTCGAAATCGTCCGCAAGAAGTACGGGCTCAAGATAGAGCTCAAGGCCCTCGGCAAGCACCTCATGAAGAAACCCGCGTCCACCATAGGCCAGGTGGTCGAGCTCACCCTCAAGATCGTGAGACATGGCGACGACATCGTTAACGTGGACGTGTAGCGGCGCGGGCCGCCTCGTTTCCTGCGGGGTTGATTCCGAAAGAATCGCACGGTTTGGGCGATGGACGCGCCTGCGCGGCGGATTCCTTCCGTTCGTGTTTACCCCACGGGAACGGTTGCGGTGCCTGCGGCTTTCCGATCCCGCCGCCGGTTTGTGCGCGGCGTTCTGCGTAAAGGAAGCGATGTACAAAGCGATTGGCCTGCCCTATAATTTTACCGACTGCGAGTATCTTCCCGGTCGCACGACGTCGCGCGGGGTGATCCGGGTTTCGCCGCGCCTCGCCCCCCTGCTTCGGGGAAGAACCCCTACCGTAAAAATCCTGCGGCCCGTGCGGGGCGTTCTTACCGCCGCGGTCTGGCTTTCGGCGGCCCCGTGAACATCCTGCTCGTCAATCCGCCGCGCTCGCCCGAGAACGCCATCCTCGCACACGCGCCCGAGGCGGCACGGCCGTTTGTCCACAAAAAGCTCGTTGGACCGCCGCTGGGCCTGCTCACCGTGGCGGCGGCCGTAAAAGCGTATAACGTGACCGTACTCGACATGAAAGCGGTGTACGACCTCGACACGCAGGCCCCCCCTCCCGAAGAGCTTGTACGAAAGTATTGCGAGGAAACCAGGCCCGACATCGCCGGCGTCACCTGCATCGCGTCGGAGTTCCCGGCAAGCATGCGGATACTCACGGCAATCAAGGAATGGGATTCCCGCGTCCTCACGGTCGCCGGCGGCCTCCATGCATCGCTGTGTCCCGGGGATTTCAAGGGCACGGCCGCCGACATCGTTGCCGGGGGCCAGGCGGCCGCCGCGTTCCGCGAGATAGCGGCGGCGAAAGCCGCGGGCGGCGGCTTCGGGCGCATCGCCGGAATCTTTACAAACACGCCGGACGGTTTCGCGTACTCCGCGCCGCCGCCGCTTGCCAAGGACTACGGCCGCGACGGTTACATCCTGCCCGACCGCTCGCACGTGAGCAAATGGCTGCGCGCCTACCGCCTTCCCCACAGCGACAGGAACATCACCTATCTCAACACGTCCCTCGGGTGCCCGTTCAAATGCTCGTTCTGCTCCATCTGGCCCCAGTGGGACGGCAGGTATTACCTGCGCGACATAGAAAGCATCGTCGGGGAGTTGCGAACCCTCACCGAGTACGAGATCGTGCGCTTTGCCGACGCGAACTCGGTGATAGACGAGGAGCATTCCGCGCGGCTCTTCGACCGCATCGCGGAGGAACGTCTCGGCAAGGAGTTCGTGATGGACATCCGCGCCGACACCGCGGCGAAAAACCCCGGCCTCATCGAGAAAATGGCGCGGGCGGGCCTCAAGGTGGTGATATGCGGATTCGAATCGTTCCGCCAGAACGAGCTTTCGACGTACAACAAGAGCCTCGACGCGTCGCTCATTACAAAGGCGATTTCGGTGTTTCACGACAACGGCATTTCGGTGCGCGGCAACTACGTGGTGCCGCCGGACTACGACGAAAAGGACTTCGAGGCGCTCGCCCAGTACGCCTCTTCGCAGCGCGTGACGTACGCGGGCTACACCATCCTCACGCCCATGCCCGGAACGAAGCTGTTCGACGACATGAAAAAGGACATCGTTGACTTTGACTTGTCGAAGTACAACTTCTTCAACTGCGTACTCAAGACGAGACTGCCTCTTGACACGTTCCACGAAATGGTGGGGGGATTGTGGGTGATTAAGAAGGGAAAGGAAACTCTGTAGCGACAAGACGCGGGCGCTCCGATCCGCGCGGCGGAAGAAATCCATTCCGTCACTCTTTTGAGGCCGACGAAGACGCTTCCCCTCCGATAATCACAAGAATGAATTCGCACTTTCCGCCGACGCACTCCCGAAAGAATTCGTCATCATTTACCATTCCACCCTGTACACGTAAAACCCGTTCCGCGAAAATATCAATCTCTTGTCCTTGATGTCAGGAAACGGATTGCTGTTTTCCACGGTGTCCAGCACGTTGTTTCCGAAAACGTACCTGATATTCTTTTCCTTAAAGTCCCTCATCATGTCCTCCGGTCCCGCGTATCTCCTGTATGCCGCGACGTAGGGTACATCGATCAAGTAGTTCGAAAAATTGTACACCGGCATCACCGTCCCGCCCCGCAAGGAGTTCACCACCCGGATCGCCGGATATTCCGGCAGTACCGACGCGAGGTACGCCTCCCGCGGCTCGTTCGTCGCCAGCGCCGTCCAGTCTTTGTGGTAGCGCTTGAAAAACAGGGCCGCGCCCAGGACGACCATGCACGCGATCATCGCGGAGAGCAGCGCTTTCGACACGGGCCTTTTAGACATCCGCGACACCGTCCAGACGACAAGCGGCGCGCCGATCATCAGGACGAACGTGCTGTAGCGGATGCTCGATCCCCCGGGGATGAACCACATTTCCATGACGAGCACGCCGGCGAGGAACGCCCCGCCGCAGGCGAGCAGGCGCCGGATTGCGGCGGG
>JGI20214J51088_10000605_pt1 | contig 24765 bp, 19 predicted proteins | sample WetSurMetagenome_FD_51088 | JGI IMG/M metagenome (IMG submission 51088) | reverse complement strand
TCTTTTGGTAAAATATTGCTTAAGTCAGAAATTAAAAATACTTTTTTATCAATTTTTTGATCTATCGGCGCTTGCGTTTTTGCGCTAATTGTTATGGAAAGAGGATTGGAGATCTGCCCCGTCAGAAGCATTAATCCGCCCAAAGACCCGGAAACCAACTGCCGATAATGTTGAGACAGCCAGTTTAAAGAATCTTTGTGCTTACTCCAAAGCTTTACTTGTAAGTCCCGATGTCTAGCTTTCCACCGGGCACTTAATTGTTTGTAGTGTGATTGCGTCATAACGGTTTATATATATTTTCAAGTCCGCAAAATCCTGCATTTATGAGTTGTTATTTTGAATTCTCTGACTTTTACCATCTTCAATTTCCATACCCAGAACCCTTACCACNTCATCAAGCGTCGTAATCCCCTGCACGGCTTTCTCCATAGCAGATTCTCTTATGCTTTTGCTTTTCTTTTTTCTGATCAGTTCGCGGATAAAAGANGCAGGCATATGCTCGATAATAGCCGCTTGAATCTCATCGTCAAAATAAACAACTTCAAAAATTCCTGTCCTTCCCAGATATCCTTTNCCGTCACATTTATCGCAGCCTTTGCCTTTCTGGAAGACATTCTGTCCGTTAAATTGGTCTATTATTCTCTTCGTATATGAGTCTGCCATTTTGAATTCCGAAAGATTGTATTGTTCTTTGCATGAAGGGCAAATCAATCTTATCAACCTGGTTGAGACTACTCCTCTCACAGCCTGGGCAACCACGGTGCTGGGAATGCCGAACTCCTGAAATCTGGCTATTAAAGCTGCCACATCAAAGGTGTGAAAAGAACTGAATGTAGAAATGCCTGACAACGAAGCCATCACAGCCATCTGGGCAGTATCAACATCCCGTATTTCCCCAAGCATAACGATATCGGGATCTTGCCGAAGAACTGACCTCATTGCTTTGGAATAATTTAATCCGATATTTTCATTTATCTGTACTTGCCTGATACCGGATATCTGGTATTCAATCGGATCCTCCAATGTAACAATGTTTCTTTCGGGTTTATTTAATGTATTTATAATTGAATAGAGAAGGCTTGTTTTACCCGAGCCTGTCGGACCGGTAACGATGACCAGTCCTGACGCGCTTACTACAAGTTTATTTATAAGTTCGAGCTGATCCGGCAAAAAACCCAGTTGCTCAAGCCGAATTAAGATCTCCTCCCTGTTTAATATACGCAAAACCANAGTTTCACCATACAGGCAGGGCATAGCGGAAACACGGATGTTGTAGATTCTGTTATTGTAATTAAATTCAAAATGCCCATCCTGGGGCAACCGGCGGTCTGTAATATTCATATTTGATAAAACTTTAATTTTGGAGATGATGCTGTCCTGAGACACCTTATTCAGACCTTCTGAATCATGGAGCAGCCCGTCTATCCTGAAGCGCACTCTGAAGGCATCTCTTTCCGGTTCGAAGTGAATATCGCTTGTTCTTTTTTCTATTGCGGAAATTAGTATATTTTCAAACCAATCGCTGGAAGACTCCAGATAATTAATCATGCTCCATTTAAGTATTCCATTCTGCCAAAATATTGTCAACAGCCATCCTCTGGCAAAAACATAATAAATCCTTTATAGTAGAAATGTGCAATTATTTATAGCATTTTTCGGGCTCATTTTAATCATCCTGGTTTTCTTTTTGATATTGTCCAAACAGGAGAAAGAAAAAATTGAATTTTTCCATGTAATGGCGCATAGATTCAGATCTCCGATTGCAATTATCAGATGGAATTTAGAATTATTGTCTGACGGCTCAGTCGGAGACCTGAACGACAAACAAAAAGAATATTTTTCGGAAATTAGCAATGCNAGCGATAAATTGAATGATGTTATCGATTCCACAATTGTACTTCTNCAGCTGCAATCTAAGAATTTGCAGATAAAAATAGAACAGGTAAATATAAAAAACCTGATCGGAGAAATTGTGCAAAAACTGCAGTTCAAGATCAAGAGGCACGGCCTCCATTTACAGGAAATTTATCCGAAAGAACAGGAAATATTGATTCAAGCTGATCCAAAACTATTAAATATAGTTATTCAGAATCTGTTAGAAAATGCTATAAGGTATACGCCGAAAGATGGAAATATTGATATTAGTTTGAATCTTTTGGCTAAAAATATATTAATCAAGATCAAGGATGACGGCTATGGGATTCCCAAACATAGGAGATCCAGAGTATTGGCAGATTCCGTCAGTTCCAAAGACATGGGTTTCAGCTTGTACCTCATTAAGTTAATACTGAAAAAAATGAAGGCAAATATCAATTTTAAATCTGAAGAAAACAAAGGAACAACATTTTCTATTCTGCTGCCCATCCAGGTATTGCAAACGTAGCTAATCTTATTTACAATAAGAAGGAATGGATAAGAAAAAAATTCTAATCATAGAAGACGAGGAAGCAATGCAAAAGGTAATCTCAGAGGCATTTGACAATCAGGAATTTACTGTTCTGACGGCAAATGATGGAGAGGAAGGATTGGATATTTCTTTGAAAGAGCATCCTGACCTGATTCTTCTCGATATTCTTATGCCAAAAATGGACGGCATGGTCATGTTGCGGAAATTAAGACTTGATGAATGGGGAAAGCTAGTTCCGGTGATTATCCTTACAAATGTAAGCCCAAATGCTAATTCCGTAATTGATTCCGTGCTTGAATATGAGCCTGCCTACTATTTGGTAAAATCAGACGTAAAACTTGAAGGAATTGTTGAAAAAGTCAAAGAGGTCCTGAGAATAGAAAATTAATCGGATAATTCGGATATAATTTTAGAAAAAACTACCTCTTATTGATTTCTTTAAAAAGAAACACTATATTTAAGTTGTAGGTATATTTTACATAAAATGGCTGCCCTTAAAAAACTAAAAACATTTACCAAAAGCAAAAAGAAAATCAGGACCATAGGAACGTATGCTCACGGCGGAAAGGTTTACCTGTATTTTCAGATTTCTTCAGATTTGCCTTCTCAATTTCATGTTGCGGTAAGTACGGACGGCTTCTCTTTTGAGCTTGACAAACGTAACCTTTACATTAAAAAGGGAGTAGCAACCAATGAAGATATTGCTTTATGCGATGATTTTAATATTTCTGAATATGGCGGTTATTTTCTATTGCTATATGTCCGGAAAGAAAATAAAAAAACAATTCTGGAGAAAGCCTGGTCCAAAGATTTAATTTCCTGGACCTATGAAGGAAATATGACTCCTCTTAGTCAGGGGGGAATTATTGTGCCGAATTATACGTACAAAGGAAAAAGCCTTCTATATTCCTCAGATGCGTCTATCGCTGCTTATTTTTCCAAAGATTTGATCCGTTGGGAAAAAGAAAAAGAAGAAGTTTTNCATACCAGGGATAAATTTTACGACTCAGGAGAGCTTTCTGCGGAATTTGTTGTTAATTCAGAAAAGGGAATTTTATTGCTTTATCATTCAAAAGCAAAAAGTGTCAATTCTATAGGTGTAGCATTATTTGATCTGAAGGAGCCAACTCATCTTTTNTGGAGAAGCGCGGAGCCTCTTTGGACAACGCCGGAAGAATGGAAGAAGAAAAAGANACATTTCATCGGAACTGTCTTGCACAAAGATGAAATCCTAGGTTTTTGGCAAGTGGAGAATGAAGGAATATATGTTGTAGTTTATGCCGTATACAAAGTTTCTGACGGACATACATCAAAAGACGTTTCTCTAAAGCTTAAGCGTTTAAAGCATAATCCGCTAATCTCTCCGAACAACAATAATGCATGGGAAGCTTTCAACACCTTTAACCCTGCTGCGATGTATGATGACGGAAAAGTCCATCTTCTGTATAGAGCGCAAGGATATGACTATGTATCAACTCTCGGATATGCAACCAGCAAAGACGGAATTCATATTGATGAACGTCTGGATTATCCTGTCTATACGCCTTCCAGACCGTTTGAACAAGTTAACGGCAAAAAGCCGTATCAGATTTCAACCCAATTTATGTCTGCCGGGTATGGAGGATGTGAAGATCCGAGGATTACAAAAATAGATAACCGGTATTATTTAACTTACGTTGCTTTTGATGGATACAATCCTCCAAGAGTCGCTCTTACTTCAATTGCCGTAGACAATTTCCTAAACAGAAGGTGGCTTTGGGAACGACCGGTTCTTATTTCTCCTCCCGGAGTTGTGGATAAAAGCGCAATTATTTTTCCTGAAAAAATTGGCGATAAATATGTAATCATGCACAGAATTTACCCCAATATTTTGATTGATTTCGTTGATAGTCTTGATTTCGACGGGACATCCTGGCTTAAAGGAGAATATAAAATCTCTCCGAGAGCCAGAAAGTGGGACAGCCGGAAAATCGGCGCAGGAGCCCCACCGTTGAGGACAAAATACGGATGGTTATTAATCTATCAGTCAGTCGGAGAACAGGATCCGGGACGGTATAAGATTGGGGCAATGCTTCTTGATCTTAAAGATCCGACAAAAGTTCTTCACCGCAGCCAGTCGCCTATTCTTGAGCCGGAAGCAATTTACGAAAATGAAGGGTTTAAGGCTGGAGTTGTCTATCCTTGCGGCGCAGTTATCATCAATGATACCCTCTACATCTATTATGGAGCAGCAGATTCATATGTTTGCGTAGCAACCGCAAACCTTGAAGAATTCCTTCAGGAGCTTCGACATTCGGAAGTTGCCCGCCTTACCGCTCCGGTTATGGAAAGAATCTTCTAATTTGAAGGATAGGTTATTTTTGTAAATCCCAGAACAAATTTTTATCGTGCATTTAAAGAGAGGCTCCGAAAAACCGATATTGCCAGGGAATTAATATTCCCTGAGAAATAAAATCTAATTAAAAACTTAACATTCGCGATGATTGCCTAAGCTAATTGGGGTAATGACACTTCTTGTATTTCTTGCCTGAGCCGCACCAGCAGGGATCGTTACGTCCAATCTTTTTCCCAGTAGCGCTGGATTTTGTTCCGTTCAATTTATCTTGCTTGTTAATATTTGATGTTTCGGAAATTCCTGATGTTTCCCCTGCTGCTTGCTCGGTAACATGCTGATGCGCTTGAGGAGCTTGTTGAACCTGAATCTTATAAATTCGGTGCACAATTTCATCATCTATCGCCTGTATCAGTTGTTCAAACATCGTATATGCTTCATTTTTATATTCAACCAAGGGATCTCTCTGCCCATAACCCCTAAGACCGATTCCTCCCCTTAAATTCTCCACTGCATCCAGATGGTCCATCCAAAGAGTATCGCTTACGGACAGCATCACGTACCGCTCAATTTGAGCAATCATTTCGCTTCCCAGTTGTTTTTTCCGCTGCTCGTAAATGTCATGAGCAATATTGGTCAGGAAATTTATTTTCTGCTCCAAGCCGCTTGCCACTTCCAATTGTTTTGCTAACTGTTTTTTGGAGGAATCATCAAAAGGAATTATCGTCGTAAAATCGTTGATTATTTTTTCATCTACTGACATGTTATCGCCTATCTGGCTTATGTGGATATTTATGATTTCTGCTATTGACGCATCTACTTTCTCAATTATTTCCTTTTCCAAGGATTCTTTATTTTCCAAAATAATTCTTCGCCTCTTATAAATTATTTCTCTTTGTTTATTCAAAACATCATCATAATCAACTAAGTGCTTTCTGATATCGAAATTAAATCCTTCTACTTTGGTTTGCGCCTGTTCAATCGCCCTGGAAACGATCATGTGCTGCAACGGGACGTCTTCGGGCATATTGAACCGTGTCATGATTCCTGAAATTGTATCTCCGCCAAAAAGCTTCATTATTTCATCATCCAAAGCAACGAAAAAGCGGGAACTGCCTGGATCACCCTGACGGCCGCTTCTGCCTCTCAGCTGATTGTCTATCCTTCTGGATTCATGTCTTTCTGTTCCGATTACATACAGTCCTCCCAGCCGTACAACTTCATCATGTTCCTTATTCCATGCTTTAAGTTTTACCGATCCGCTTTGCGGATCCGGCATTTCTCCGCCCAAAATAATATCCACTCCCCGGCCCGCCATATTGGTTGCGACGGTTACGGCGCCTTTTTCTCCGGCCCTGGAAATAATTCTTGCCTCCTGCTCATGATTTTTTGCATTTAATATTTCATGTTGAATTCCTCTGCGCCTGAGCAACTCCGAAACTAATTCATTTTTATCAATTGAAGTTGTCCCGACCAAAACCGGCTGACCTGTTTTGTGGGCCCTCTCTATTTCAGATGCAACGGCGGAAAATTTTGCCCGGGAACTTTTATAGACCAGATCCTGATTATCTTTCCTGACCATTAATTTATTTGTGGGAATTGCAACTACATCCAAATTATAAATTTTATGGAATTCCTGGGCTTCCGTAACTGCGGTACCTGTCATTCCCGCTAATTTTTCATACATCCTGAAATAGTTTTGCAAAGATACTGTCGCCATGGTTTTTGATTCCCTCTGTATCGGCACATTTTCTTTTGCCTCTATTGCCTGATGCAAACCTTCAGAAAGTCTTCTTCCCATCATAAGCCTTCCCGTAAATTCATCAACCAAAATAACCTGGTTGTCTTTTACGATATAATCTTTTTCCTTTTTAAATAATGTTCTGGCTTTCAAAGCAGCTTCCAAATGATAAACAGTATTAAAATCTTTTTCATAAATATTGCTGACTCCGTAAAGTTTTTCAATTTTTCCTATTCCGTGATCTGTCAGATGCGCAGTTCTTAGTTTTTCATCAATTTTATAATCTATATCCGGATTTAATTTATCAACCAAGGCGGCATATTCATAATATTTTTGGGTCGGAGATTCATCGGGAGCGGATATTATATGAGGAGTCCGGGCCTCATCAATAAGAACGGAGTCAACTTCATCAACCACAGCATAGTAATATCCCCGTTGCACTGTTTCCTCTATGTCCTGCGCCATATTGTCTCTTAAATAGTCAAAACCGAATTCCGAATTTATTCCGTAAGTAATATCCGCTTTATAAGCTTCTTTTCTAGTAATGGGTTTTAAGTGCGATAGCCTGGGATCTAAAGCGTCTTTGTTGATAAAATTCGGATCAAACATAAAAGATTGCTCGCTGATAATTGAAGAGACCGAAACTCCCAGAAGATTAAATATCGGGCCCATCCAACCTGCATCCCTTCTTGCCAAATAATCATTGACCGTAACCAGATGAACGCCTTTATTCTTTAAACTGTGAAGATATAAAGCGGGAATTGATGAAAGGGTTTTTCCTTCCCCTGTTTTTTGTTCCGCAATTTTTCCGGTTGCCAGAGTTATTCCCGCCATCATCTGAACATCATAATGCCGCTGACCGATGGATCTTTTTGATGCTTCGCGAACGAGGGCAAATGCTTCGGGCAATAAAAGATCCAAAGATTCTCCCTGAGCTATTCTTTCCTTGAATTCTTTTGTTTTTAAAGGAAAGTCTTTGTCTTTTAGTTTTTTAAATTTTTCTTCAAATGAATTAATTTCTAAAACAACGGGTTTTAATTTATTTATTTCTTTTTCGTTGGAGTCAAAAAACTTTCCGATGAAATTGAACATATATATATTCTATCATAAAGAAAATCCCGCACCATGTTATGGTGCGGGATACCAACTGATCAATTGGTAATGCTCCAAATAGCTTACCAATTACTTCTTCTTTTTCTTTGCTTTCTTTGCTTTCTTCTTTGCCATTGCGAACTCACCTCCTTTTTTATAATTACTAATTATTATCGTGAATAAAAATTAATTATTTGTCAAGTAAAATACTCAGCTTCAAAAATATAAGTTTAGAGCTTTAATTAGCCAAAAAAAATGATGACCTAAAAAAACATTTTTTAATTAAAATAATTAGTTTTTTTAAAAAAATAATTAAAAATAATAATTTATAAAAATTTATTTAGAAGATTTTTTTGAAATTTTATCAAAACCTAAATATTTCCGGAGCGCTTTCGGAATAATTATTGATCCGTCTTCTTGTTGGCAATTTTCTAAAATCGCAACGATTGGTCTCGTAGAAAAAGCTGTGCCGTTTAAAATATTTACGAATTCTTTTTCTTTTTGTTTTATTGAATATTTTATATTCAGTCTTCTTGCTTGAAAATCGGTGGTTGTTGATGTTGATGTCACTTCTCTATATTTATTTTCTGACGGAACCCACGCTTCCAAATCGTATTTTCTTGCCGCGGGGAAACCCAGATCGCCCGTACACATTTTTACAACTTGATATGGAATTTCCAAAGCTTGTAAGAGCTTTTCTTCTAAAGAAAGCAAATATTCATGTTCCTTATCATCTTCTCCTTTTTTAACAAAAGAAACCATTTCAATTTTATCGAATTGATGAGCCCGTAAAATTCCTCTGGTATCCTTTCCGTAACTTCCCGCCTCTCTTCTGAAACAACTTGAAAATCCGACATATCTTTTAGGCAAATCTTTTTCATCAAATAATTCGTCCTTATGCATTGAAACTATTGACTGCTCGGAAGTTCCCACCAGAACCAAACCGTCCTTATCCAGAATGTACATATCTTCATCTCCGCCTTTCTCCATATATCCTAAGCCTTTCATAATTTCCGTTTTGATCAAAACCGGAGGCAGGACAGGTGTAAAACCTTCCTTCATTAAAATTTCAAATGCCAAGTCTCTCAAGGCAAATTCCAAAAGCACTCCTTCATTTTTAAGGAAATAAAATCTTGCTCCGGATATTTTTGCTGCTCTTTGAACATCAATAATATCTAATTTTTCTCCGATTTCTAAATGATCTTTGGGCCTAAATGAAAATTTCATTACTTCCCCTACTTTCCTAAGAACTTCATTCTCTTTATCATTTTTCCCCACCTTGACATCTGTTTTTGCGGGATTCGGAATTTGCAATAAAATTTTATTTAATTCTTCTGAAATTTCTTTGAGAGAATTTTCCTCTGCTTCAATTTGTTTTTTTATTTGCTTTCCTTTTTCAATTTGCTCCTGAGAAGGTTTTCCCTTAATCGAACGGGTGAACGTATTTCTCTCTTCACGGTTTTTCTGAACGGAAATTGACAAATCTTTATATTTTTTATCAATTTCTAAAATATGGTCTATGTTTATATCAACGCCTTTATCCAGCGCTGCCTTTTTTATTAATTGTGTATTTTTCCTGATTAGATTTAAATCTAGCATAATTAATCTTTAATCATTTGTCATTAATAATTTTTTAATAATCGGTTTTAATTTATTAATTGCTTTATATCTATGATTATATTCTTTTTGCTCCTTATTGGTCAATTGATCTTCATGATAATACTTATTTATCTTCGGCAGATAAAAAAATGAGCGATACGGATAGCCTTTCGATAACTTCATGTATGGTTTCTTTGCGATAATTCCCTCAATTTCACCGGCCGCGCTCCAAACTTTTCCATCCGGCAATGCCAGAGAAATGACCGTTTTAAATTTCGCATCCCGATCTTTTAATTCTCCTGCAATTTTTATCATGTATTCAATAATGTCTTTTTCCGTAGCGTTTTTTCCCAACCATCTTTTACTTCTCATTCCCGGCGCGCCGTCTAATGCCTCTATCTCGATTCCTCCGTCATCTGCGATTGTAGGAAGATTACTTTTGTTTGCATAAAATGTCGCTTTAATTCTTGAATTTTCTTTGTAATTATTTCCTGTCTCCTCAACTTCGTCTTTAATTCCGAGTTCAAAAAGAGAAACAGCTTTAATCGGAAGATCTGAAAGGAAATTCGAGATCTCTTTTAATTTTCCGGGATTTCTGGTAGCGATAAGAAGTTTCTTCATGAATTGGAGGCATCAAGAAATCTTTTCCTCACAAATTCCTTATCTAAAGACAAAATAATCCAACCTGCTTTCGGACCAAAGCTTTTATTCAATAAAGGTGTATAAATTGCCGAGAATGCATCTTTTGATGGTATTTTTAATTCTTTTGCCCACTCAAAAAGATTCATTTGAAGATCTTCAGGTTTCCAATCTTTGCCCAATTCTTTTGAAATCTTGAGTAAAAATTTTTTTTGGATATCAGATAAATTTTTCGTTGTATCAGGCAATGATTGTTGAATGGAAAATTTTTCCGATTCGGGAGCAAATCTTTCCACCCAAACTTTTGCATATTTCGCCCATTCTTGCAAACTCTCTTTTACGATTTCTTCCTCTTTATTCGGCATCTGGATTAGTTGAGCTAACGCAGAGAACCTGATGTTTGGAACTTTTTTGATTCCATCAACTTCGTTAATTTGCGACAATTCAAAAATTCTGGCTAAATCATCATTAGTTTTATTAAAGTATGCATCTGCCGACTTCTGGTATTCATCGAAGAGCATTGGTATTGTGTCTCCTGCCGGATCGAAATTTATTTGTTGGCTGATTTTTGTTTTAACCATCAGAAATCTAAGTAATTCAGGAGGTAGAATTTCCAGCATTTCCGAAGCGGAAGATCCCCTGCCTTTTGAGGACGACATTTTTCTTCCTCCGATCAAAAAGAATGCGTAAGGTAATGCGTATGGAACAGGATAATTAATTACTCTTTCACAGATGAAGCTTGCCAAGTCATGTGAGCCGCCTTTACTCATGTGATCTTCACCGGCTCCTTCCACAGTCACTCCGATTACTTTCCACTTCGCAGCCCATTCTAATTTCCAAGGCAATTTCCCGATTATTCCTTTCTTATCGCTAAAAGGAGACACCTCTCCTTTAAAACCGCATCCTTTAGTCCACTGGACTGCGTCTATCATGCAATTGTAGTAGACCTTTTCTCCATCCCATCTATATACTTTTGTTGTGGAGACCTTGCCGCAATTCTGGCAATATGGCTGAAAAGGATACCAATCATCAGAAATCTTTTTTTTATAAAGTTCTTCATAAATTTTTCTTATTTCAGGAGCCTTATCAAGACACTCTTTTATAAGCGGATTCATTTTACCGCTGGTATATAAGTCTGCTGTCCACAATATTTCAGGATTACAGCCGATTTTATTGAAAACATTTTTAAAATCAAAAGCATAATATTCTGCATAATTTTTAAAACCCTTTTCGGGAGACGGAACTTTATATAATGGCAGACCTAAATATTTTTCATATTTTTCTTTGGACAAATATGCGGGAAGAGCATCCATTGGATCGTGATTATCAAAAATATAGGTATATTTTGCTTTTACACCTGATGATTTCAATGTTTTGTAAACTAAATCATGGACTACAACGCCACGCAACGACCCAACATGGATTTTTCCGCTTGGAGTTTTTGCGTCATCTACCCACTCCAAAGTCAATTTTCTTCTTTTCAATTCAGCAACAACGCTATCTACCCAAAACATATAGCTATTATACAAACTATTAATTAAAATTGCAGCAGAAAGCGATATTGACTGAGGAAAATTTTGCGTGTCTAAATTAATTTATGCTGATAATGGAATAGGTAATTTTTCCGGCAGGAGCCTCAACCTGAATTTTTTCCCCAACCTTTTTACCTATTAGCACTTTACCAAGAGGCGATTCATGTGAGATTTTCTTGTTTTCAGGATCTGCCTCCCACTCTCCGACAACTGTAAAAATTTCTTTTTTGCCGTTGACGTGAAGGGTTACGGTTGACCCTATTTTTACAGCGTGGTTTGAAGTCTTAACATTGTCCCTTATGATAACTGCTTCTTTAAGAATAACTTCCAACTCATCAACTCTTCCGTCTATGAAGGTCAACTCTTCACGCGCCGCAACGTATTCCGCATTTTCCGACAAATCGCCCATATTTCTGGCCTGGGTGACGCGCGCCAGAACATCGGGTCTTTTCACGTTTACCAATTCATTGTATTCTTTTTTAAGCTCCGCCAAGCCTTCTTTTGTCAAATATATTTTTTTGTTATTCTTATCCATTTTAAGCTCCTAATTACAATAAACCCCTCGGTTGTGAAAATTGAGGGATAACAGGGAGAATATATAGGAAATTCGAATATTTGTCAATAACCTCTAGTAGTAATTAGACAACTTTTAGCTTCGAAATAAGACTATAAGCTTTATTTTTGCTTGCTTCTGAAACGATTATTCCCATCATTCCTTTGCCTGGTTGCCCATAATAAATAATCGTATTCAGCGGAGAAAGAAGTATCAAAGGCAATACCGCCAGATCTTCTTCTCCATTAACCTGTAAAATTACTCTTCCCTGGCTGTCTGAATTAATAATTTTTGCAAGTATTTTAAAAAGATCGGAAGTAATATAACCTGCGGAATTATCAACTTTTAAAATATTTTCACTACCTGTAAATCCAATTTCTGAAATCTCGGAGAATTTCTTTTCTCTGGCAACTTTAAAATCTATAACGGATATTTTTTGATCTAAAGATTTTTCGTTGAAATTTTTGGTTGTGATATCTCCAACCGTAATTACCAAATGATTGTTATTTTCAAATAAATTTTCCGTATTGCTAAACAATTTGCCAAAGGGCTTTTGGAATTCTTCCCTCATGCTGCCTGTAAGTTTGAGATTTTTGTTAAACCACAAATCGTTGACGTATGGTTTTCCTTCTTTATTTATTTCCCCATCTCTAATTCTTTTCGACGATATGTTTTTCCCATCCCCTGTCTTAACGAGAGGCAAAATAATAATTCTAAGAGGATCTAGGCCTAATTCTTTTCTTTTTTGATTAATAATATCAGCCCCTGTTATTGATTCTTCCGAAACTACAATTGCGTCAATTGGTAAATTTTTAGAAAGAGTCGGTCCGAATATATCATATATTTCTACAAGTCTAACAATATTTAAAGCTTTTTCTTCTTTTAGAAAATCTAAAACCGATTTTTTTCTTTCTTCAAAAGGCTCCATTGACTCGCTGTTTTGAATTTTGCTCGCTTCACTGCGAAACGGGAGTTTTGAGTTTTTAACATAGCTGTCGCTGGTAATGCCAACTATTATTTCTTTTCCTGAAGCAATGGCTAATCTTAGTAGTTCTTCGTGGCCTTTGTGGAAATGGTCGAATGTGCCTCCGCAGGCAATTAGATTATAGTCCATATTGTTTTAGGACTTTTGAAGCTCCTTTGGAGAGAGTATCCGCTTCATCCTGAGGATTCGAGCCTCCCAGAACGGAATCTATAGCCGTATTTAAGTATTTATTTATTTGAGAGTTTATCCCGTTATCCATGGTTCCGTCAACGAAATAAGTTGAAACTGCAGACGGAGCGCTTGCAATAAAAGGATAGGCAATTGAATTAGTCAGGCTTCCCGCCAAATCCAGCCTGGCATATGGTTCGCCAAAATTTCTTATTTTTGATTCCTCGGCAAATAACTTCTGCGCTGCTTCTTTCGAAGCTAGGTATTGCAGAAAAAGCGTTGCCTCTTTTTGATGCTTGCTTTTACCGGATATTCCTTCTACCCAATAACTGGCAATTGATATGTTTTGTCCGGGTAAGCTTGGAACGGGATAAATATCAAATGAAAGATTGGGATTCATGGATTTTATTGTGAAAAAATCCCATGAATAACCGAAGTACATTGCCAAAGATCCTGAAGCAAAAACTTTGATTGACTGATCCAGAGTATCATCCCATGCGTTATCCGGAGGCTTTGCGAAAGAAGAATAGAATTTTAAAGCATCGCCTGCTGCAGGAACATTAGAAGCTATATTATTGAGGTCAACGCCGTTTTGGGCAAAAAGCATGGATACAATATCCGGCGCGTGAGTAACATTGTTTGACGTACCCATTGCTGCCCCTGCAGTTTTGATGCTGTTATTTTCGTCTTTAACAGTCATCTGCCTGGCGACGCTAACGAAATCAATCCATGTAGAGGGAACTTTAAGTCCGGCAGCCTGGAAAAGATTTTTATTTACAAAAAGATTCAGAGTATCTATCTCTAGCGGAATGCCATAAATGACGCCATTTTTCTCTAAATCTTTTTTCATCACGGGATAATAATTCTTGGCAAAGTCGTCTTTTGAGACAATGCTGCCGGGAATCGGCAACAGTATGCCTAAGAGCTGGGGCACCCAGGTGTTGTGGAATCTAAAAATATCCGGACCCGTACCATTGCTTGATCGTGTCACCAATTTATCTTTATACCGGTCCAGATCCTGCTTGACATACTCTACTTTAATGTTGGGATATTGTTTCTCAAAATCTGCAATAATGGGGCTTATTACCGAAGAGTCTTCAAATAAACCCCAGTACGTTAACGTAACTTTGCCGACCGCGGATGGAAAAAGCTTAGGTAAGATTATGTTGAAAGCAAAAACGATAACTGCTATAACAACTATTACCCCCAAAAATATTTTAAAACCATTAAAAATCTTTGATGGCGGAGGCGAGCTTGGTAATTCATTCGGAGGTGAAGAAACATAAGGGTTATTAATTACGGCTTCAGGCTCAATACCGGCATCATTGGGGAGTTTATCTATGGGTTTAAATATATCGTTTTCATCCATATTCAGTATCTAGTATAATATGTACCATCCAATATATCAAATGAAAAAGAAGGAAAAATTACAAAAGCGAAAAAAAATTCTTCTGCGGAGTTTAATTTCATTTTTTTGGTTTACCACAGGGGCAATCCTTACGACATTTCTCCTTACAAGTTTTACATTCTTCATCTATAAATATGTAAATTCCGATGTTATCTATCCGGGAATCATGGTTGACAATATAGATTTGGGAAAGCGGACTGAAATTGAAGCCGCAAAATTATTTGCGCAGAAAAATGAGGCTATAGGGAATATTAAAATTACGTTTTCATTGGATTCCATGTCTGCGACAATTTCCGCTAAAGAACTGGGGTTGGGTTACGATCAAAATCTTATCGCGAAACAGGCAATGAGCCTGGGAAGATCTAACAACTTACTTTCCAACATAAGTATCGTTTTTCAGGCATACTTTTGGGGATTAAATTTACAACCGGCATATCATTATTCAGATGATGTGCTCAATAAGATTCTTTTTCCGTTTGCAGAAAAGACAGATAAAGAACCAGTGGATGCCCTTTTCAATTTCCTGAACGGAAAAGTTATCACTTTTAAAGTTTCGCAGGAGGGTAAAAAGGTAAACGCGGATAAAGTCAAAGAAGAGTTGATCTCCAAGCTTCAAAAAATATTGTCAGAACAAATCTCTCAACCAATAATTATTTCAATTGCCGTTGATACTATTTTACCTAAAATAACAACAGAAAAGGTAAATAATCTGGGAATAAAAGAATTGATCGGTCAAGGAACCTCATTTTTTCACCATTCTATACAAAGTAGAATTTTCAATATAACTCTTGCCTCATCCAGAATAAACGGAGCCCTGATTGCTCCGAATGAAAACTTTTCTTTCGACAAGGGTCTGGGCGATGTTTCCGCTTTTACGGGCTATCAGCAGGCTTATATCATACAAAACGGCAAAACAGTGCTTGGTGACGGAGGCGGCGTTTGCCAAGTATCAACCACCTTCTTCAGAGCTCTTCTTGATGCAGGACTCCCGATCACGGAAAGGCACGCTCATGCATATAGAGTCGGATATTACGAGCAAAACGGCCCACCGGGACTGGATGCAACTATTTTTTCCCCCAGCGTTGATTTGAAATTTAAAAATGACACAAATAATTATATTCTCGTCCAAACTCAAATCGATCCCGAATTACAACAACTTTCAGTTTTTCTTTACGGCACCTCTGACGGAAGATCCGTGGTTCTGTCAAAGCCAATAGTCTATAACCGAATACCTGCCCCGGAGGATGTTTATCAAGACGATCCGACTTCGCCAAAAGGAGAGATAAAGCAGATCGATTTCAGCGCAGAGGGAGCAACAGTTTCTTTTACAAGAGATGTCATGAAAAATGGCGTAAAAATCATATCGGAAAAGTTCGTCTCGAATTATGCCCCCTGGCGATCCGTGTTCCTCAGAGGCACCAAAGAATAAAGCTTATGAAAAAGATATTGAGCATAAATGAAGCTATTCAGGTTGCGCAAAAGCTTAAACAACAGGGAAAGACTATTGTGGTTGCCGGCGGATATTTCGATATATTACATCTCGGGCACATTAAGTTTCTGGAGAAATCAAAAGAATGCGGCGATTATCTTTTTGTGTTGCTAGAAGAGGACAGCAAAGCCGCCAAAGAAAAAGGCAGAGAAAGACCCATAAATTCCCAGAATAACCGCGCTAGGATTTTAACAGGAATCAAAAGCGTTGATTATGTGATTATGCTCAAAAACATGACAAATAACGACCGGTATGATAAACTCATGGTCAAAATACAGCCAAATGTAATTTCGACTACATACGGCGACCCATTTGTTAGTCACAAAATAAGGCAGGCGAAATTAATTCAAGCCAAACTTATTTATGCAATTAAAAGAATTAATGATTACTCAACAACCGNTTATATAAAATTAATTAATAATTAATGAAAAAAATATTNTTGGCATTTTTTATTCTGNTGCTTGTCGTTGTGGGAATATATTTTGTTTTAAATTATTCAAAGGGAATAAAACCGGGAGTAAAAGGTGCAAANACTGAGATTACTCCGACTTCAACCGTGACTATTGATGGACACAGCTTTAAAGTTGCTGTAGCTACTTCTCAGCAGGAACAGGAAATAGGTTTGTCCAAAACAAATTCAATATCTCAAGACCAGGGAATGATTTTCTTATTTAACAGGCCTGACTATTATTCTTTCTGGATGAAAAATATGAAATTTGCAATTGACATAATTTATATAAATCAGGACACGATAGTTACAATAAAAGATAGCGTCCAGCCTCCGAAGAATAGTTCTGACAACCTGATAATTTATACTCCGACGGAGCCGTCTGATAAAGTATTGGAAATTACTGCGGGGCTTTCCAAGAAATATAAATTCAGAAATGGAGATAAAGTAAAATATGAAAATCTTGGCAATTGAAACCAGCTGCGATGAAACGGGAGCTTCGGTAGTTGCAAAGAATCCAAATGAAGACTGTGTTAAGGTTTTGTCAAACGTTGTCGCCTCTTCAATAGCTTTTCATTCCAAAACCGGCGGAATTATTCCCAATATTGCCGCCCGCGAACAATTAAAATTTATTATTCCCGTAATTCAGGAGGCGATTAATAATTCAAAATTAAAGATTGAAGATCTGGATGCCATTGCGGTTACACAGGGCCCGGGATTGATCGGATCGCTTTTGATCGGAGTCGAAACTGCCAAAACTTTAAGTTTTGCCTGGAATAAACCGATAATAACTGTCAATCATTTGCTAGGCCACATTTACGCAAATTGGTTAATTTCCGGTGATCAAAAATCAAAGGCTATTGATCTTCCCACCCTGGCTCTTCTTGTTTCCGGAGGGCATACGGATTTGGTTTTAATTAATAATCTGTCAGCCCGCGGATTCAAGTGGCTAGGTGGAACGAGAGATGATGCTGCAGGAGAAGCATTTGATAAAATCGGCAGACTATTAGATCTTCCCTACCCTGCAGGACCAACGATGGAGACTATGGCAAAAATTGGCAATGAAAAGGCTTATAATTTTCCCCGTCCGATGATCGGGTCAAAAGACTTTGATTTTTCTTTTTCAGGGCTAAAAGCTGCCGTAATGAGAGAGGTAATTAAAACAAAAAATATGGATGAGAATACTAAAGCCAACATTGCCGCCTGTGTACAAAAATCAATTGTTGAAGTACTACTGCGAAAAACTTTTAAGGCTGCGAAAAAATACAATGTAAAATCGATTTTGCTTGGGGGCGGAGTTGCTTCAAACCAAAAGCTCCGCGACGGTCTCGCCGCTCAATGCTTAGGACTTAACCTTAAATTTTTTGTCCCTGACAGAAAATTTTGCACAGATAATGCCGCCATGATCGGCGCATATGCCGCTTTCCACCCTGAAAAAGCTTCATGGAACAAAATTACCGCTAATCCGGAACTATATTTTTAGCTTCATTTTTGCTATAATTCCCAACTATGGGTCTAGAGAAAGAAACGCGTGTTCAAAAAAAAGTAAATGTTCAAAATCACACAGAAAAACAATCTTTCGATATAGATAAACATCTTTTATTAACCCAGCTTCTTTGCGATTCTGTTTGTCCGATAACCGTATATTCTGCGGATGGGAATGGTGCAATAAAAGAAAATGAGCCATTTAATATATTCGCGAATCTAAATAAAATTCCTGATGAGTGGTTAAAACGGACTACTCCAAAACTAAATTCCAATCAAAAACTATTAAATGACGCTATGAGTCTAAATTATCCGGAGCAATATTTTTTTACTTCGATGGAAATAGTAGGAAATTATTTGGGTTTTTTCTTTTCTAATCAGTTTAAAGTACCAAACAAAATAGCCCTTAGTCCTTTGGACGAAGAGATTTTCTGTTTTTTTAAATTTGCAGAAAAAGCTGTCTACGAAAACTTAGATAAAGCTAAAAATATTATACAAAAAGACAATGGCCAAAAAACAAGTATTCCTCAGGGGAATAAAATATTCAGAGCTGTTAATCGAACCATCAGAATCACTACGGATAATCAAATAAAGAAAGGTTGCGTTGATTTTATAATTAATAATTTTAGCGATTTTGTGACAATGAGGGAAAAGGATTTTTCAATTTCAAGAGGACAACTAATTGATGAATTTCTAACTTCTATAAAATTCTCTGAGACAATCACTGAATTTGGAAATACAAAACAATTAAAAACGGCAAAAGAAATCATAGCTAAAATGCTGAGATCAAACAATGATACTATTTCAAATATTGCGCTTGGAGAACTCAAAAGACACTGGATAAATAATCGTACAAAAAATGTCTATGAATTTTTTCCCGATGAATACGGCAAAAAACTGGAAGTAATTGGTCTGAATTTAGATTCAGTTCAAGTTCGTAAAATATTCTTTGAAGTAGAGCCGCAATTGTTATTTAAAAATTTAGAAAATATTCATCAACTTGAAAAACAAAGACCGGGAATAACTGAATTTTTGTTTAATGAATTTGGAATACGGCATTTTTCCCGATATCCTGAAGGGCTGTTGATTCAGCAATTCGATGAATTTGCAAAAAAAAACAATGAAAAAACTTACCCCTATGGACTAATTATAAATCCAAAAGAAGACTATTATGGCGCTTTTTATGACGAAAAATCAGCTTATGACGAGCTTTTTAAAATGATTGATGAAAATAATTTTCGACTTAGGGCATTCGAGATAAATAATGTAAGAGAGCTAATAAAGACAATTGGCAAATCAAGAAAAAACTGGGGAAAAATTTCTTTTATAATTCTGGGTGGACATGGATATATAGATGCTATTTGTTTTAATAAAAGTAACAATAGCAAAGAAGCTTTAACCGATAAGATGGTAAATAGCAGAATAGGAAAAATCGTAAGGACAGCGTTCGTCACTAAGCCTACTATCGTAGTAAATTCGTGTGATGTCGGCGACTCTGAATCATATCATGGCTCTTTTTGTCAAAAAATCTCAACGCTTAACATGAATGCCGTCGGTGTTGATGGAATTTTAATGAATATCCGCAGATTCTTTGTAAATTTTAATGACGAGGCAATTAATTTATCTTTTGAGTACAAAAATGAAGATGGAAAAATTTCAAAACCAAATATTTTTAGCAACGGGGAATATATCGGAAAAACATTTAATAAGCATAATTTATAATTTGCAGAAGAGTCTTCTTTGGGAATTTTGATTTTAATTGCATTTCAGCTGGGTTTTGCAGGTATCTCTTGCAGTTCCTGCGGGAAGGTTATCACAAACCGAACAATTCAATGAATTTGTCCCCTTATTTGCCGGAGCGGCTGAGGAAGAAGATGCCGCAGGCAACGTGAATGTTGAGAATGTGATATCCGAAGGAAGATTAAACATAGAACCATCTCCTGCCCACCCCTGACAGGCATAATTAAATGTCTTATTTATATCAGGCGTTTGATTATTGGCAGGAGCGCCTGAAGGCTGTTGCAGTTGCTGCTGATCAATAGCCATTTTAATTCCCTGTTTATTCATATCCGTCCAGATATATGAAAATCCGCTATCAATAATCATGTGTCCGCTTATTGTAGATTGTTCCGAAATTGTCGAAAAATCTCCCCTCATTTTTCCATTGGCAACGTAGACTGTTCCACTTACGGATGTCGATTCAATCTTACTGGAATATGTGCATTTTTGTGATTTTCCGGAAGTTAGGAGGCTTTTAATCGTTCCTTGGATTGTTTGAGAACCGGAATTTACAGGTTTATTCTGAGTAACTGGGGCATTATTAGTCGGGGGTTTCTGTGACTTACTGAAAATCGAATACCCCCCGATGAGTATTATAATTAGTATTAAAACACCAACGACGATAGCTACATTCCTATTCACTAGCATAAAAATACCACAACAAAACAATAAACGCAATAGTTTTTATGCTTTCGAGATTAGCGCAAAATTCAAAAAAAATGGTAGAATGAAAATGTGCAGAGCGCTTCTTTATTTTTTGGAACTATCTTTTTGGGATTCATCATCCTTATACTTTTTTTAAATAAAAAACTCTCCGATTTGCAGAGGAATAAACCCGATCAAGCGCTTATGGAATGGCTTAAGACCATGCAGTCATCTATTGATTCTTCGTCAACCCACATGGTCAAAACTCTACAAGAAAATTCGAAGCAACTAAATGACCGCCTGGATAAAGCTGCTTCTGTTATCAGAGATGTTGGACATGAGGTTGGACAAATGAGCGAAATCGGAAGATCAATGAAGGAGCTTCAGGACTTCTTAAAAAGCCCGAAATTGCGGGGAAATATCGGAGAACAAGTTCTGAAGGATCTCATTTCTCAAATGTTTCCCAAAAACAGTTTCCATATTCAATATCAATTTAAATCAGGAGAAAGGGTAGATGCAGCAATTCAGACAGATGCGGGAATTTTACCAATTGATTCAAAATTCCCTATGGAAAATTTTCAAAAAATGTCTAAGGCAGAAAATGAAATGGACAAAAAAATATTTGAAAAAGAATTTGAAAAAGATGTCAAAAAACATATTGTGTCAATTGCCAAAAAATATATTCTTCCGGAAGAAGGAACCATGGATTTTGCCCTAATGTATGTGCCGAGTGAATCTGTATATTATGAAGTCGTAAATGCTCTTGATATCATGGAATTTGCAAAACAATCGCGTGTTTATGTCGTTTCTCCCACAACTCTATACGCGCATCTTCAAACGATTCTTTTATCTTTTGAGGGCAAAAAGATTGAATCAAGATCCCGTGAGCTTTTCAAGATGCTTCGGGCATTACAAGTTGACTTTCATAAAGTAGAAGACAATATGATTGTTTTAGGAAAACATATTAATAATGCTTCTTCTCAATTTGCAAATGTAAATATGGGCATTACTCAGATTGGACAGAAGATCAATTCAACCAAAAGCCTTGATGAGTAACTTTGTGCTAGAATATCCCCATGGCTGAGAATAAGATTCTAAACCTTCAGCAGATAGAAGCTATAAAACATTTAAACGGTCCCCTATTGATCATTGCGGGAGCGGGAACAGGTAAAACTACAGTAATAACGGAACGGATAAAACACTTAATACTCAAGAAGGATGTTCTTCCCTCCCAGGTTCTGGCCTTAACTTTCACGGATAAAGCCGCGCATGAGATGGAAGAGCGTGTCGACGTATCGATGCCTTACGGATATACCCAAATGTGGATTTCCACCTTCCATGCCTTCTGCGACAGAATTTTAAGAAGCGAAGCCCACGCGATCGGACTTGATCCCGGATACAAACTCATTTCTGAAGCCGAATCCGTATTGCTTTTACGCAAAAACATCTTTAACCTCGGGCTTAATCTTTTCAGACCTTTGGGGAATCCTACGAAATTTCTGGATGCGCTTTTAACCCATTTTTCAAGACTAAAAGACGAGGATGTATCGCCTGAGGAATATATCCATTGGGCTCAAACTCAAAACATAAAAGCCGATAAAACGCAAAAAGAAGAAAACAAACAATATCTTGAGCTGGCAAATGCTTATAAAAAATACGAAGAACTCAAAGTTAAGGAATCTGTTATGGATTTTTCCGATCTTATTTCAAATACATTGCTTTTGTTCCGAAAAAGGAAAAACATTCTGANGAAATATCAAAGTCAATTCAAATTTATTTTGGTCGATGAATTTCAGGATACCAATTTCGCCCAGAATGAACTGGCAATACTTTTGGCGGGGGACGATAAAAATATCACTGTGGTTGCGGATGATGATCAGTCGATTTATAGATTCCGGGGAGCTGCCGTTTCAAATGTCTTACAGTTTAAAAAAAGTTTTCCTAACGCAAAAGTTGTTACCTTAAATAATAACTACAGATCCACCCAAACAATCCTGGATGCCAGTTACAGACTGATTCAGCACAACAATCCCAACAGGTTGGAGGTAGCCGAAGGGATTGATAAGAAGCTCAAAAGCCATTCCATTGCCGCGAAAAGAGAGATTGAAGTAATCCATGAAACAAGATCTGAAGACGAAGCAGACAGAATCGCAAAAACAATAAAAGAACTGACTGAAAAAAAATATAAGTATTCGGATATTGCAATTCTAGTCAGGGCCAACAATCATTCATCTTCAATCGCAACTGCTTTACAAAGACATAGGATTCCTTTTCAATTTTTAGGTCCCGGGTATCTTTTTCAGCAGGAAGAAGTGAAGGATTTAATCGCCTATCTTGCATTCCTGACCAACCTTTCGGATTCAGTTTCGCTTTTCAGAGTGCTGTCAATGGATATTTTTAAAATCCCTTATATCGAACTTAATTATCTTCTGAATTTTGCCAAAAGAAAAAATCTGTCTCTTTTTGAAGCCCTGTCGGATGTTAACCAGACATTTTTAAAACCGGAAACGCAGGAAATTCTGACAAATTTTAGAGCAATGGCCGCAAGACATCTTGAGAAAAGCAAAAAAGACTCTGCCGGACAAATCCTTTACTATTTTCTGGTAGACTCCAAGCTTTTCGAGACGCTTAATTCAACCGACTCAGTCAAAGAAGAACGCAGGGTCCAGAATATTGCCAAATTTTTTGACAGGGTCAAGAGTTTTGAAACCGAACGGCCGAATACTAATATTTTTACTCTCTACGAATGGCTTAATCTTATGCTCCAAATGGGAGACAGCCCTACCGCGGCGGACGTGGACGTGAAAGACCGTAACGTGGTGAATATTTTGACTGTCCATTCATCCAAAGGGTTGGAATTCAAAGTAATATTTATGGTCAATCTGGTAATCGACCGCTTCCCGTCACGCGAGAGAAACGAAAAAATTCCTCTTCCGACTGAAATTCTGAAAGAAAATGATTTGTCGGAAAGAGACTTCCACATGGAAGAGGAACGCAGACTTTTTTATGTCGGCATGACGCGGGCCAAAGAAAGATTGTATTTTACAGCCGCTGATTACTACTCAACCGCAAAACGCCCTAGAAAATTATCTCCTTTTGTCTATGAAGCGCTTCCTAAACTGTTGATGGAAAAAACAAAAGACAAGACTCAGCAATTGTCCCTTCCTGAAATTCTCTCCGTTTATCAGGAAAATATTGAAATACAAGAAAAGAAACTTCCTCTCAAAATAAGCTATATTACTTTTTCAAATTTGCAGCTGTTTGATATTTGCCCCTTGCATTACAAGGCAAAAGTGATNTTTAAGCTTCCNACTCCGCCTGCAGATGTCCAAACTTACGGAATTTCCATACANAATACTTTATATAATTTCTACCGAGAAATCCGGGAAGGCGCCNCNCCTTCGCCTAAAAGACTTCAGGAAATACTTAAAAACGAATGGACAAGCGACGGGTATTCCAGCAAAAAACACGAAGAAGAACGTTACCTTCAGGCNATCAAAATTCTGGATGAGTATTACAAAACAGAATTCAAGAATAAACCTCTACCCCTGGAACTTGAGATGCCGTTTTCTTTTGTCTTAAAAAATGGCGTTAAAGTTTTCGGCAAAATTGACCGCGTAGATCAAAGAGGAAAGGGAATTGAAATTATTGATTATAAAACCGGGGCGCATAGCGAGAGGGCTGACAAGGCTCACGAGCTTCAGCTAAAAATATATGCCCTTGCCGCAACCAAAATTAAAGACAATATTTTTAACCGCCATCCTGAGGATATCACTTTAACGATTCATTTCCTTGAAGGAAATACCAAAAAAACTATGAATTTCAAGCAGGAAGACTTGGATAAATTGGAAGATGATTTAATCGCTAAAATTGCCGAGATTGAAAAAAGCGACTTTAAATGCAGCGGAAACAGACTGTGCGTCAATTGCGAATTTAAGATCCTCTGCAATACCCAATAAAAATGCTCTAGGAAGAGAATAAGCCAGATTCTGTTCGCCTTCGATTTCTCTCAGGCGTCCGCAATCTATCTCGTTTGTGATAATTAGTCACATACGCCACTTTTTAAGTGATGCCTTTCTTTGATGCTTCCGTAAAGAGGGTCAAACGCATCGTTCGAAAGTTGCAGNAGGTGGGATTACCCGTTTCACTCTCACTCGTCTCTGTTGCTCTCAAGTCCTGTCATTTCAGAACCTGTTCAAAATTCCGCATGTGAGTAAAGAATTTTGACACCAGCTGTTACCAGTCGGAGCTTACGCTCCATCCCCGTCCTTACACCTGTCTGGACTTTCCTGTCCCGATCAAATCGGGACTAGCGGATCTTCTTCCTAGAGCAGGTGTATTTTAATACATCCACTACCTAAAAACAAGATACGTTCAGTTTACATGAACGTATCAAGTTATCTGACTACTTTTTTAAGTGTTTTTCCGGGAGTAAATCCGGGAGCTTTTCTGGCTGCTATAGT
>JGI20214J51088_10000604_pt1 | contig 24773 bp, 20 predicted proteins | sample WetSurMetagenome_FD_51088 | JGI IMG/M metagenome (IMG submission 51088) | reverse complement strand
CTGACACCGGGGACCCGACACCGGTGGAAGAATTTTTTACACTCCAGAAATCATTCAGCAGGTTCTGACGCTTTCCGAAGCTCCGCTGGCGCTCTGTCCCCGCCCCCGGTCACACCGCATTGCGATGGTGACACAGTGCCTTTAACCGACATCCTTCAACAACAATGTGCCTCGTCCTCCTGAGGGAGCTGGTGGCATATGAGGNGGGGGATATTTTATCAGAATAAATGTTTTTTAAAAAGAGCAGAATTTTTTTATCGTATCCTTCATGACCTCATCGATCCATAAAGCATCGATTTGGGCTGTATGATAATCAACTATCCGAACGTATCTGTCAGGTATGTGTTGTCAAGATCCTCATTTTAANAATTTGTGCCAACCTTCTTCTGGGCTCTTGGCAAACACTGTTTGCAGGAGAACCACACATGTGCACCGATATCCAGGAACAGAAAAACGTCTTCCTCGACCAGATCCTTGCTGAACGACGATCCTACCGGAAGTTCACACCGGCATTCCCCCCTGAAGATGATATCCGCCGCATCCTCCACGCCGGTCTCCTCGCCCCGTTTGCAGCGGCAGCCGTGGGAAATTCAAAGGATTATTTCCGGAGGTTCTTCGTGATGCCCCGGGGATCAACAAGTATCGGGACCGCCGCACCGATGGTGATGGAGGAGGTTGGAAAAATGGCCCGTAGTCTCGAAAACGAGATGCAGAAGAACCCTGCTCTCCGGGCAAAAGCGGTGATGTTCGTCCAGCGACTTGCGATGATAGAACGAGCGGGGATGGTTCCCGGCATCGGCACAGCACCGTACTATATTGTCGTTGCCGAGCGTAAAGGGTTCCCGCCGGTCGAGCTGCAGTCTCTTGCCCATTGCCTGGAGAACATGTGGCTCAAAGCAACCGCCCTCGGGCTCGGGTTCCAGATCGTTTCTGTCACCTCACAGATGTCATCCCATGAAGGGTTCTGCAGGATCCTGGGGATACCGGCAGGGGAATGGGAGCTGATGGGATGTGCGGTCGGGTACCCCACCGATGAGCTCTCCCCGTCAATCCGGCCACCGGTGGAAGATGTCACGACGTGGCTGGAATAACGGGTTCTCTCCTTCCCGCACCTGGTGCCACACTTCCGTAACCGGGCACCTGTTTTCCTGAACGGATACGGGAGTCTTTATCAGCAATTCTGTTCAACAGCTCAATGGTCTGGAGCATTCCATGGTGAAACTCGACTGTATGCAGGCAATGATTGCAGGATATATTGCATCCCCGAAGGGACAGGAAGCACTCCGGAATTACATCGCCTCTGATGAGGGACAGAAAACGCTCAATTCCTGTCTTGCAACAACGGAGGGACAACAGATGGCAAGGCTGCTCCTGAAGCAGACGATTGCCAGTCTGGATCTTCCAGAGGACGTCCGGCAACAGGTCAGGACTGCTCTTGAGAAGAAGAATTAAAAAAACTTTTTCCGGAGAAAATCTCAAAAAAAAACGATCCANTCTCCTATGGTTCCTGCCCGTTGCGCTTCTGTCCTCTGCTGCCTGGGCATTTCCGTAATGCAAGCTTTTCGGATAAAACGGAGGAGAAAAATTCGAGGGAGCAGGAGTGGGGCTGCCATCCCGCTGGAGAGTGATGGGGTTCTCCTCACATCATGGTGCAAAGTAAACACCGAATTTTCTTTTAACAACAGGATTATTTGTTGTGGCAAAAAAATGTTGTCCGGAGACGTCTGGCAGCATTTTTGGTGCCAGAAAATCACCTGGCAATTCCCCTTCTTTGCGGTGGGGGAAAAGAGCCCGCCACGAAGACGGGAAACAAAACCGATCCCGTTTTACGTTTCAGATGAGTTCCCGAACCGGAACTGCCCTGCCGGAACGGTTAATTCAAAGCGGGCACCGTTACCATATACCCCGGTTTCCCTGATGGAAATTGATGTTATCGAAAGGATCTCCCGGATCAAAAAGAGGCCAAGCCCCGAGTTCCTGCCAAACCCTTTCCTGAATATGGACTCTTTTTCCGCATCCGGAATTCCTGCCCCATTATCCTCACAGAAGATGATCAGGTCCGGGCCGGACTTCTGGCAGCCGAAGAGAATCCGGGTGACATGGTCCCCGTGGCGCAGGGAGTTGTCCAGGAGATTGTAAAAGACCTTGCGGATCATGGCATCGGCAAATACCTCCACGTCACCCAGACGGATATCGAGTCCGGCGTCGCGCAGGTCAAGTTGTTCCGCAGCGCTCTTCACGAGGGGTGCGACCTGTTTCCACGAGGGGACCTGTGACCCAATCTCCTGGTAATCCCGGGTGAACGTGATCTGGTCCTGGATGGACAGGGCGGTCAGCTCGAGGCGTTCCAGGGACTTCTTGAGCCTGGCATCATCAGCATAGTCTTTTGCCTCGTCAAGGTCTACGAGAAGGGAAAAAACCCGGTTTGAGATGTCGTGGCGGGTGATCTCCGAGAGGAGATTCAGTTTCTGGTTGGCAGCAGCAAGAGCCGCTTCGATCTTTCGCCGCTTCCCGATATCGTCCGTCAAAGCCAGGTTTACCCGGGACAGTTCACCCGTCCGGTCCACGACCCGTTGTTCAAGCGAATGCGTCAGTTCTTCAAGGTTTTTCTGGGCAGACCGGCGTTCAGTGACCTCCGTTTCGAGATTGCCGTAATTGGTCCGGATCTCCCAGACCAGCAATGCAACGATCGACATCATCAGGATAAAGATCGCCCGGTTCGGCAGATCAGCAGGATTGTTCCTGACCTGCCCGGAAAATATACTCCCGGTGAGGATGGCAAAGATGATGATCCAGGCAGTCACGAACGGTGCGTAGCGGTACGAGAGCCAGACGGTCATCAGGAGAGGCATCAGGTAGAGGATCCAGATAACGAACCCGAGAGGGAGAAAGATATCGGCGGTAAGAATGCCCACGCCGAGGCAGAGCATGCAGAGCTGGATAAGCCGTTCCCGCTCTGTATCTGTATTACCCAGATTTACCGTTATCACGAAGCGCATCCCCCGAAGAATATCTGAATTGTTGTCCGGGAAGTCTTAAGTACGTTCCTCATCCTGCGGCAAATTCCCGCACCGGTAGAACAGGGGAACTTTGGCAGCAGGGAAAAGTACGGCAGTTTCTCCGAGTGAGAAAAGGACCCGTCATTCTGAAAAATCAAAAGGTATTTCCACTGTTAAACGAGATTGAAAACGAATGATCTCTGTCCTGTATGTGGATGACGAGCCGGATCTCCTCGGACTCTGCAAGGTCTATCTGGAACAGGTCGGAGAGTTTACCGTCACTCCTATCACTTCTGCCGAAGAGGGCCTTGAGATTCTTGCCCGGCAAGGCTTTGATGCCATCATCTCCGATTACCAGATGCCGGAGATGGACGGCCTTGAGTTCCTTAAGCGTGTCAGGTCAACCAACCAGGATATTCCTTTNATCCTCTTTACCGGGCGGGGCAGGGAAGAAGTGGTGATCGAAGCCATTAATAACGGCGTTGATTTCTACCTCCAGAAAGGCGGCGACCCCAAGTCCCAGTTTGCGGAGCTCAAGCACAAGATAAAAAAAGCCGTGGAAAGCCGGTGCGCTGCCGTTGCCCTCCGGACGGAAAACGAGAAGAACCGGGGTCTCATGGACCATGCAAACGATGCAATTTTTATCTCTGACGCAGCCACCGGCAAGATCATCGACGCAAATAAAAAAGCCCAGGATATGGTCGGCAGGACCCTCGAAGAGATCTGCTCCATGTACCAGAGCGATCTGCACCCGACAGAGAATTCTGCCCTCTTCAAGGAGTATTTCCTGCAGCATGCACGGGAAGGAACGGGCCTCCAGACCGAGATCGTTGTTGACCGCGAAGGACGACAGAAACCCGTGCTGGTCAGCGCCACGGTCATGGACCTCGGTGGCAGGGAGTGCCTGATGGGGATCTTTCACGACATCTCGGACATCAAGATGGCGCAGGAAGCCCTCCAGCTTGCAAACAAAAAACTCAACCTGCTGGCCGATATTACCCGGCATGACATCCGGAACAAGCTTACCGTGATGGGGGGATACCTTGACCTGATCCGGGAACGCCCGGAGGAGCCCCAGTTCTCGATGTATTTCCGCAAGATGAAAGAGACAACCACAACCATCGGCGAGAACATCGAATTCACCCGCCTTTACCAGAACCTCGGGATCGTTGCCCCCGCCTGGCAGAATGTTCACAGTGTCTTTTTCAGTGCCTGCACCCACGTCGACATCAAGAGATTGCGGATCCAGTCCGATACTGACGGGGTGGAGATCTTTGCAGACCCGCTCCTCGAGCGTGTCTTCTTCAATCTGGTGGATAACGCGATTTTACACGGTAGCCGGGTCACAACAGTCAGGATATCGGCACAGGAGACTCCGGCAGGGCTCACGCTGCTCCTCGAGGATGACGGGGTCGGCATCCCGGTCCCCGACAAGGCAAAAATCTTTACCAAGGGATTCGGGAGAAATACCGGTCTTGGCCTCTTCCTCGCCCAGGAGATTCTTTCCATCACGAACATCACCATCCGCGAGACCGGCGAATACCAGCAGGGAGCACGGTTTGAGATAGGCGTCCCGAAGGAGATGTACCGTTTTTCCCGGGAAGCCCGCCGCGACCGCTGTCATATCATGACAAATGATCTCAAAAAGTAATTTCCCCCACCTTTTCGTAACGCCAAATCAGAAGAGTGAATTAAACCCTGTCCGAAGCAGGGGGCCGAGAACCCGGATCATGGAAGGCTTGAGAAGGAGTTTTTTAACCAGGATTCCAGGCCGGTCCATATCCCCGTATTCTTCAATCGTCCGGATGATTTCGGGAGTGTTGAGGGCCTGTATCAGGGCGTCCATTTCTTCCGGGGAGATCTTTTGTCTCATCTCGAAAAGGCGGTATCCAAGTTCAAGTTCCCTGCCAAAATCCGCCTGCCACCGGCGCTCATACTCCGCAAGGACGGTGTCATCAAAAACATCCAGTCCGCATGCGGCAGACGCCACGGCAGCTGCATGCCGGGCCGACCGCACACCGGTATAGATCCCTCCTCCGGATGTCGGCTTGGGAAACCCGGCAGCATCACCGACAAAGAGGGTACGTCGTGCAAAGGTCCGTCTCATGGGACCAAGCGGAAGAGTCCCGGTCACCAGATGGGTGGTGGTCTCCCCGAAAGATTTGAGGAAGGCAGCAAAGCGTTCAGGGACCCGGGTTCTGCCGCATAACCCTACCCGGATACGACCGGGGGCGGTCGGGATAGACCAGCCGAAAAACTCCGGGGAAGCATCGGGATAGATCTCCACGTAATGCGGATCGCAGTCGTGTGGGAGGTCGGCCTGGATGCCGGCGAGAAATGTCCGGGCCCGTTCCATCCCGTAAAGCCTGGCAATCGTACTCCGTGGGCCATCGGCAGCGATCAGTACCCGGAACCCGATAGTCTCATTCCCGTCGACACCCCGGGTAAGTACGGTGGTTCCCTGGACATCATGGACATAGGTCCTCAGTTTGACAGCGGATCCTGCATCCGCTGCGGCTTCTGCCATATCCCGGTCGAGTGCTCCCCGGTCAACGACAACAGCTTTTGTCTTTTTTGCATCGATGAGGAACCCGCTGCCTTTGCCGGAAACCACGCGTGCTCCGGAAACCCTGTTGAGTACTGACCGTTCGGAAACCCTGCATTCGGCAAACGCCGCGCTGGAGAGGAGCCCGGCACACTGGACAGGATACCCAATCGTTCCGTGTTCCTCGATGCAAAGCGTGGAAAGACCCCGGCGGGCACATTCGCAGGCAGCTGCGCTGCCGGCAGGACCGGCACCGATCACGACAACATCATACTTCATGGAGCTCCGTGTCGCCTGTCAGGACGCCTGACTGAGCGGGAACCTGGGAAACATTGGAGGACATTCGCGGGAAAGTATGAAGACACGGGGGAATTCCTCTTCGCTAATATACCCCGCCCGATGACTCATCAGATCCGTAAAACCCGAGGATGATCGAGAAGAGGCCGAACACCAGGGCAAACGTCCCAACCACTGACAGGAAGATGCGGTTTTGCTGGAATAACACCGGGAAGAAATAGAAAAGCCCGCCGAGAACAACGATTCCCGCAATCACCATCCCGGGGATCAGAATGTATTTCGTCCTCGGGTGTTCGAGGCCGAGCATGATATCATGGAAGCCGTTGTAGATCGCAATGGCTGCCACCCCAAGGATGAAAATGACCGCAACGAACCCCGGGACCATAAAGGAGATGACGCCGGTCACCAGCAGGGCTGCAGAGAGGCCGAACCACAGCATCGATTCATCTCCCCGGGCTGTGATGGCAAGGATCAGGAAAAGCGCCATAGCAAGTCCGATCAATATCCAGAAAAGGGCATAAAAACCGAGCGTCACCTGATCGGGGATCGTCAGGGCCAGAGCTCCGAAAAGAACTCCGGCAAATCCCCGCAGAAGGCATGACGTTTTCGAATCCAGCATCTTCTCACCAGCACGTGGTACTATCCTGATTGGGGTATAAGTGTATTGGATTTCCCTGATAAAATATATACCCTGAAAACCGTTCTTCGGTTACGGGCCCTTCCCCGGAAAAAAGGGTGGGGATTATTAGCGGTTAAACCCAAAAAATTCAATGTGGAATACTTTTTCGAGCGCATAGAGCACCGAAAAGAAAATGACCGCATACAACACGAAATTTACCACAAATCCCGCCGATCCGCTGAGTCCTGCCAGGCGGACAAGAACATTCGATAGGGTATCCCCGATAATGATTGCGCAAAGAATGCCGGCGAAAAAGATCACCCATTTTTTTACCGCTGCCTTATCCATACTCAGGTACTGTGATGGTGATCCTAATAAAGATCAAGACTACCCCGTGATTCTCTCGCCGCAGGGTACACCACAATAGTTATTGCACTGCTCTGCTCCAGTAAAGGATATGACAATTGAGGACAGCGGGGATTCACCTGAGGTATCCTCTGCCCCGCCTGAGAAGATGGGTCTGGCATTTTATGGTGCGCTCGCCCTTATCGGATTCCTGGTCCTGATGGTGGTCTTCCTGAACTACCCGGCCGCGAAAGCTTCGGCGGGCACACTCCTCACCCGGAACAACTGGACCCTGCAGTCGTACATCGATGGTACAGGAATTCTTATCCCGGCAATGAGCGAACCGGTCGTCTCAGCCCGATTCGGTAGTGACGGCACCCTGCGCGGATCGGCCGGGTGTAACCAGTATTCGGGGGTATATACAACGAAGGAATATTCCATTACTATTTCCAACACGATCTCCACCCTGATGTTCTGTCAGGGACCGGGGGTCATGGATCAGGAATCGGCTTTCCTGAGCGATCTTCCCCGGGCGGCTTCGTTCCGGGTCGACGAGTCCTCCCTGAGGGTGTACGATGCTGCAGGAAAACCTCTGCTGGTTTTTATTAACGGATAATTCTTATTTTTCGGTCAACGACTGGTGAAATCCTCCCATCGTTGACTCANTAAAGAACAGGAGGAAATCTTTAATGGTCCGGAATGTTTGCGAACGTTTCCTTCATTTTGGAACTCAGCTGCAGCCACTTTCTGAATTCCAAGGTAAACGCCGACAGCAACGTTTTCACACGATCCCGTCAACATGCACTATTCCATTACAGGAAAGTTCAAGCAAATGACGGGTGTTTATCTTAGAGAATCGTACACTCCAAAGCATATCCACAATCTCCGGAATTCCCATGTCAACGCCCTCGTATTCTGCAAACGAAACGATCCCCCCTCTGCTGGAATACCAGGATGTAACGGTCTGCCAGGGCCAAAAGAAAGTCCTTGACTCGATTTCCGTCGTGATCCGGGAAGGAGAGAACATCGCAATCCTCGGGCCCAACGGGGCCGGGAAATCCTCGTTCATCAAAACCATAACCCGGGAACTCTATCCGGAACATAAGGTGCCTGCATCGTGCTTCCGGATCCGGGGGCAGGACGTATGGGATGTCTTCGATCTCCGGAAAACGATCGGGGTGGTGTCGGGTGACCTCCAGCATACCTTTACCAGGACAATCCCGGGAAAAGAGGTCGTACTCTCAGGCTTTTTCTCCAGTGTCGGGCTTTTCAACCACGAAGTCACACCGGCGATGCACCGCGAGGCAGATGAGATCCTTGCGTTCCTGGAGATCGGTCACCTCCATGACCGGCCGATGACGGAGATGTCTTCAGGTGAGGCACGGAGACTCCTGATCGGCCGGGCCCTTGTCCACCATCCCCCGGTGCTGATCCTCGACGAACCAACGAACAGCCTTGACCTCCATGCCCTCCACGCGTTTCGCCGGACACTCAGGAAGATAGCTTCCTCGGGGACCAGCATCATCCTCATAACCCACAACCTCCACGATATCATCCCGGAAATATCCCGGGTAATCCTGATGAAAGAAGGCCGCTTTTGTGGTGACGGGCCCAAGTCTGCAGTGCTCACCGATGAGAATATCGGCGGGCTTTTCGGTGTCCCGCTGCACATCCGGGAGGAGGGCGGGTATTACTACGCGACCGGCTACTGAAAAACAACATTAAGCCGGTTTTACCAGTGCCAGGAGAAACAGGGAATGCCCCCTTGAAACAACCACAACAGGAAGGGCAGAATTTTTACGATCGATACGAATCCTGATAAGACATGAATGCATGGAAACTATCTGGAGGAAGACTACTGTGACACAACCCCCGATGATCAAGCTCCAGGACCCGGCAAAGAATTTTTCCCTCAAAGACCAGAATGACAAAACCTTCGACCTGCTGGAACATGCGGGCAGCCGCATCCTGCTCTCATTCCACCCGCTCGCGTGGACTGCATTCTGTGCAGGCCAGATGAAGTCACTGGAGGAAAATGCGGACAAATTCGCAAGCATCAATACCGTGCCGGTAGGTATCAGCGTTGATTCGGTCCCCTGCAAGAAGGCGTGGGCTGACAACCTGAAGATCACCCGCACGCCGCTCCTCTCTGACTTCTGGCCCCATGGGAACGTCGCCCGGGAGTACGGCATCTTCCGGGAGACAAATGGCTTTTCCGAACGTGCAAATATTCTCATCGACACAACGATGAACGTCGCGTTTGTGAAGGTGTACCCGGTCCATTCCGTGCCGGATATGCAGGAAGTGATCAGGGTTATTGAGAACATGAAAGAATGAGGTATGCCGGCCGAACAATGTTCTTTTTACCTATTCTCACAATATTGAAATAGGAGAATTCCCTTCTATTTGATTTGACGGCAGGATCCCGTCGGGGGAATATGATGGAAAAATCCCTGCTTGAGCTGCGCAAATTCGTTGCGCCCGAATTTGTCATCGGGACTGACGCCCGTCTTCTTGCGGGAAGGTATGCAAAAAATCTCGGGGCCCGGCACGCGCTTATTGTGACAGGGCCGGAGATCATCGGGGCCGGCTGGGTCCGGGACGTCACCAAGAGTCTTGATGCAGAGGATATCCGGTATACAAGTTTCTCTGAAATCACGCCCAATCCCCGCGACCATGAAGTCATGAAAGGGGCCGAAATCTTCGAGAAGAACAGCTGTGACAGTATCATTGCAGTGGGCGGCGGCAGTCCTATTGACTGTGCCAAGGGGATCGGGATCGTCCATTCGAATAAAAAACACGTCCTTGAGTTCGAAGGAGTCGATAACGTGCCGGTCCCTTCGCCTCCGCTCATCTGTGTCCCGACTACCGCAGGAACAGGGGCAGATGTTTCGCAGTTTGCCATTATCAATAATACCACGGAAAAAGTCAAGATCGCTGTTATCAGCAAGAAGATTGTGCCGGATATCGCCCTGATCGATCCCCTCCCGCTCACGACGCTTTCCCCGGAACTCACGGCGCACACCGGTATGGACGCCCTGACCCACAGCATCGAGGCCTATGTTTCCAATGCCAGTTCTCCGGCAACCGATATCAATGCACTCGAATCCATCCGCCTGATGCACCTGTTTCTGTACAGTGCGCATAACGAACCAAAGAATATCGAATGGCGGTACCAGACCATGCTCGGGAGCTTGTTTGCAGGACTCGCCTTCTCGAACGCGAGTCTCGGGGCAGTGCATGCACTTGCCCACAGCCTCGGCGGATTCTCCGACCTGCCGCATGGCGAGTGCAATGCTCTGTTACTCGAACATGTCATGACATTCAATTACCCTTCATGTCCCGACCGCTATGAGACAATTGGCAGGGTTCTGGGTGTCGATACGGCCGGATTGGCGGAACCGGAGAAGAGGAAACGTATTGTCGGCGCGGTTGTTTCCCTGCGGGAGAAACTGGGTGTGACAGAAAATCTTCGCGATCTCGGGGTCACCGAGAATGATATCCCGGTTCTCGCCAGAAAGGCTATACGGGACCCCTGTCTGGCCACCAATCCACGGCGTGCGACAGTCCACGACCTTGAGCAGATCTATGAGCATGCACTCTGAAGACGATCCTGAATGGGATCGCCAGCGGATGAAGATCATCGGTCTCGGCGAATCCTCGATACGCAAAAGTTATTATCCCGAGCTCCAGCAGAGGTTACAGGAACTTCTCGCAAAGAATGAAGAGCTGAATGCCGCCTATGAAGAACTGACCTCGACCCAGGAAGAGCTCCAGCAGAATTACGAGGAGCTGAGTAAACGGGAGAAGGAGCTCTCCGAGAGCGAAAGGAAAGTCCGCACCATTCTCGAGGCGTCCCCCGATATGATTTGGGAGACCGATACAAACGGGATCTTTACGTATGTCAGCCCCCAGAGTTACACCACCCTGGGTCTGAAACCCCGGGACCTTATCGGGATATCCCTCTTTTCACTGGTGCCACAGGAACAAAGGGCCGGGGTGCTGGAGGCATTTAGAGGGAACCTGCAGAACAGGGAGCGCCTGTTTGCGCTCGAAGTTCCGATGAAGCACCATCTCGGTGAGCCTATCCTCATGGAACTCCGGTCGACCACCGTTCTTGATCAGGCGGGATGCCTGGCCGGGTTCAGTGGTATTGCCTACGATGTTACCGAGCGCCGGGAGACTGAACGCCGGATGAGGCTGGCGGCGATCTCTGTTGACCGTTCCCGGGATGGCATGTTCTGGCTTGACAGGGACGCCTTTTTCTATTCTGTGAATGATGCAGCTTGCAGGCTGCTGGGTTATTCAAGTGAAGAGCTGCTCAGAATGTCGGTATATGAGATCGACCCGAACTTCCCGAAGGAGGCGTGGGAGGCCCACCTCGCGGAACTGCGCCGGCGCGGGTCGATCATGTTTGAATCCCTGCACCGCACCCGCGACGGGCGTATGATCCCGGTGGAAGTGACCGGAAATTATTTCCTCTTCGAAGGGATCGAAGGGAGTTTCATGATCGTCCGGGATATCAGCGAAAGGAGACGAGCTGAAAACGCCCTGAAGGCGATAAAGGGCTACCTCCAGACAATTTACGAAGGGTCCCCCGATATGATCTATATCCATGATAAAAACGGGTATGTGATCGATATCAATCGAAATGTGGAAATGACCCTCGGTTATTCGCTCGATGAAATCCAGAAAACATCGCCGGAAACGACGAGTGCACAGGGATATACGGCAGAAATCGCCATGGAGCTGATACGAAAGGCCCTCGATCAGGGATCGGTGGATTTCGAATGGGTCAGCCGGAAGAAGAACGGCGAGGAATTTCCTGTTGAGATCCGTCTCCGGAGGCTCGAACTGGTAACCGAGGAGGGGGAGCCGGAGATCCGTCTGATGGCCATCGTGCGGGATATCACAGAACGAAAACGGGCGGATCAGACCGTGCGGCAGGCCCGGAAAAAACTGAATCTTCTGAATACCGTTACCTTCCAGGANATCCAGACCGCAGCATTCTCCCTGTCTGCATACCAGGAGCTGGTCAACACGATCATCACAGACCAGAAAGCGAAAACGTTCCTGGTGAAGGAGGTTCAGCTCATCCAGAAAATTACCAATTCCCTGGATTTTGCCAAACATTACCAGGAGATGGGTATCAATCCAGCAAAGTGGCAGAACATGAACCAGGTTTTCCTGTTCGCTATTTCCCACCTGGATTTCCTCAGGATCTCGCACAGGGTTACCCTGGAGGACCTCGAGATCTATGCAGACCCGCTCCTCGAAAAAGCGGTGTTCAATCTTATGGAAAATGTACTCAGGCATGGTGCTAATGCGACCGGGGTAACACTCCGCTATAAGGAAAAGGCTGATGGTCTCGATCTTATCATCGAAGATAACGGTGTGGGAATTCCCCGGGAAGAGAAGAACATGATCTTCGATCGCGGGTACGGAAAAGATACCGGACTGGGACTGTTCCTGGTACGGGAGATCCTCTCAATTACCGGCATGACCATCCGGGAGACAGGATCGGAAGGGAAGGGAGCCTGTTTCGAGATCCATGTGCCGGCNGGTGTCTACCGCTTCAGGCCAACGAAGTAATCTTTGGGGGTTAAAGTTTGTTCATTTCCGGGCGGGCTCATGAACTGGTTTGTGAAATGCCGGAGAAGTGGTGACCTTAAACGCTGATGAAGGGCCAAACCTGGATCTCTGTTAATGCGAATCAGCCCATATCCGGTATCGGGGTTCCCCGCATCAGGGCCTCTCCGAGGCAAGGCTGGCGGCAGGGTCGTGGTATGCTTCCTGGCTTTCCAGCCTTTCTGATCTGCCGCGGGGGGCGTCCCTCCGGGAGCGGCGGCATGTATCGCGATCAACAGGAACCCCGGTGAAATGATCTAACCCGGTTAATCCTAAATTATCAAAAAAGATTAATTCTTCTCTTCATTCTTCTGGCTCGTCTCTTTTCTTAACCACGTTGCAAGAATCGCATTGACGACATGCTGATGAGAAACGTGTCTGGTAATGCCATTCTGATCTCCTGTTTGACGAGTTGCGTTAATTATATTAAAGAATTTATCTTTTCGCCTTGGGCATACAACCCCGGAATCAGAGCCCGCTGCTTATCGCTGATGAGGTGTGAAGCCTTTAGACCCGTTCCAGAAAAAGAGCAGGCCTTACCGGTCTGTTCAGGCCGGGTATTTCCCCATGAAAGAGGCACTCGTAAGGACTATTCGCAGACCGGCACAAGCCTGCCTTTCACCCTGGCTTCGATATCGAGTTTCAGCATCTCGACAACATTGTTGGCCATGCCTTTGACCTTGAAGAGCACCAGCGGGTCGTTTCTCAGGTACTCCGTATCCGTGTTCGTATTGAACTGCGCACCATGGGTCCGGTACGAGACTCCGAACGGTGCAAGGATGTACCCCATCTGCTGGAAATAGAGGTAGATATCCATTGCCGTCTTGGAAGCACCATCCTCATGGCCCGCGACAGTGATACCAACGATCTTTCCTTCGGACAGGCCGGGCTTTTTCAGGAGGTAACGGTTCTGGATGCAGTTCAGCCGGTCAAGAAAATCCTTGAGCCGGGCAGACATGTTGTTCCAGTTTATCGGAGACGCGACGATCACGGCCTTCGAAGCGATGATCATCTCGTGGAAGGCGGGCATGTCATCGAGCTGGTCCCGGCACGGATACCCGCAGGCATTGTCCCGCATCGTGTAACAGCACCAGCAGTGGTTGATGCTGAACTCATTCAGGTTGAACCGCCGGTAGCTGACACCTTTCTCCTTCAGCACCTCTTCGACAAGGTCCACCATGAACCCGGTATTGTTCGCACGATGGCTGCTCCCATTGATCAGCAGGACATCGAAGGGCACCCCGTCATAGCGGAGCTTTGCTTTCGCAGAGATCTCTTCAAATTCCCTCGCGGTACTGCTGCACTGCGGGCACTCGTCCGGAGGCTTTTCAGCGTGCCTGACGTACCCGCAGACGTGGCACTTCCAGGTGTTACCTGGTGGTGCGCTGGTCGGCTTCGCTTCCCCGGGTACAGTAGAAGACATGCTGGAACCCCTCCTTGTCGAGCACCGGGCACCCGGGACAGAGGCACCCCTGCTCATTCCTGATACAGGCACTCTTCCCGGTGGGGGCCAGGCACCAGGCTATCTCTTCCTTACAATCGACATACGTCGGGCACATCCCGCAAAGACAGAGTCCGATTGCTTCCTTCCTCTCCATACAAACCACCTATCCTTTTGAACGGATTGATCGGTTCGCGGTTAATAAGGTTCTGTCGTTGACAATCGGGTGCCCTGAACGGCGGATCCCCGGGGAATTTTTCCGAACCTGCATAATTCCCGATACGAACCACCACGCCCGGCAACCTGATCGAAGTGCTCTTCACCTTTCACGGATAATCACACTCCCTGAAAGAAACGAGGTGCAATCATGGAATCTCAGGCACACCCACCCGCGGACGGAAAACCACCGGGATCCCCCGGTATGCTCCACACCATGACTGAGGTGGAGCTCTTCTCTGCCTTTTCAGGTTCTCAAAAAGGACTCACGTCCCGGCAGGCCCTCGAAAACCAGGCTACGTACGGGAAGAATGACATCTCCCGGGCCAAAAAACGCCCGGTCATCCTCCAGTACCTGGGGCATTTCAAGAACCTGCTCGTGATCATCCTCCTGATCGCTGCGACAATCTCCATCCTTGCCGGAGAGATCGTCAATGCGGCAATCATCTTTATCATCGTTCTTGCCAGCGTTACCCTGGACTTTTTCCAGGAATATAAAGCAGGCAATGCTGCGGAACTTCTCAAACAAAAGATCGTGACGAAGGTCTCTGTTTACCGTGACGGCGAGTTGCGGGAACTTTCTCTCGCTGACCTGGTACCCGGGGATGTCGTCAGCCTGGCAGCCGGGGATATTGTTCCCGCCGATGCCCGGGTCCTCGCGTCACGGGACTTCTACATAAACCAGTCCGCACTGACCGGCGAGCCCTATCCTGTCGGTAAAAGTGCCGGGGTGTCTGATCCCCAATCAACCCTGACCGACGCGACGAATTACCTGTTCCTCGGTACTTCAGTCGTGAGCGGGACGGCAACAGCTGTGATAACAAAGACCGGGGGATCTACGGAATTTGGCAGGGTGGCAAAGACCCTCGTGGAGCGCCCGCCCGAAACTGAGTTCGAGCGGGGGCTGCGGCACTTCAGCTACCTGATGTCGCAGTTCGTCTTTTTTCTCGTTATTTTCGTCTTTTTTATCAATGCCCTGTTCCGGCACGGGGTTCTGGAATCACTCCTCTTCTCGGTTGCCCTTGCCGTCGGGATGACACCCGAACTTCTCCCCATGATCCTCTCGCTGAACCTGTCCAAAGGCGCTATCGCCCTTTCAGAGAAGGGAGCAATTGTCCGGCACCCGGAATCGATCCAGAACTTCGGGAGTATGGACGTGCTCTGCACTGACAAGACAGGAACGCTCACCGAGAACCAGATCTCGCTCGTCCGCCATCTCGACACTGAGGGAAATGACAGTGAAAATGTTCTCTTCTACTCGTACATCAACAGCTACTTTGATAGCGGCCTGAAGAGCCCCCTTGACGAGGCTATCCTGAATTTCCGGCATATCGACATCGATGATCACCAGAAAGTCGACGAGATCCCCTTCGATTTTATCCGGCGAAGNGTCTCGGTTATCGTCTCGCAGGGGAAAGGACGTATTCTGGTGTCCAAGGGAGCGCCCGAAGAGATATTCNGCGTATGTACATCCCTGGAACGGGAAGGGAAGAGCGAACCACTCACCTCCGCTGCGCTCGGGAAGATCAGTGCTCTGTACCAGGCCCAGAGCAGCCAGGGATTCCGGACCCTTGCAGTTTGTTATCGCGCAGTTCCTGGTGACCAGACGCGGTTCTCGATCGCTGATGAGAACGATATGATCCTCATTGGCCTGGTCACCTTCATGGATCCCCCCAAGGCAAGTGCCGGAGTATCTATACAATTGCTCACGGGATCCGGTATCGATTTGAAGATCCTCACCGGGGACAATGAGCTCGTGACCCGGAAGACCTGCGAACTTATCGGTCTGCCAGTCAAAGGGGTGCTCAGCGGCACTGAAGTCGAACAGATGGATGGGGAGACCCTTTCGAGAAATGTCGAAGGCGTCACGATCTTCAGCCGCGTGACACCGGCGCAGAAGAACAGGGTTATGAATGCCCTGAAAAAGAACGGGCACGTGGTCGGGTTCATGGGTGACGGGATCAATGATGCACCCTCGATCCGGGAAGCGGATGTCGGCATCTCGGTGATGAACGCGGTCGATATTGCCCGGGAATCTGCCGATATCATCCTCGTGAAAAATGATCTGCGGATCCTCAATGACGGCGTCCTCGAGGGTCGCAAAACCTTCGGAAATACGATGAAGTATATCCTGATGGGGACCAGTTCGAACTTCGGGAACATGTTCTCCGTTGCCGGGGCATCCCTCTTCCTGAAGTTCCTCCCGATGATGCCTATCCAGATCCTGCTGAACAACATCCTCTACGATGTATCGGAGTCGACGATCCCGACGGATAATGTGGATGACAGTTACATCCGCTCGCCGAAGAAATGGGACATGGAATACATCAAGAAATTTATCGTCGTCTTTGGGCCGATCAGTTCACTGTTCGATTTCCTGACGTTCTTTATCCTCCTGTTCGTCTTTGCGGCCGACGTATCCCTCTTCCAGACAGCCTGGTTCATCGAATCGATCTGTACCCAGACACTGGTGATATTCGTCATCAGGACCCGGCTGGTGCCGTTCTACGAAAGCAGGCCGAGCCGGCCCCTTATCATCAGCACGATCCTGATTGTGCTGGCTGCGTGCATCCTCCCGTTCACCGTTATCGGGAGCCTCTTCGGGTTCGTACCGCCGCCCCTCACCTTCTACGCGGTCATGGCATGCCTGGTTATCGGGTATCTCGTGATGGTCGAACTCGTGAAGCGCTGGTTCTACCGGAAGTACTCCTCGTTTATTGAACGGAAGATTCTACTGCCATGATTTTTTTTCTTTGAGCCATCAGTGAGCAACCGGATTTCCACCATTGGCTTACTGCAAAATCATCAATTTGTGAGATCACCCGCCTCGGGCCCCACCGAGGCACGATGGGTCGAGATCCTCATTAACAAAAAGTGGTCGTCGATCCGTCGCGGGAGCGGCAGTGTTCATCGCTACTATTTGAGAATTTTACTGAAATTAATCACTGAAAGACTTATTTATTGTCCATAATGGTAAAAGCCAGCCCCATCCGATTCCTTCTTTGTTTAAGCCGGGCAATCTCCTAAGGAACAATCATGGGTAAAGAAAAGACCGGCGATGCAAAACCCGGTGCAGAGAGGCTCCTGACCGATCCACCGTTCTATCTTCCCGAGTTCGAGCAGTCGTACCGTTATATCATCGACGAATACGATGTGGCGCCCCGGGACGTTGCCATATTCATGCCATGTTCGGTGAGAAAACCCTACAGTGCCAGCCCCAGCCACCAGCTCATCCGTTCAGTGATCGGCCAGGTACTTCCCCCGGAACGGTATCACATCGTCATCTTCGGCACCTGTGGGATCGTCCCCTCGGAACTTGAGGAGATGTATCCCTATGCCCACTACCACTACATGCTCGGGAAATGCAAAGATCCTGCAGTGCTCGAGGATTTTCTCCGCATCGAAACGGAACGGGTTGCCGGCTATCTTTCCAAAACCCGGCACCTCTACAAGTACCGCATCGGGTACTGTATTGGCATCTTCCGGCAGGCCCTCATCCAGGGATCGGCTATGGCCGGTGTCCCCATCGACCTGATCCTCCCGACCCGGGACATGATCAACCGGATCATTGAGGAGGGGGACTGCGTATTTGAAGAAGGCAGCCTCTCGATGGAGGAGTATCTCGGTGAGTTCTGTGATGCGTTAATCGGGTTCCGGAATGAGCATCATCTCAGCGATAAAGAATGATATTTTGAAATTGTCTGTTTTAAAAAAGCGGGTGTGACCAATCCGGTTTATTCCGGATTGATTAATCATGGAACGATTTCTCCCCACCTCAGGGTCTCTCCGAGGCATGGCGGGGCCAGAAGGTTTCTGGGTTTTTCCTCCGAATTGGTGAACTTCTCCCTTGGCTCCCACACGAATGGCCAGTTTTCGTTACACATGACAGAAACCATCTGTTCCGGGTCAATAAGAAAAAAATACAATTATTCCGGAAAACTGTTCGGAAATATATTCTCACCACCCGGGGGTCTGTCGGTATCAAAAACAGGGGGGAGTCAAGGGGTGCTCCCCTTGGGCTGCCTCCCCCTCTGGGGGAGGGAGGGGGTCACCCTCAAATTGGTTTTGAACAGATGGCTACGAGTGAATGATGGGGGTAATTTTATGAGATAATATTTTTCACGCACTCTCATCAACAACCCTCGCTCCCAAAACCAAATGCTCATATCACTTTACACAAAATTGAGGTACACCTTATGACAGATCCTGTTCCCCCGATTCCGGCTTTCATGCAGCAGATGGGAGAGACCATCATCAAGACCGCCGGCAATCTCGACCCTGAAGAGATGGCGGCATTTTTCCGCGAAATGCTTGCCCTGAAGAAGCTGGACAGCAACGAGTCGGATCCACCAATGCCAAGGGCATATGTTGCCGGTGCCGGGAGGTCCGGTTTTATCGCAAAAGCGTTCGGCCTGCGCCTGATGCACCTCGGCTTTGATGCATATGTCGTGGGGGAAACCATTACACCCGCATTCAAAAAGGGCGACACCCTGGTTATCTTCTCGGGATCGGGTGAGACCCATTCCATGGTCTCGGTCTGTGAGACTGCTAAGGAACTCGGGGGGAAAATCTGCCTCATCACCGCCGTACCGGAATCACGGATGCGGGAGCTTGCGGACTGTGTGGTAAACCTCGGGGATCTTACCGGCACGTACCATCACGAAAAATCCTCGTTTGAGGCCCGGCAGCTGACCGGGAAGTACCGTTCGTCAACTTCCGCATTTGCGCCTCTCGGGACCCTGTTCGAGACCCTTGCCCTGGTCTTTTCGGATGCAGTCATCTCATCCCTCGTTGAAGCAAAGAAGGCGGGTATCTCCGATATGGAACGCCGGGCCACGAATGTTGAGTAAAGAAATTTTAAGAGCACGTTTAAAAGGTGATTCTTGTCGGAAAACAAAACCTGGGACATTTATAAGAATTTTGCGATTGTCCTTTGCATCATTGGAATTTGTCTGTTTGGATATTTCGTTTTTGGTGTTTTCATTAATTCCAGCGAAGGCGATCCATATTTTTTGTTTACAGAAGTCCCGTTCAATGTGACGATGAATAGTTCAGTAATTCATCTTGAAGATAAGGATATTCTGAACATCCGGGGATTGGATGTGAGACAGGAGCACGGTAAAATTAACCATATATATTTCAGGAATTCCCAGACAAAGCCCGCGATTAGTGAATATGATTTTTCTCAAAAATATGGCAGCAGCTTGGCAGACCCATCCTCGAGAAAATATCTAGAATACAATGGAGTTTATTATTATGCTGTTCTTTATATCCCGTAATTTTTTAAGATGATTCCGGAAAATCCTTCGGTCAAACTCTATGAATTTTTTCGAAATCTGACTTTTCCCCTCTTATTTGTTGAAGGAATGACTAGATTCGTGAATCGTTTATTATAGATTTTCGAATAATTCTAAAACAAGCGACCTTTTAATTGTTCAATAGTGATGCCTTCCCGGCTCAGGGCCTCTCCGCAAGCACGGCGGGGCTCGACATTTTCCCAACTCCTGATGCCGAACTGATCCACCGCGGGGGCGTCCCACGGAGGCGGCGGCGTTCATCATTATGGCGAAACAAATGTTAATTACACTTCCCAGGAACCCCACAATCCTTATCCTCACCACTCACCAACGGAAACTTAACAGATGACCTACCTTCCAAAACCACGGTGGATCGACAGCGAGGATGAGGACCGGCCGTTTCCTGTTGCCCTCACCCCGACACGAGAGGAACAGGAGATTGCCGAGCCCGTCTGTTTTCCCGGGGAAGACGAGTATGCAGAAAAGGCTGCCGACCTATACCACCTGATGGATGATTTTGATACTACGGAAGACCGGGTAATGGTTGCCGAGCCGGATCCCCTTCTCGATGAACCGGAATGGGGCGGAAGAAGAAACCAGCCTGAGGTTAAAACCAAAAAAGAATCGGTCCAGATAGTTCTTGAAGTGGATGGAGAGCCCGACTGCGGTGATGAGTGACTAGACCAGCCCGGGAACACCGGCGAGCGAGCGGATCAGGTTCTGGGTTTCACGTGGTGTTCCTGTTGTGTTGACAAGATAACACCGCGTTCGTCCGAGGAGATCTTCAAAAAAGCCGTCCCGGATGCTCTTTTTTCTCTCGTTTCTCACAAGAAGATGAGGGTTGAAATAATTATTCGCATCGAACAGGGCCAGGGCGGCAGCCGGGCTGAGCAGGCTGACCTTCTCCGGATCTGCCGGGTCCCGCCTGAGGATTACCACTGTCCTTATCGTGGTCAGCGGGAGGAGCCTTCCTTTTCCCACGACCCAGCGGATATCTGCCACTGCCCGCCCGTCTGCGTCATATTCATGGGCGGGGACCAGCCCGCCGAACTCCTCCCAGACGGTCGAAAGGTCTTCCCGTATGTAAAAGTTCTTTTCCGAGCCATAGCCAAGGATATCCGGACCATAGACCCGGGCAAAGAACCAGTCATCGGCAATGATCCGGGTCTCCGGAGCCCGTAAGAGGCCATAGGTCTGCGTGGTCTTGCCAGCGCCGGATGTTCCCACGATACAGAGGCCCTGGCCATTGATATCCACGCAGGCCCCGTGGACAGACGAGATTGCATGCTCGTCTTCGAGGATATCACCGGCAAGGCTGAGCGCAATCGATTTTACCCAGCCATAATACCGGACATTCAGCAGGAATGCGGTCTTCGAATACGGGTCAAAAAGGACCGTATCGGCGGGATATGCCGGATCGGGGAAAACATACAGCCTGCCATGCGATCGCACGTTCTGCGACATCGGGTAAAAATTTTCCTGCCAGGTCTCCTTGAGGGCGTGATCGCCGGCAATGAGCTTGATGCAGCAGCCGTAGATCTCTGATTTGATCTCATAGCGTAGTTCGGGTAAGTGACGGAGAAGAAGACGGTCCTTTTCTTCCGGTGAGAACAGGGTTATCGTGTAGCTCAATTAACAGCCTCGGTATGATAGTGTGGGTTCAGGGAGTCGATGCGGAGTTTCCGGTGGGGGACCCGGAACGAAAGTCTGTCCCGGGGGGTTGTTACTTCGGGACCTCATGGTCACCATATGGCCGGAACCCTTTTTTTGGTATCGTGATCTCAAACCGGACACCAGCCCCGTGCCTGCCGGTCTCGTGGATAGTAATGCCGGTTATTCCCAGGATCTCCCGGGATAAAAAGAGACCGAACCCGGTGTTCTTGCCATAACCCTTATTGAAGATCTTCTGTTTCTCATTCAGAGGAATACCTACCCCGTTATCTTCAACGGTGAGCACCATGGTGTCGCCGACCGCCTCGCATCCGATGGCAATCCGGGTAACTCGTTCACCATGCATGACCGAGTTCCCAAAGAGGTTTGCGAAGACTTTCTCGAGCATGGGGTCAGCGAAGATCTCGATATCGGTGCATGCGGTGGAGAAGAGAATATCCTTGGGCCGGGTCTTTGTAATGATATCGGACAGCCTGAACCAGCCGGGGGCCTGCATGCCCAGTTCCTGGTAGGTTTTCGAAAATTCGATCTGACGCCCGATTGTCGTGGTTACGGAATCGATCTTTTTGAGGAAATCACCGATGACAGGATCCGTGTTCTTCATCATCGCCAGCTGGGAGTAGCCAAAGAGAACCGTGAGCTGGTTGATGATGTCATGCCGGGTGATGCTGCTGAGGATGTTGACTTTCCGGTTGGCTTCTTTCAGGGCCTCCTCTCCCTGTTTGAGATGGGTCACGTCATGAATAACCCCCTCGACACCGACAACCTTCCCGGTCGCATCATGGAAATTGTGGCTGCTGGCAAGCACGTGGACCGTGTGACCGTCCCGGGTCCTGAGGACCAGCGGGTAGGAATGGACAACGCCGTACCTTGCAATTCGGGCCAGGAATTTCTTCCGCTCCCGGGCATCATCGTAGAGATCACCAGCCATATCGAGACCGACCATCTCCCGGGCGGAACCGTACCCCATCAGGCCCGCACCGGCAGGATTGATCATGGTGATCTTCCCTTCCAGGTCGGTGCGATAAAACATGTCTTCCATATTCTCCAAAATCAAACGGCACTCCTGTTCGTTCTCCGGAAGATCTTCCCGGGCACGGATCTGTTCCGANATATCGAGGGCAGTAAACGTAACATTCTTCGTAGGGTGGTTGTTATCGACCGGTGTTGAACTCAGAAGAATCTCCAGGTTCATCCCGTTTTTCATGAGCCACCGTGTCTTTACCGTCCCTGTCCCATGTTGCCGTATCTGCCGGTATTTTTCCCTCCCCACGTATTCGAAATCCTCGTCGGAGGGGTACAGGATTCGGGAACTTCTTCCCACCAGCTCCTCCCGTGTGTAACCGGTCATGTCGCAGAGGCGGTCATTTACCTGAACAAGAACCCGGTCGGATACGACCCCGATACCTACCGGTGCTGCCCGCAGGATACTGGATAACGTGGCCTCGCTTTCCTGGAGAGCTTTCTTTGCCCTGTTGCGGCTGGTGATATCACGGCAGAGGGTCACGATCCGGACAGCTCCCTTCACGTTCACGACGGTTGCGTTGATCTCCACGGGAGTGATTGCTTTATTCCCATCAACATAATCAATCTCAAAATTCCGGATGAACCCTTTATCGACGCACTCCCGCACGGCAGCATCATTTTTCTTCTTTTCTCCGGGAGCAGTCCAGTCCAGGACAGACTTTCCGATGATTTCGGCGAGGTCACGATGGCCGCTCAGGCGGACATATTCCGGGTTTGCATCGGTAACCCTGCCGTCAGTGTCGAGGATGACATAGCCTGTTCCCGTGGTCTCGACGAGAGTCCGGTACTGGGCTTCACTTTCGTGTAAAGAATTCTCGGCTTCCATCCTTGTTATAGCACTGCCGAGTTCTTTTCCTATCATGAAGAGGACCTCGCGATCATCGGGAGTAACCGAAGAGCGACGGGAACTGGCAAGGTTAAGGGCACCGATGACCCTTCCTTCGGCAATGATCGGAATACTCACTATCGATCTGATGTTGAATTTCCGGGCGCGTTCGGGATTGATGATCTCATAGTTTTCCCCGATAACCGGGATTCCGTCCCGGAAAAGGGTATCATACGGCTTTTTGCGGACATCAATATTATCCGCGTCCTGGATAAACTCCGGCACCAGGTTCTGGGAGCTGACGATGCGTGCCCGGGAGCCGGATGGATCGACAAGGTAAATGCCCCCGGCATCAAAATCGAAGAGTTCACGTGTCGAAGAAAGGACCGATGAAAGGAGCTCGGGAACGGTCTTCTTCTGGTTTGCAGACTGGATGATATGGTTGATGATCGTAAGGGTCCGGGTCTTCTTCGCCATCTCCCGGCTATGGTTCTCCCGTTCGGTCACATCCCGGGCAATTCCCATGATGGCGGGCTGCCCGAGGAAGGAGATCAGGACAGCCACAAATTCCATCGGGATCATCTGCCCGGATTTGGTTTTTACCCGGGCAGTAAACTGGGTGGGGACATTCTCCCTCTGCATCCTGGCCCTGCCGGATTCCACCAGCCGCTGCACGTCCTCCGGGTGCAGGACATCCCAGACCCGCATCTTCATAAGTTCATCTGAAGAATACCCCGTGATCTCAGATCCCCGTTTATTTATAACAAGAAAGTGATCATCCCGGTAAATGTAAATGATATCATGGCTGGTTTCTACGAGTGTCCGGTATTTCTCCTCGCTTTCCCGGATCACCAGTTCATTCTGCCTCAGTTTATCGTACTGGTCCTGCAGTTCTTGCTGGGTAGCTGACATCTCTTCGTAGGTGGCACGCAGCTCGTCTTCTGCCATTTTACGGGCGGTAAGGTCGCGGATAGACTCAATGGCGCCGATGATCTTCCCGCTCTGGTCGTACAGGGGACTCGCTTTACCCATAAGGGTGAGATGCCTCCCTCTGGGGCGTGGCAAGTCCGTCTCGGCGATCAGGACATCCTTTTCCCGTACTATACCCGAATACCGTTCGGCAATCCGTTCATCACTCTCAAAGACCAGGTCGATAAGGATAGGGCGGCGGTGGCCATAGAACGGGATCGAGTACTCATGGTCTCCTTTCCCCAGCATCGCTGAGGCAGCAACGTCCGTAAGGTCTTCGATGGCCCGGTTCCAGGCAATCACGCGGCCCTCGCGGTCGATTGCAAGCGTAGCATCAGGCAGAAAATTGATGATATCGGTCAGGCGTTTTTCGGACTCACGGAGGTTTTTCTCAGCCAACCGTTTGCTGACTGCCTGTCTGACTTTATGCATCAGCTCGGCGAACTGCGAGCGGGGGTCTCCCCCTTTCTGGAGGTAAAAATCCGCCCCGTTGTTGAGGGCCTCGATGACCACTTCCTCCCGACCTCTTCCGGTGAAGAGAATAAAGGGCACGTCACCTGTACCGGCCCGGATCGCTTTTAAGAGCTTGATGCCATCCATCTCCGGCATCTGGTAATCCGCAACGATCGCATCGTAACTCTTTTTTGCGAGTAATGCCAGCGCATCCCTGCCCGATTCCGCGGTCTCAACCCTGAATTCGCCGGTCTGCTCGAGGAAGATCTGGCAGAGTTCCAGAAGAGCCGGCTCATCATCCACGTACAGGATTGAGATCATTAATTTCACCTGTATGCGATCAGGTATATCTCTTTCCTTATGGGGGACTGCACATCGTTATCCCCTTCGCCTGTATCCGTGGATATCCTAAACGAAACCAGTCCGGGAATATTTTTTTTT
>JGI20214J51088_10000603_pt1 | contig 24844 bp, 16 predicted proteins | sample WetSurMetagenome_FD_51088 | JGI IMG/M metagenome (IMG submission 51088) | reverse complement strand
CAGCAGCAGACCGGACAGCAGCGCGGAGACGATGATGACGCTGGCGCCCATGGCGTAGTTTCCCGGCGTCAGGATCAGCGGCAGCCGGTACAGCTCGCTCTGGAACGCCACCACCAGGATGCCGACCAGTCCGATGCCGACCACGAAACCGACCGGGATCGCCGCCAGCGTCAACAGCGCCAGTTCTCCCAGCAGGATATAGGCGATCTCGCCGCGGGTGAAGCCCAGCACACGCAGGCTGGCGAGCTCGCGGCCGCGCTCGGAGAGGCTGATGCGTGCGCTGTTGTAGACCACGCCGAAGCCGATGGCGCCGGCGAGCACCGTCGCCACCAGGTTGTAGAACAGGATGAACTGACCGATGGAGGCGTAGAAGCTCTGGACTGCCGAGGCGTTGGCGACCAGGCCGAGCACGCGCGGACGCTCGTGCAGCCTGGCATAGAGTTCGCTCTCCTTGCCCGGCTGCACGGCCAGATAGGCGCCCGACACCGTATTACCCTCGCGCATCAGCGCGTTCACCGAATCCTGCTGCATGTAGGCCGACACGCCGAGGTACTGTTTGGTGATGCCGAGCACCGGCACCTGCCGCACCGGGCGGCTGCCTTCCAGCACTTCCACCGTCAGCAGGTCGCCCGGCTTTACATGCAGGATGTGCGTCGCCAGATGGTCGGTCAGCACCACGCCGCCCGGCGGCACCGCCACCGGATGCAGGCGGTGGTCGAGCGAGCGGTGCAGCTGGCCCTCGGGCTGGATGCCGAAGATCGCGCCGCGGTAGCGGTATTGCCCGAAGCGCAGGATCGCCGGCACGTCGCGATAGCCTTCGACGTAATCGACGCCCGGCAGTGCGGCCAGTTCGTGCAGCGCGCGCCCGGAAGTCGGCTCGATGAAGGCGAGCGCCAGATCCTCGCGCGAGGCCTGGCGGAACTGCACGTCGACCATGAAGTCGATCGCGCCCTTCTGGTAGTTGCCCACCATCATCAGCCCGCAGGCGCAGGCGATGCCGAGCACGGTCAGCAGCGACTTCAGCGGGCGCCGCTCGATGTGGCGCAGGATCATGCGCGTCGGCGCGGCGAACCAGCGCTGCAGGCCGATGCGCTCGAACAGGGTGACGCGGTAGATCGCCGGCATCTCCGGGCGCATGCCCTCGGCCGGCGGCAGCCGCATCGCGCGCACCACCGACAGCAGGGTGCCGCTCACTGCCGCTATCGCCGCGATCACGAATGCGATCAGCGCCACCCCTGGACGCAGTTGGTAGTCGAGATAGGGAAAGCGGAAGGTCGTTTCGGTGTAGACGTGCGACAGCCCCTGGCCGAACCAGGTACCGAGCGCCAANCCGGCCGCCACGCCGAGCACCGCCATCAGCAGCACCAGCTTGATGTAGTGCACGCCGATCGCCGCATAGCTGTAGCCGAAGGCCTTGAGGATGGCGATCTGCTCGCGCTGCAGCGCGATCAGCCGGCTCAGCACGACGTTGAGCAGGAAGGCGGCGACGCCGAGGAAGATGGCTGGAAACACCGTGGCCATGGTCTTCANCTGCTTCAGTTCCTCGGACAGAAAGCGGTTGGAGAACTGGTGCTTGCGGCCGTAGGCGCCGGTGCCGCCGTAGGTCGCCAGCACCGTATCGACGCGGTCGATCACGTCCTGCTCGTTGGCGTCGCGCGCCAGCGTCAGGCTGACCTGGTTGAAGGCGCCATCCATGTCGTAGGCAGCGGCGAGCGCGCTGCGCCCCATCCACAGCACGCCGTAGCGCTTGAAGTCCGGAAACATGGCGCCGGGAGCGATCTGGTAGACGTATTCCGGCGACACCGCGACGCCGACCACGGTCAGCTGCTTGCGCTTGCCGTTGATGATGGCGGCGAGCCGGTCGCCGGGCTGGAAGCCGTGGGCGTCGGCGAAGGTATCGGACAGCACCACCTCGTCGGTGCTCCACGGCTGCACCGTGCGTCCGCGCTTGAAATGCAGGCGGTTGAGCTGCGCTTCGCCGACGTCCGGCAGCGACAGCAACTGGCCGGTGATGGGATCGGAAAAACCTGCCACCTCCAGCTTCACCCCCGCCTTCACCCGCGTTTCCAGCCGCTCCACCCCGGGAATCGCAGCGAGCCGCTCGGCCACCGGCTCGGGTGCGCGCTTGAGGCTTTCGAACACGTCGGCGAAGCGGTATTCGCTGTAGAAACGGTCGCGCGTGGTGAGCAGCGAATCGTAGGTGGAGAGCGACATCACCATGGTGGCGACGCCGCCCATGATCACCGCGGCGATCGCCAGCACCTGGCCGCGCATGTGCCAAAGGTCGCGGAAGAGTTTGCGGTCGAGGGCTTTCAAGGCGTCAGCGGATCGCTCGCGCGTCCCACCTCCGGTAGAACACGCGCTTCATCGCGTACACGGCACCCAGGTAGGCGAGGGCGATGCCTGCGAGCACCCCGAAGAACGCGGCGGGCGGTGCGACAAATCCCATATGCACGCCGAAGGGGGTCGAAGGCAGCGCGATCGCCACGGCAACCACCAGCAGCGACAGCGCGGTCAGNCCCGGATGCGGCCGGCTGGCGAACGGGTTGCCGCGGGTGCGGATGACGAAAATCACCAGCACCTGGGTTACCACCGATTCGACGAACCAGCCGGTGTGAAATAACGCCTCGTCCGCATGAAATACGCCGAGCAACAGGTAAAAGGTGAGGAAATCGAAGGCGGAACTCACCGGCCCCAGGGTAAGCATGAAGTTGCGGATGAAGTGCATGTCCCACACCCGCGGCTGAGCCAGCATCTCTTCATCCACGCTGTCGAGCGGGATGGCGATTTCGGACAGATCGTAAAGGAAGTTGTTGAGCAGAATCTGGACCGGCAGCATGGGCAGAAACGGCAGCAGCAGCGTGGCGCCGGCCATGCTGAACATGTTGCCGAAATTGGAGCTGGTCCCCATCATGATGTACTTGGTGACGTTGCCGAAGGTGCGCCGCCCTTCCCGCACGCCGTCATGCAGCACCTGCAGATCGTGCTCCAGCATGATCAGATCGGCTGCTTCCTTGGCCACGTCCACCGCGCTGTCCACCGAGATGCCCACGTCCGCCGTATGCAGGGCAGGCGCGTCGTTGATGCCGTCGCCCAAAAACCCGACCACGTGGCCGCGTGCGCGCAGCGCCGCCAGGACGCGGGTCTTCTGCGCCGGCGTAATGCGACAGAACAGGTTGGCGCCCTGCACGCGCGCCTGCAGGGCCGGATCGTCGAGCTGCTGGATCTCGCCGCCAGTGAGCACGCCGGTGACCGCGACGCCGAGCTGCGCGCAGATGTAACGGGTGACGAGTTCATTGTCGCCGCTCACGATCTTGAGCGCGATGCCGTCCCGCTCCAGCGCAGCGAGAGCCGGCGCAGCGCTCGTCTTGGGCGGGTCGAGGAAAGCGGCGAAACCGCTGAAAATCAGCTGCGCTTCATCGCCGAGGACGGCATGAGCATGCTGCGACGGCTCACTGCGCCAGGCGACGCCGAGGACGCGAAAGCCGTCGCGGCTCAGCGATTCGAACAGGGTCTGGATGCGGGCGCGGGCGGCCTCGTCCAGCGGATGCTGCCGGCCATCCGCTTCGTAGCCGGTGCACAGACGCAGGATGTCCTCCGGCGAGCCCTTGGCCACCAGGGTGCGTTGCCCGCCCTGCTCCAGCAATACCGATACCCGCCTCCGCTCGAAATCGAACGGAACTTCGTCGATCTTGCGCCACGCGCTGACGTCGACGTGGCGGTGGGCGAGGATGGCGTCGTCGAGCGGGCTGTGGATGCCGGTTTCGAAATGGCTGTTGAGATAGGCCAGTTCCAGCACCCGGCCGCTGTCCCGGCCTGCCGCATCCACATGCCGCTCCAGCCGGATGCGCCCTTCGGTCAGGGTGCCGGTCTTGTCGGTGCAGAGCACGTCGATGCCGCCCAGATCCTGCACCGCGGACAGCCGCTTGACGATAACCCGGCGCCGCGCCAGCCGCATGGCGCCCTGCGACAGCGTGACCGACACCACCATCGGCAGCAGCTCCGGCGTCAAGCCCACGGCGAGCGCCACCGCGAACAGAAACGATTCCAGCAACGGCCGGTGGTACAGCGCGTTCACCAGCAGCACGAACAGCACCAGCAGCAGGGTCAGGCGCAGGATCAGATTGCCGAAGGCCTGGGTACCGCGCTCGAAAGCGGTGCTCGGTGGTCGCCGGGCGAGGCTGTCGGCGATCTGCCCCAGCGCCGTGTCCGATCCCGTACACACCAGCACGACGCGGGCGGAGCCGCTGATGATCGAGGTGCCCATGAAGACCGCGTTGGTCGCCGCCGCGATGTCGCCGCCCAGGTCCGGGCCGATGTCCGCCGCGTGTTTTTCCACCGGGTAGGATTCGCCGGTCAGCAGCGCCTGATTGACGAACAGGTCGCGCGCCTCCAGCACCCGGCCGTCGGCCGGAACCAGGTCGCCTGCCGCGAGCAGCACCACGTCGCCAGGAACCAGATCGGCCACGGCCACTTCCCGCGTCGCGCCGCCACGCAGCACGCTGGCGCGCAGGGCGACCTGGCGCTTCAGTCGCTCGGCGGCCCGTCCGGCGCGATATTCCTGCACGAAGTCGAGCGTCACGCTCATCAGCACGATGGCACCGATGACGACGAAGCTACGCACATCGCCGAGAAAACCGGCAATCGCGCTCGCCGCCAGCAGCACCAGCACCAGCGGGTTGCGAAAGTGGGCGAGGAACTCCAGCAGCAGGGCGCGCTCGATCCGCGGATGAAGAAGATTCGGGCCGGCGCGGGTCAGGCGTGCGGCGGCTTCTGCCTCGTCCAGCCCTTCTGGCCGGGTGCCGAGCGTGGCGAGGCATTCTGCCAGAGGCTGCTGCCAGGGACGCGCGGGGAAGTTCAGCGCCGGCATGGGACTACCAGCTCAGTTCGTGCGCCGCGCGCTTGTGCGCATTGCGCTGTTCGTCTGCGATCCGGCCGTCCGACAGCCTGATCACGCGGTCGGACATCTCGGCGATGCCGGCGTTGTGGGTGATCAGCACGGTCAAGGTGCCGAGTTCCTGATTGATCTTTTCCAGCACTTCCAGCACCACCACGCCGGTGGCCGAATCGAGTGCGCCGGTCGGTTCGTCGCACAGCAGCACCGCCGGGTTCTTGGCGACGGCACGGGCGATCGCCACGCGCTGCTGTTCGCCGCCGGAAAGCTGCGCCGGGAAATGGTCGAGCCGGTTGCCCAGCCCCACCAGGGCAAGCGCATCTTGCGGACGCATCGGCGCAGGCGAGATTTCAGTCACCGCGGCGACGTTCTCACGCGCGGTGAGACTGGGAATCAGGTTGTAGAACTGGAACACGAAGCCGACGTGCTCGCGGCGGAAGCGGGTGAGTTCGGCTTCGGTCGCGCCGGTCAGGGTGTGGTCGAGGTAACGTACCTCGCCGCCACTCGGTGCGTCGAGCCCGCCGAGGATGTTCAGCAGGGTGGACTTGCCGCTGCCCGAGGGGCCGAGCAGCACCACCAGTTCGCCGCGATAGAGGCTGAGGTCGATGCCGCGCAGGGCGTGCACTTCGACCTCGCCCATGCGGTAGATCTTGGTGAGGCCGTGGGCGACGAAGATGGCGTTGGCTTGATCCGGAGGCATGCGGTTGATCATGCCATGCGTGGTGGCGGGCGGCCAGCGTGGGCTGGCAAGACTCCGTCATTCCGGCGAACGCCGGAATCCAGCCTGTTTAACGGGACCCCGGCTTTCCCCCTACGGGGACAAGCGCCGGGGTGACGAAACAAGATGCTTCGCAAACCACCCTGCCGCCCGGCGCGCCACTTCTTCCAGGGTACCGGGTTCCTCGAACAGGTGGGTGGCGCNGGGAACGATCACCATCTCCTTCTCGCAGNTCAACTGGTCGTAGGCCAGCTGGTTGAGATCGATCACGCCGTCGTCGTAGCCGCCGACCAGCAGCAGCGTCGGCGCGCTCACTTTCAGCAAGGCCTGCTCGCTGGCGAGGTCGGGACGGCCGCCGCGCGAGACCACGGCTCGGGTCCGGTCGCCCAGTCCGGCGGCGGCTTCTAGCGCGGCGGCGGCACCGGTGCTGGCGCCAAAAAAACCAAGCGGCAGGTCGCGGGTTGCCGCTTGCGATCCCACCCATCGCGCCGCTTCCAGCAGGCGTTGGGTCAGCAACCCGATATCGAAGCGGCGGGAATAATCGCGGTCTTCCTCGGGCGTCAGCAGATCCATCAGCAGCGTGCCGACACCGGCTGCGCGCAGCACGCCGGCAACATAGTTGTTGCGCGGCGAATGACGCGACGAGCCGCTGCCGTGAGCGAACAGCACCANGCCAACGGCGCGCTCGGGAATTTCCAGCATGCCCTCGATAGTGGCTCTGCCGGCAGGAATGTGGACCAGGGTAGCCGTGCTCACAGGCGGTCCTCCCGGTGCATGGCAACCGGAATGCGGCGATTGCCGAAAGCATGGCTGAACACGCCGAAACGGCCGGCGATGGCGGCGCCGCAATGCGGGCAATGGCCATCAGGGGTGAGCTTGTAATCGTCGATGCGATACCAGTCGCGCACGATCAGCGGCGCATGGCAGCTCGGACACGAGGTGGTGCCGCCGGCGGTGTCGTGCACATTGCCGGTGTAGACGTAATGCAGCCCGGCCTTCAGCGCGATGTCGCGCGCGCGGGTCAGGGTGGAGGCCGGTGTCGGCGGCACGTCCAGCATCTTCCAGTCGGGATGGAAGGCGGAAAAATGCAGCGGCACGTCGGGGCCAAGTTCCTTCATGATCCACGCGCTCAGCGCCGCGAGCTCGGCGTCGGAATCGTTGTGGCCTGGGATCAGCAGGGTAGTGATCTCGAACCAGACCTCGGTCTCGCGCTTGAGGTANACCAGCGTGTCGAGCACCGGCTGCAGGTGGCCGCCGGTCAGCTTGACATAGAAATCGTCGGTNAAGCCCTTGAGGTCGACNTTGGCGGCGTCCATTTTCGAATAGAACTCGCGGCGCGGCTCCTCGGTGATGTAGCCGGCGGTGACCGCCACGGTCTTGAGGCCGCGCGCGTGGCAGGCATCGGCCACGTCCATCGCATATTCGGCGAAGATCACCGGGTCGTTGTAGGTGAAGGCCACGCTCCTGCAGCCGCTCTGCTCCGCAGCCTTTGCGATTTCGTCCGGCATGGCCTGGTCGACCATGGTGTCGGTCTCGCGCGACTTGGAAATGTCCCAGTTCTGGCAGAACTTGCACGCCAGGTTGCAGCCGGCGGTGCCGAAGGAAAACACCGACGAGCCCGGATAGAAGTGGTTGAGCGGCTTCTTCTCGATGGGGTCGACGCAGAAGCCGGACGAGCGGCCGTAGGTGGTGAGCACCATCCTGCCGCCTTCCATCTTGCGCACGAAGCACAGGCCGCGCTGGCCCTCGTGCAGCTTGCAGTAGCGCGGACAGAGGTCGCACTCGATGCGGCCGTCGGGCAGCACATGCCACCAGCGCGCGGGGTAATGCGACTCGGGAATGCTCATGCCATGCCCTCCTTCCACTTGCTAACCGTGTAGCGCGACAGGCGAACCTGCTCCGCCCAGAAATCCATCGACAGGCCGGCCTTGCGTTTCAGGTGCGCGAGAAACTCGGCCGGGTCAGGCAACTGCTCCCACACCTGCGGCAGGAAGGTGCTGCGGTGATGGCCGTACTCGAACACCACGCCGTCGATGTTGGGACGCAGCCGGGCGAGCGCTTCCGCCTCGCTCGCCACCAGCAGCGGCTCGGTCGGCGAAAGCAGCGACACCTCGACGCGGATGTCGTCGAATTCCGCACGGGTGAGCGGCATGAAGCGTGGGTCGCGAAAGGCGGCCGCCACCGCGTTCTCGCGCACATCCACCCCCAACGGACGATGCGCTTCCAGGGTACCGATGCAGCCGCGCAGCTCGCCCTGCCGGGTGAGGGTGACGAAGCTCGCGCCCGGCTCCTGCAGCCAGGCGGCCTTGACAGGCTTNGCCGCTGCCTGGCCCAACTTGGAGGCGATTTCGGACCGCGCCAGCTTCAGCAGAGTCGCGCCCTTTTCCACGTCCGGCTGGTCCGCATCGTCGTGTGCCTGGAAGGCGAAGGCAGCGTAGCCGACCACCCGATCCGGGTCGCCGGCGGTGTCGCTGGAATTGCGCACATCCAGCACCACCGGGTGCAGTCCGTGCCGTTTGGCCGCCAGCAGCAGGCCGTTGACCGGTGTGGCGCCGCAGGCCTGNTCNTGGCTGAGATGCGAGTTCAGCGCCAGGATGGCATCGACGGTGCCGCCGTCCACCTTGCGGGCGAGCGAATCGGGCAAAAAATGCGACAGATCGGAACTGATCACGATCAGCGTCTCGTCGCCGCCCCATACCCTTTCCAGCACCTCGGCCACCTCGGCCGCGGTGGCCTCGCCCACTGCCAGCGGCAGCAGCTGGAAATCGCCCAGCGCCTGCTGCAGGAAAGGCAGCTGCACCTCCAGCGAATGCTCCATCTGGTGCGCCGCTGCGCTGACGACCACCTGGGGCAGGCCGTTCAGGCGCTGCATACCCTCGCGATCCAGCTGCACTTCGCCGAGCGGGGTGGCGAAGCAATCCGCCTCGGGCAGCGCCAGCCCTCGCACATAGACGCGGTGCGTGGGGCCGAGCAACACCACCCGGCGTATGCGGCCGCGCAGGTCATCCAGCCTGGCATAGGCGCTGGCGGCAACGGGGCCGGAATAGATATAGCCGGCATGCGGCACGATCAGCGCCTTGATTGCGCGCATGGGCTCGGACCGCCTGGCCTGCGCCAGCAGGTCGACCACGGTGCGCTGGAGTTCGATGGGGCTGCCCGGATAGAACATCCCGGCAACGGCGGCAGGTCGAATATTGATCATTCCCAATTCCTTCATTAATTACATTAGTAAATGTGGGGGAATTCCAGCAATTTCAAGCCTGCCTGCGCTGTGTTTTATCGCAGGCAGTCGCGCGCGACTGCCAGTGACCGAAGGCCTGACGTCAGCGCCGGACGAACCGGTCCGGCGCGATCGCACGCATCAGGTCGGCCTCCAGCGGCAATGGCTGTTGCGTCATCAGGTCGGCGAGCGCCTCGCCCAGCAGGCCCGCCCACACCACGCCGCGCGAGGCATAGCCCGCTGCCACGTAAAGTCCGGGGTAGTGCTTGACCGCGCCCACGATCGGCAGACGGTCCGGCAGGGTGGCGCGCAGCGAGGCGCGCCCGCTCACGTCTGCTGCATCGAAACCATCTGCTGCACCCGGCAGGATCGCCTCCAGCCGTGCCAGGTTGGCGCGGTCGCTTGCCGCGCGCGGCACGATGTCGTCGTCATCGTGCTTGTGCCCTTTAGGGTGCTCATAGGTGGCACCGACCAGCAGTTGGGGAGCGCCCGGTGCCACATAGCCCTCGCGCGCGATCACCCGCCGGATTTCCGGCAGGCAGCCGGGCGGCAGCAGGGTGATCTGCCCGCGCACGGCATGCAGCGGCCAAGCCTGATCAGGAGCCAAATCCCGCGCAGCGTGCGCGTTCGCCAGCACCACGGCGTCGGCCTCGACCAGCACGCTGCCCTCGCCGTCGAGCACCTGCCAGCCCGCTGCAGCGGCCTGCAGGCGTGCCACGGTGCGGCCGGTGTACACGCGGATCGCCGGATGCTCGATCCAGGCGCGGCACAGGCTTCCCGGCACCACCCAGCCTGCCGTCGGGTACAGCACCCCAGGTGCCGCGACCGGCCAGTCCGCCAGTGCACACGCCTCGTCCAGTTCGACCCAGCGCGCGTAATCGGTGGGTGGCGCAGTATCGGCCAGCGCCAATCGCTGCTTCGCCGCGGCGTCTCTGTCTTTGGCCAGATGCAGCACGCCGCAGCGCGCCCATTCCAGCCGTTCGCCCAGTGTCGCCCATGCGCGCAGGTCATGCAGAAACGCTGCGCGCGTGAGACGCGTGGCCCAATTGTCGTCACGCGAGATCAGCGGCCGGAACACCGCCACCGGGTTGCCCGAAGCGGCCTGCGCCGGCGCATCGGCACGCTCGATCACGCTGACAGCCACGCCGCGCGACGCCAGCGCATGCGCCACGGCAGCGCCCGCCACGCCGGCGCCGATGACGGCGACGTGCTGCGGCAACGTTGCATCGGGGCGACTGGACTCGCCCACAAAACCTGCTGTCAGGCAATGCCGCTTGCGACCGTATCCCTCGCGTTTTTCGCAGACAAATCCGACTTGTGACAATCCTTGCCGTACCGGCGCCGCCACCGTGTAGGTTGCCGCCAGCGCACCGGGCCGGGCCAGCCGCGCCAGTTCTTCGAACAGGGCGGGCTGCCACAAGTCGGCGTTGCAGTCGGGGGCGAAGCCATCGAGATAGAACGCATCCACCGTGGCCTGTACCTGCGGCAGACTATCGCGTGCGTCGCCCAGCATCAGGGTGAGCTGCACCCGGTCGCCATCGAGCGCGATGCGATGGAAACCCGGTGTCAGCGTCGGCCAGTTCGCCAGCAATTCTTCGGAGAGCGGCGCAAATTCGGGCCATTGCGCATGCAGACGCGACAGGTCGTCAGCACGAAACGGATGCTTCTCGACCGACAGGAAATGCAGCCGTGCGCAACGCGCGGCATCGTTGCGCCACGCTGCCCAGGTCGCCAGAAAATTCAGACCGGTGCCAAAGCCGGTTTCCANCATGACAAATGAAGCCCGGTTCGCCCAGGCGCCGGGCAGGCCACAGCCCTGCAAAAAGACATGACGCGCCTGCCCGGCGCCGCCGTCGGCGGAATGGTAGATATCGCCGAAGGCGGTGGAATACGGCACGCCATCCTGGAAAGCGAGGGTGGCAGGGATGATGGTTTTCAGCATGGTCGAATGTTACATTGGGCCGGTTCACTGCCGCCTTACCCCAATCATGCTCAAACCCAGAACCTGGCTCCGGATTGTTATTGTCGTACTCATAGGAGCCGCCCTGGGCTACACAGGCTGGCACTTCACCCGGCCGCAGCCCCCTGAAGTCGAACTCGCCACCATCGCGCGCGGCACGGTGGAAGCCACGGTGGTCAACACCCGTGCCGGCACCATCAAGGCCTGTCGCCGCGCCAAGCTGGCGCCGGCGTCGGGCGGCCAGATCGTCAAGCTGTGGGTGAAGGAAGGCGATCGCGTCAAGGCCGGGCAGCCGCTGCTGGAANTGTGGAATCGNGACCTGGCCGCCCAGCGCGACCTCGCCACCCGCCAGCTGACCACCAGCGAGGAACGCCGCCGCGAAGCCTGCATCGTGGCCGACAACGCAAAGCGCGAAGCAGAACGCACCGAACAACTCGCGGCCAAAGGTTTCGTCAGCCCGCAGAGCGGAGAAAATGCGCGGGCCGAAGCGCGCGCGCGTCAGGCCAACTGCGACGCGCTGATCGCTGACGTGAAACGTGCCCAGGCGCAAATCCGCGTGACCTCGGCAGGGCTGGAGCGCACCACGCTCAACGCGCCGTTCGCCGGCATCGTGGCGCTGGTCACCGGCGAGGTCGGCGAATACGCCACGCCCTCGCCGCCCGGCATCCCCACCCCGCCGGCGGTCGACCTGATCGACGACAGCTGTCTCTATGTGAGCGCACCGATGGACGAAGTCGACGCCCCCAGGATCAAGCCCGGCCAGCCCGCGCGCATCACCCTCGACGCCATGCCAGGCCAGACTTTTTCCGGCACGGTGCGGCGCATTGCACCGTATGTGACCGAAGTTGAAAAGCAGGCGCGCACCGTCGATGTAGAAGCCGACTTCGACACGCCCCCCAGGCAGGCTTTGCTGGTCGGCTACAGTGCCGACGCGGAAGTCATCATCGAACGTCGCGACAACGTACTGCGCGTGCCGACCCAGGCGATTCAGCAGGACGGGACGGTGCTGGTGCTGGGTGCCGACGACAAGCTGGAAACGCGCAAACTGAAAACCGGGCTCGCCAACTGGGCCTTCACGGAAATAGTCAGCGGCCTGATGGCCGGCGACCGGGTGCTGCTGTCCTTCGATCAGGAGAACGTGAAGGNGGGCGTCAAGGTCAAGCCCAAGGCTGCTCGATGATCAGTCTCTCCGCGATCACCCGCGTGTTCCACATGGGCGACCAGGAGGTGCGCGCGCTGAACGGCATCAGCCTCGNCATCGCGTCGGGCGAATACGTGTCGATCATGGGGCCGTCCGGTTCCGGCAAGTCCACCCTGCTCAACGTCATCGGCCTGCTCGACCGCCCCGACAGCGGGCACTACGAACTCGACGGCAGCGACGTCACCGATCTAACCGAGACCGAACGGGCGCGCGTGCGCCGGGAAAAAATAGGCTTCGTGTTCCAGGCGTTCCACCTGGTGCCGCGCCTGACCGCGGCCGAGAATATCGAGTTGCCGTTGATTCTCGAAGGCATCAATTCGGCCGAACGCAAATCGCAGGTCGACGCCGCGCTCGATGCCTTCGACCTGCGCGACCGCGCGCATCACCGCCCATCCGAGCTGTCCGGCGGACAGCGCCAGCGCGTGGCGATCGCGCGCGCCACGATCCTCAAGCCGACCGCCCTGCTGGCGGACGAACCGACCGGCAACCTCGATCACCGCATCGGCGCCGAAGTGATGGCGCTGCTGGAAGGCCTCCACCATGCTGGCACCACCTTGATCGTCGTCACCCACGACCGCGAACTCGGCGCGCGCGCGCATCGCCACATTGCCATGCGCGACGGTGAAATCGTCGCCGACGAAAAATGAAGCCAACCACCGTTCGGCCTGAGCCAAGCGAGGGGCATACCAGAGTGGGCACAGGGCTTCGACAAGCCTGTCCTGAGCAAAGTCGAAGGGCTCAGCCCGAACGGTGGCTGGATTGGACGTGTGCAAAAGGCTACCTCCTTGGCCCGTTCGCCCTGAGCTTGTCGAAGGGCAAACTTCCGCTCAAGTGCGTTTCACCGGTCCTGCAATGAACCTGCGCGACACCCTGACCCTCTCCTTCGAAACCGTGGTGAGCTACCGCACCCGCTCCCTGCTCATCGTGCTGGCGATGGCGCTGGGGGTGGCGGCGGTGGTGGTGCTCACCGCGCTGGGTGACGGCGCGCGACGCTATGTGGTGGGGCAGTTTTCCTCGCTCGGCACCAATCTGGTCATTGTCCTGCCTGGGCGTGCCGAAACCGCTGGCGGGTTTCCCGGCGCGGCACTCGGCCAGACGCCGCGCGACCTCACGCTGGAAGACGCCCGCTTTGTCGGCCATCTGCCGCAGGTCAAACGCCTGGCGCCGCTCAACGTGGGAGCGGCCGAACTGTCATCCGGCGGACTGCTGCGCGAGGTGACGGTGCTCGGCAGCACGGCCGAGCTGCTGCCGATCCGGCACATGAGCCTGGCGCAGGGCAGCTTTCTCGCTCATGGCTCCGAGCGCAGTGCGCAGATCGTGCTCGGCAGCAAGCTTGCCCGCGAATTCTTCCCGGATGGCAAGGTGGTCGGCCAGCGCATCCGGCTCGGCGACAGCCGCTTTCTGGTGTCGGGCGTGCTCGCCAACCAGGGTGAGTCGATGGGGTTCAATACCGATGAAATCGTCATCATCCCGATCGACTACGCCCAGGAAATGTTCAACACCTTCTCGCTGTTCCGCATCCTGATCGAGGCACGCAGCCGCAACGACATCGAGCCCGCCAAGGCCGCGATCCGCCACGCCCTGAAACTGCGCCACGACGGCGAGGACGACGTGACCGTCATCACCCAGGACGCGGTGCTCGCCACCTTCGACCGCATCCTGCGCGCGCTGACGCTGGGGGTGGCAGGCATCGCCGCGATCAGCCTGGCGGTGGCTGGCATTCTGGTGATGAACGTGATGCTGGTGGCAGTGGCGCAGCGCACCTCGGAGATCGGCCTGTTTAAGGCCATCGGCGCCCCCGCGGCGGATATCCGCCGGCTGTTCTTCGCCGAAGCGCTATGGTTGTCGCTCGCGGGCGGCGCCATCGGCTTTGCGCTGGGTCACGCCGGCGCCTGGATGATCCGCCTCGCCTATCCTGTTCTCCCCGCCTGGCCACCGGTGTGGGCCAGCGTGGCGGGCGTCGCCACCGCGCTCATCACCGGCATCCTTGCCAGCCTGCTGCCCGCCTCGCGCGCGGCGCGGCTCGATCCCGTTCTAGCGCTGAGCGGAAAATGAGCCTCGCCGACACCCTGCGCTTCGCCCTGCACGCCCTCACCGCGCACCGGCTGCGCACCTTCCTCTCCGCCCTGGGCGTCGCCGTGGGGATTGCCGCGGTGATCCTGCTCACCTCCATCGGCGACGGCATCCATCGTTTTGTCCTGTCCGAATTCACCCAGTTCGGCACCAACATCATCAACATCAGTCCGGGCAAAGTCAGCACCCACGGGGGCTCGGTGGGCGCCATCGGCAGTGCGCGGCTGTTGACGATCGATGACGCACTGGCCCTGCAGACCTCGCGCTACGCGCAATACACCAATGCCGGAGTGATGGGCAACGCGGAAATCCGCGCCCACGGCCGCAGCCGGCGGGTGACGGTATACGGCGAAGGGCCGGACTTTTCGCGCGCCTTCAACATGCACGTCGCGGTCGGCCAGTACCTGCCCGCGGACGATCCGCGCAACCCGCGCGCCTACGCCGTGCTGGGCGCCAAGGTGCGCAGCGAACTGTTCGGCAGCGCCAACCCGCTCGGCGCCACCCTGCAGGTCGGGGCGTCGCGGTTCCGGGTGATCGGCGTCATGGCGTCCAAAGGCCANGTGCTGGGCTTCGACCTCGACGACACCGTCTACATCCCCACCGCGCGCGCGCTGGAAGTGTTCAACCGCGAGGGGGTGATGGAGATCCACATCGCCTACCTTCCAGGCTCGCCGCTCAAGGCCGTGATCGCCGACGCCAAACGCATTTTGATCGCGCGCCACGGCCGCGAGGATTTCACCCTGACGCCGCAGCAGCAGATGCTCGACACGCTGGGCACCGTACTGGATGTGCTGACCTTCGCCGTGGCCGCGCTCGGCGGCATCTCCCTGCTGGTGGGCGCGGTCGGCATGGTCACGCTGATGCACATCGCGGTGGCCGAGCGCGTCGCCGAGATTGGCCTGTTGACCGCGCTGGGCACCACGCGGGCGCAGATCCGCACCCTGTTTCTGATGGAGTCGACCGTGCTGTCCACCCTGGGCGGGCTCGGCGGACTGGCCATCGGCGCCGGCATCGCCTGGTTGTTGAAAACCACGGTGAGCGGCCTGCCGGTCAACACCCCGTGGGACTATGCAATCGGCGCACTGGTCGTNTCGGTGCTGATCGGACTGGCTGCCGGCGTCGTTCCTGCCATGCGCGCGGCGCGGCTCAATCCGGTGGATGCGCTGCGCACCGAATAGGCAGCGTTAAAATGGCATGATTGAAACAGACGACATCACATGCGGGCCGGACAGCCGGGGAAATACCCGGAAAATCCCTGTTACATTCGAAAGAAGCATTCAGGCACCGCCCAGTCCTTCACTGAATCGTTGGGCCCCAATAATTACCACTTGGCAAAGAAGAACGCATGATCGATCTGAAGACAATCCAGAATGGATTTGAAAAAGGCGAGTTCGCGCTTGAATATCTGCCCATCATTTCTCTCGGCCAGGGGCGCTGCGTCGGCGTGGAGGCGCTGCTGCGCTGGGATCGGCCCACGGGCGTCGTATTGCCTGACGAGTTTGTTGCACTGACCGAGAACACGCCGCTNTCGGGACTGCTCACCTACTGGGTGATCGACCGGGTGGCGATCGAACTGGGGGACTGGCTGCGGAATCAGGACGGCGTCACGCTGCACATCAACGTTCCGCCCGAAATCCTCGGGCGCGGCGGTCTGGAATANGCCGCGCAGAAGTCGGGGCTGAGCGACGTGCGACACAAGATCGTCCTCGAGATTACCGAGCGCGGGCTGCCCGACCAGATGGGGCTGCTGGCGCTGGACGCCGCCGCCCGCCAGGGCGTCCGCATCGCGATGGACGACGTCAAGATCGATCCCGCCCACGTCCTGATCCTGTCCCGGTGCAATGTGCAGATCATCAAGCTCGACAAGAGCGTCCTGCTCGATCGTGGCGAAAACGGATCCATGCCGCGCTGGGCCGAGGCCCTGGCCGTGCTGCTGAAGACCACGGATCTCGAAGTGATCGCCGAGGGGGTGGAGACCGCCGAACAGGTTGCCCTGCTGCAGGCCGCGGGCGTACGGCAGGTGCAGGGATTCTATTTTTCCCAGCCCCTGCGGGCGGATGCCTTTCTGCAGTACTACCGACTGCATGCCTGAGAAGGGTGGAACCGGAGGCAGTTCTGCCGCTAGACGCTTCAATCGATCGCGTACCCGGTCTCTGCCGCGTCAGGCTTCATACCCTTCGCGGTGGGTGGCGTTTATGGTGCGCAGCAGTTCGCGGAAGGGAATGCTGCGCTCGTGTTTCTTGAACAGGGGCATGAAGGCCAGATCGTCGCCTTTGCCCACGCCTTGGTATTTCCCCGATGCCATCGATTCGTGCAGATCGCGCAGCATCTTGTCCAGATCGTCCAGAAACGGGCTGTAGGTCGACACCTCGTCGTCGTCGTGTTCGAGGCAGGCGCGCAGNTCGTCGACTTCGTACACCGCTTCATGCACCAGGTCGACCAGCTGGTTGAAGTCTTTGGCTTTTTTCATGTTCGTGATCAGTCAGGGCAAAACGTAAGGATACCGCCAAGGCTCACCCACGCGCGACACCTTGCTGGCTGATTCAGACCGCTTCACGCGGCTTCAATACCGTNCTGCCCGCAGGCAAGCGGCGCCGGCGCATCAGCCGATACGCCGCCGGAACGACGAACAGCGACAGCAGCGGCGCGCTCAGCATGCCGCCCACCATGGGGGCGGCGATGCGGCTCATCACCTCGCTGCCGGTGCCGCTGCCCAGCAGGATGGGCAGCAGGCCAGCGACGATCACCGCCACGGTCATCGCCTTGGGGCGCACGCGCTGCACCGCGCCCTCGCGGATGGCGTCGAGCAGGTCGGCCTCGCCGGTTNTGCCGGCCTCGCGCTTCGCGTCCCAGGCGTTTTTCAGGTACAGCAGCATGATGACGCCGAACTCGGCCGACACCCCGGCCAGCGCGATGAAGCCGACGCCGGTGGCGACCGACAGCTGGTAACCCAACAGGTAGAGGAACCACACCCCGCCGGTCAGCGCGAACGGCAGCGTGGCCATGATGAGCAGCGCTTCGTCGAAGCGATTGAAGGTGAGATAGAGCAGCACCAGGATGATGAGCAGCGTGGCGGGCACGACGAGCTTCAGCCGTGCGTTGGCGCGCTCCATGAACTCGAACTGGCCGGAGTAGGCCAGGCTCATCCCGGGTTCGAGCCTGACCTTTGCNGCCACCGCGGCCTGCAGGTCGGCCACGGTGGANGCAAGATCGCGTCCGCGCACATCAACATAGACCCAGCCCGAGGGCCGCGCATTCTCGCTTTTCAGCATCGGCGGGCCGTCGCTGATCCTGACCGTCGCCACCATGCCCAGCGTTATCCGGCTGCCGTTGGCGGTGAGGATGGGCAGCGCGGCGAGCCTGGCGGGTGTGTCGCGCCATTCGCGCGGGTAGCGCACGTTGATCGGGTAGCGCGCCAGGCCTTCGATCGTTTCGCCGATGTTTTCGCCGCCGATGAGGTTGGCCACCACCGACTGCACATCGCCGATGTTCATGCCATAACGCGCCGCCTCCGCACGATCGATGTCCACGTCGATGTAGCGGCCGCCGGTGAGCCGCTCGGCCAGTGCCGACGACACCCCGGGAACGGTCCTGGCGATGCGCTCGACGTCCAGCGCGACGCGGTCGATATCGGCCAGATTGCTGCCCGCAATCTTGACCCCGACCGGGCTCTTGATGCCGGTGGCGAGCATGTCGATGCGGTTGCGGATCGGCGGCACCCAGATGTTGGCGAGCCCCGGCACCCGCACCGCGCGGTCCAGTGCCTCGACCAGCTTCTCGGGCGTCATGCCCGGGCGCCACTGATCGCGCGGCTTGAACTGGATGGTGGTCTCGAACATTTCCAGCGGCGCCGGATCGGTGGCGGTTTCGGCGCGACCGGCTTTGCCGTACACGCGTGCCACCTCGGGCACGCTCCGGATCATGCGGTTGGTCTGCTGCAGCAGCTCGGCGGCCTTCTGCGCCGACAAGCCCGGCAGGGCCGACGGCATGTAGAGCAGATCGCCTTCGTCCAGCGGCGGCAGGAATTCGCCGCCCAGGCGGCTGGCGGGCCACAGCGCGGTGAGGAATATCAGCAAGGCCGCGATCAGTGTNAGCCCGGGGTGTCGCAGCACGGCTTCCAGCAGCGGATGGTAGGCGCNAATCAGCCAGCGGTTGAGCGGGTTCTTTGTCTCGTCGGGAATCCTGCCGCGGATCCAGTAACCCATCAGCACCGGAATCAGCGTCACCGACAGGCCGGCAGCGGCGGCCATGGCGTAGGTCTTGGTGAAGGCCAGCGGGCCGAACAGCCGCCCTTCCTGTGCTTCCAGCGTGAATACCGGAATGAAGGACAGCGTGATGATCAGCAGCGAGAAGAACAGCGCCGGGCCGACCTCGCACGCGGCCTCGGTCACCACCTTCCAGTGCGCCTCGCCTGCCAGCTTTTCTCCGGGGTGGGCGTGGTTCCAGGCTTCGATTTTCTTGTGGGCGTTCTCGATCATCACCACCGCCGCGTCGACCATCGCCCCAACGGCGATGGCGATGCCGCCGAGCGACATGATGTTGGCGTTGACTCCCTGCTGGCGCATGACGATGAACGCGATCAACACCCCCAGCGGCAGCGAGACGATGGCCACCAGCGAGGAACGCAGGTGCCACAGGAACAACGCGCAGACCAGCGCCACCACGATGAATTCCTCGATCAGCTTGCGCGTCAGGTTGTCGATCGCACGGTCGATCAGCTGGCTGCGGTCGTAGGTCGGCACGATTTCGACCCCCGGCGGCAGGCTGGCCTTGAGCGTGTCGAGCTTGTCGCGTACCGCCGCGATGGTCGCGCGCGCGTTCTTGCCCGAACGCAACACCACGATGCCGCCGACCGCCTCGCCCTCGCCGTCGAGCTCGCCAATGCCGCGCCGCATTTCGGGGCCGAGCTGGATGGACGCCACGTCGCCCAGCACCACCGGCGTGGTCCCGGTCAGCCGCAGCGGAATGGCGCGGAAGTCGGCCACGTTCCTGAGATAGCCGCTGGCACGCACCATGAACTCGGTTTCGGCAAGCTCCAGCACGGCGCCGCCGGTTTCCTGGTTGGCCGCGCGGATCGCCGCGATCACCTGCTCATGGGTGAGGCCGAAACTGGCGAGTTTCACCGGATCGAGCACCACCTGATACTGCCTGACCATGCCACCGACGGTGGCCACTTCGGCCACGTCGGGCAGGGTTTTCAGTTCGTACTTGAGGAACCAGTCCTGCAGCGTGCGCAATTGCGCCAGGTCGTGTTTGCCGCTGCGGTCGACCAGCGCGTACTGGTAAATCCAGCCGACGCCGGTCGCGTCCGGACCGAGGGCCGGCTTGGCGGTCGGCGGCAGGCGGCTCTGCACCTGGCTGAGATATTCCAGCACCCGCGAGCGGGCCCAGTAGAGATCNGTGCCGTCCTCGAACAGCACATAGACGAAGCTGTCGCCGAANAAGGAAAAACCGCGCACCGTCTTCGCCCCCGGCACCGACAGCATGGTGGTGGACAAGGGGTAGGTGACCTGGTTCTCGACGATCTGCGGCGCCTGTCCCGGATAGGGGGTGCGGATGATGACCTGCACGTCGGACAGGTCGGGCAGCGCATCGATCGGCATGGTCTTCACTGCCCACACCCCCCAGGCCACGGTGAACAGCGTCGCCAGCAGGACCAGAAAACGATTCGCAACCGACCAGCGGATGAGGCGTGCGATCATTGTGCGCCCCCGCTCTTGTCGAGTTTCTCGACCAGCAGGCCGTCGTCGGTTTCGCGCACGCCGACCCGTACCCGATCTCCGGCTTTCAGGCCTTGCGCGAGCTTGGGGCTGGCCAGCGGAAACTCCATGGTCATGCCGGCCATCGACAGCGTCTTGAAGGGGCCATGTTCAAGCGTCACATACTTGGCGGAAATGTCCTTGATCACGGCGTCGGCCTCGTGCAGGGCTACCGGTGCAGGTACAGCCGCGTCCTCACCCGTCGCGCGGGCAGCAATCCCCAGCAGACTGGCTTCGGAATCGATCAGGAACTGGCCGCTGGCGACGATGGCCTGGCCTTCATCCAGACCGGACAGAATCACGGTGTCGCTGCCGGTCTCGGGACCGAGCGTGACCTCGACCGGACGATAGCGTCCCTTCGCCTCCGCCACGATGACCAGCGCACGCCGACCGGTGCGGATCACCGCCTCGGTCGGCACGAGGAGCGCAGATTCGCCGCCGCCCCCTGTAAGGCTGACCCGGGCGGTCAATCCCGGACGCAGACGGCCGTCCTGGTTGGGCAGTTCGACCCGCACCCGGAGCGCGCGGGCGCCATCGTTCAGCGCCGGCAACAGCGCGGTGACGCGGCCCTGCACCGGCCTGCCCGGAAACGCGGCAAAAACGGCCGCCACAGCCTGACCCGGCCGAACCGAGCCGGCCTGGGCTTCCGGCACCGCCACATCGAGCCACACCGTTCCAATTCCGTTGATGCGCGCCAGCGTCTGGCCGGCCATCAGTGTCATCCCGGGACGCACCTCGAGCGNCTGGATCACGCCGCTGCGCGGGGCAGTGATCGCGATGCGATTNCTGAGCTTGCCGCTGCTGGTGACTTCGCGAATCAGGCTGTCCGGCATGCCNCCCAGCCGCATCCGCTCGCGTGCCGCCTCTTCCAGCGCCGTGTCGCCGACGGCCTTGAGCGCCAGGTACTCCTGCTGCAGCGCCGCCCATTCCGGCACCAGCAGCTCCGCGATCAGGGCGCCGGCAGCGACCACATCGTTGGGCGCCAGCCTGGCCACGTGTTCCACATAGCCCCCGGTGCGCGCCTGAACGATGGCCACCTCGCGCTCGTTGAACTCGACGATGCCGGTCGCCTCCACGTCGGTGTCGATCGCTGCGCGCTTGACGACGGCCAGACGGACACCCAGGTTCTGTGCCACCCCGGGGTCGATTTTCACGGTCGCGGCATCACCTCCTTCATCGGCGTATTTGGGCACCAGTTCCATGTCCATGAAAGGTGACTTGCCCGGCTTGTCGAATTTTTGCTGCGGCGCCATCGGGTCGTACCAGTACAGAACCGTGCGGCCGTCCTGTGTGCTTTTGGCTGGCGCCTCCATCCTTGCCNGTACCTGATTTCGGCCCCACCACAGGCCGGCCGCCACGCCGGCGGCAAGCAGCAGGGCGGCGGTGATGAGGCCCGGCACGATTTTCCTGAGGGTTTTTGCGCTCATTGCAATGCTCCCGGCAAAGTGGGGTCGCTGTAGGCGAAATGCAGCCGTGCAGCCATCTGGCGGCGCTCGCCTTCGAGCGCGATCGCNTCGAGGTCGGCATCGATGCGTTCGCGCCGCGCCATCACCAGGTCGAGCAGTTCACCCTTGCCGCCGCGCCAGGCCGCCAGGGCCAGATCCACTTTTTCGCTGGCCAGGGGCAGCAGCACCTCACGCTGGCGCTTCACGGCACGGTCGAGGCGCTGATATTCGGCGAGATCCGTCTCCAGCATCGCCGCATGTTCGCGCATTACGGCTTCGCGTTCGGCGTCGAGGCCCGCACGTTCAGCGAGTTTGGCCGCAATTTTCGGATCCTGGCGGGTCGCGGCAAATACCGGCAGATCGAAGCTGACCTGCATCATGGCCATGTCGCCAAACTGCGAGCCGCGCTTCAAGTAGGCCATTTCCAGTGCCCAGTCCGGCTTCTTCTCGGCCTGGGATTCGGCCACCTCGGCGTCCAGCACCCGCTCCTTCGGGTCGAATATCGACAGCTCCGGGTGCCCATGCAGCGCATGGGCGAGCGCGTCGCGGTTGATGGGCCAGTCGGGAGCGGCCCCCTGCAGGGGCGCCTCAGCGCGCGGCCCGATCCAGCGTTTGAGGGCAGCGATGGCCTGCTGGCGCCGGGCAGCGAGTGCTTCCCGGCGCGTCTCGATGAGTGCGGTTTCCTGGCGTGACGCCACCGCCTCCAGGGCGCTGCCCTTGCCGCCGGCAATGCGGGCCCGCACCGCAGCGTCGAACAGACGGTTCTCGCCGTCCAGCGCATCGATGCGGGCAAGCTGGCGCTCGACGGTATCGCGCGCAATCCACGCAACCGCCGTTTCGCGCACCACGCCGAGGCGGGTGATCCGGGTCTGGGCCTCCGTCAGGTCGACCCGCCCCCGCGCGACCGCAACCCGCGCATCGCGCTTGGCTTCGTTGGGAAATTCCTGCATGAGCCCGAAGCGCGTCATGGTCATGGGTTCGCTGTTCAGGCTGTAGCGGTTGGGGCCATCGATCGGCACATTGTCGACCCCCAGCACCATCTTGGGGTCGGGCAGCGCCCCGGCAGGGATCGCTGCCTGGCGCGCGGCATCGACTTGAGCAGATTCCGCCCGCAGCACGGGTGTCTCGCTCACCGCCAGTGCCAATGCAGCATCGAAGGAAAGCGAATCGGCGCACGCCGTTCCGGCAAGACTCAGCAGCACAAGCAGCGTCGTCGACAGGCTAAATGGATGCCGATCCTGGCGGGCTGCAGATTTTGGAATCACCATGTTCCAACTCCTTACGAGAGGGCGGCCACCGAGAAGGCTCGATGGTGCAGGATATCCGCAATGACGCCCGATCAGCGGCCGCAGTGCGGAACTCGGGTCAGGGAATCAGANCGGAGTTGGTGGCCGCCAGGTGGCAGCAGGGTCGAAAGAGAGCTTGAATCCTGCGACACGCGGGTATTGGATCGATGGCAGCGGTTCCTGGGGCAACACGCCCAACAAGGAAACAGGAAACAACTGGGCCAAGGAATGACAGGGCTGACCTGACTTGCAGCCTGGTGCGGAGCTATCCGCATCATGGCAGCAATCGTGCGTGGAAGCAGACGTACCGCCCATCATGGTTGCCTGCTCCATCGGGCAGTGCGCCTTGGGTAGCGCAACGNACGCATATCCCTGCAGGGGGATCACGATGGAAAGCAGGAGGAANAGGAATACCCGAAATCGGCGCATGGTNTGACTCTAGCCTTTGTCACCAAGCCACGCAAGCCATACGTGATGCGTGCCGGAGCGTTCGAGAAAGGCGGGATCCCGTCCAGCTTGCAGGACCCCTTGCACCGTTTCAAGCCTGACATTGACGCGCGGGATGGCCATGAAGCCACAGACCACACGGAACACCGCAGCTATTCAGTAATGCCATGTATATCCGTTTATGCATTGACTGATATGACGACCATGCCTGACCTTTCTCCCGAAATCGATCGCCTCATCACCGAACTCGATGCGGCCGTCGAGGCACACATGAACTGGACACGTCGAATCCTGCGCTTTGTCGTGCTGCGTACGTCTCCCGGCGAGGATGTGCTCGATCCCATGGCGCATACCCTCTGCAAGTTCGGGTGCTGGTACACGGCAAACCTGGCCCACTTCGAAGCCATTGATGCATCGGCCGCACATCGCATCGAACAGGTGCACCAGACCATGCACGATGCAATCCGCTCCATCTGCTCTGACATGCTGGCCGGACGGCCCGGCAAGAACGACGATCTGCTTGCATTCGAGCAATCACAGTCCGAACTGCAGGGGTTGCTGGCGCGCTTCAAGACGTCGATCCTGTCCAATGCTGTCCGGCATGACCCGTTGACCGGATTGCCCCTGCGNTATGGAATCGAAGGCGACTTCGCCCTGCAGCAGAAGGACGCCCAGCGCAACCGTCATCTGTTTTATGTGGCATTGATCGATATCGACCATTTCAAGCGCATCAACGACAGCTATGGCCATCCGGTGGGTGACCGGGTATTGCGCCAACTTGCGGACACGTTGAATCGCAATCTGCGAAGCAATGAACCGCTGTACCGCTTTGGTGGAGAAGAGTTTCTCTGGCTGATGCAATGCAAGTCCACAGGAGAAGCCGAACAGTCCGCGCAGCGCCTTCTGACCACCGTACGCACAACGCCCGTTCCGATTGCAAAAAACCAGTCCGTGACCCTGACCGTCACCCTCGGGATGGCCCAGGTGGGCGATCATGAGGAACTGGCCAGTGCCCTTGAACGCGCCGACGTGGCGCTTTACAAGGGGAAAGAAGCGGGGCGCGATCGCTACGTCATTGACATGTTTGGTCACGGCAATTCCACCCCTGCCATGGAGTCCTGCGTTGCGAACGAAACCAGCGGGTCCCTGAAACAGACCATCTAAACCCGGTGTTGGNTATCCCGATTCCCTGCGACCAGGCTCAAGTCGGCGGCTCTGCCCGCTAGCCGGGCAAAAAAACAGGGGCATGCAGCCCCTGTTTGATGCGCGCCTGAATCGACTCAGCGCTTGACCGGCTTGGCGGCGATTTCTTCCAGCCTGCGCGCCTTGATGACCTGGCCGTTCAACGCGGCTTCCTTGGCGCTGCCGCCGTAGGCGACGACCATCAGCTGGCTGTAGTACATCACCGGGATGTTGAACTTGGTGCCATAGCGCTGGTTGATCTGGCCCTGATAGATCTCGACGTTGGCCTGGCACAGCGGGCATGGCGTGACGATCATCTCGGCGCCGTGATCGTAGGCCGACTCGACGATGTCCTTGATCTGCGCCTGGGCCTTTTCGGGTTCGGAGAACGCCAGCGCGCCGCCGCAGCAGGTGACTTTCTGCTCGTATTCGGGGATGGATTGGGCGCCGACCATTTCGACCATTTTGTCGAGGTAAACGGGGTTTTCGAACGACTCGCCAGCGACGCCGAACGGACGGTTGGTCTGGCAACCGACGTAGCCCGCGATCTTGACGCCTTCGAGCGGACGCACGACGTGTTTCTTCATTTCGTCGAAGCCGAGGTCCTCGATCAGGACTTCGACCATGTGGCGGATTTCCGGCATTTCGTTGATGGTGAG
>JGI20214J51088_10000600_pt1 | contig 24893 bp, 22 predicted proteins | sample WetSurMetagenome_FD_51088 | JGI IMG/M metagenome (IMG submission 51088) | reverse complement strand
GTATCCGGAGCAAGTGTGTCGGTGGTTGTCTTTGTTTTAACGGCAACGGAATCAATTAGAGCGGCGTTGTTTCCGTTGGTTGCTTCTATGACGTAGGTACCTGTGTCGAGCGTGGTGTCGAAGGCGTATTGTCCGGCGCTGTCCGTAACCACGGAGTCGGTTGCGGCGAGAACGGCCAGTTTCTTGGCGAGAGCGAGCCCGGCCGTGTCGGCAAGAGTCTTTTTTGAGCGTATATGCACGGCTACGCCCGCGGCCGGGGTATGGCCGTCGGGCCCAAAGAGGGTGCCCACGACGGCATTAGGCGTTTGTGAACTGTTCCCGGTAGTTTGAGTTGGCCCGCCGCACTTGGCGACCAGAAGCCCGCCGCATGCGAGGAACAGACAGCAAATAACGCGTGTTGAGTTCATGGCTGTTTCCTTTGCTCTTTACGCCATCCCTGCCGTCCGGTCGCTATGCCGTCGACGTTGGAGAGGGGGAAAAAATGAAAATTTAGTTGATAGACGTTGTCGGCCTCGTTGTCCTGTTCGGCCAAGGCCTGCAGCCTCGATTGAAAGGCCGCGATCTCGCCGCAAACGGCTTCGTACGTCTTTCGCGAAATGCCCATGGTCAACCCGGAGATGTTGCGCTTGTCCTTGGGCAGGTGCTCTATGGCCTTAAGGGCGAGTTCGGTAGTCTGCCGCTGGAAGTTCAAAATACCGAGTTGCGCGATTTCCTTGCCCGCGGTTATTGTTTTGTCGACAACCGCGAATGTGCCGTCGCGGTTTTTTTTGATCATGCCGAGCTTTTGAAGAAGTTCCACCGCCTTCCGCGCCTCCTTGGGCCGTATGGGAGGGTAAACGTTTTTCGCGAGCCATTGGTAATTGTCTTTGACCGGGTGCATATCGATGAGCGAGCGAATGGCGCTATGGTACCAGGTGGAATAAAAATCGTGCTGCTCTTTGCGTACCTCGCGAACCGCCGCCGATCCCGGCTTGGTGGTTTTTATGGCATTGAGCTTGTCGAAAAAATAGTTACGCTCTTTAAGATTTTTTGCCTGGGTAAAGGAAACGAGGTTTTCAAAGTAATCGGCTTCGGTGGGACTGAGCTTCATGGCCTGCGACAGCTTTACGGCGCTGGACTTGGAAAGGCTTTTTCTACCGGTCATGACGTTATAGAGGAAGCCCCTGTTGGGAAAGCCCGCTTTGCTCGCGAAAGACTGATAGGAGAATCCAGGATTGGCCTTCTTGTGTTCCGCGTAGAAATCGGATAGCAGTTTCCGGTAATCGGTATAGGTAAAAATGTCGCTCATAATTGCCTTTCCGTAATAAATATAGCCGGGAAGGGGAGCTATGGCAACATCTTGGAAAAAATAGTGTCTACCTCCGGGAAACGGCAAAGTGACCTGGCCGTGCGATAGCGGGGTTGCGTGTCGACGTCGGAACGATAGCGACACGCGGTTTTTGGCAATCGGTCACGCGGGCCGCCCGCCTCTTTACAAACCATTCCTTCCCTCGGCCCGATATTGACATTGTCCCTCCTGGACTATATCATAAGACGTGCCTCGCGGTCGAATTGACGAACGGGTTCGTGGGCGGTTTAGCGGATTGTTTTTCAGTACCTTACCCAAACACTGCGGTTGAGCTCCGGAAAAGAACGGGGGCGCTTTGTGACGCTCCGTTCCTTAAACGCCCCGGTTTTTCTGCGGGCGTCGATTTATAAAATGCGCATTCATTTGGCGGGGAGGTGACGGGCGATGGCAAGCTACCTGACGTGCGGGCAGGCGGCCAAACAGCTCAAGGTGTCGATTTCAACCCTCAAGCGTTGGGTTTGCGACCCCGAGCTCGGAATGGCGGAGTTTCGCAACGGAAACGGATGGCGGCTTTTTTCCGAGGAGGATATGGGAAACCTGCGCGACTACAAGAAGCGACTCAAACGCGCCGGGAAGCGGTATTCGGACATCACCCTTCTGCCGGTGCAGCCGAAGAAGCGTCGGCAATCACGGCCGCAAGAATCCAAATTAGAGGCGATTGCATGATTTTGGCCCGTGAAAGAATCACGTGGGTGCTGCTTCTGCTCGCGCTCGCGTCGGCGTGGCCCCAAACCGTGCGGCGCGGTCGCGACGAGGGCACGTCGAGTATTCCCGCCTCCAACGTCATGGGTAACGGAAACTTTACGCTTTCGCTGGGCGGCGGTGGGGAATACCGCCTCCTTGGGTATTCGGTGTATCCCGAGGTGGGCGCGCGGGTGGGAATCACCGACATCATGGAGCTTTCCGGCGGATTCGTCCCGTGGCTGTCCGGCGGGCTCGGCCCCATCGAAACCCGTCTTCAGTTCACCACTCCGGCAAACGACAAGCTCAGGTTTTTCGGCGCGGCGCTGTTCGTCGAGCTTTTTCTTTCAACGCGCCAAGACACCGGCCGGCCGGGAGCGTCCAAGAGCAGGCCCGAGTACAATTCCTACCCTGCCGCCTCGCTTGTCGCCGATTTCGACTGGCTTGCCGTCCAAAAGCGGCTGCCTTTAAAGACCTATCTGAAGGTGGGCTTGGTGGACAATCCCGACCTGCTGGTGAGGTACGATCAGCTCGCCGTGCTCGCCGCGGCCGAGTGGAAAGGCATGGCGCACAGTCTGTTTATAAACGCGGGGCTTGCGCTGTACAGGGAAAAAGCCTCTAAAACGGCGGCGGGCGACGCCTCGTACGGCCAGCGGTACGCATGGATCGAGCCGGGCGGGAGGCTCCGCCTGTTTTCCCGGTTTTCCCTCGTCGGTTCGATCAGGACTACCCTGTACCGAGCCCTCAAGGACGACAATCCCCTCGATCCCGAACTGTTCGGCGTTTCGCTCAGGTTCGAGGCGCCGGTGTATCTGCGCGAGACAAATGCCGAAGCCATAAGGACCCTTGTTTTGCTGGGCCATGCCGGCGAAACAACGGGCGACTCGGCGCCGCCCCCCGCCGCAATGGTGGTGAGAAACATCGTGGGAGCGGTAGGCGATACCCTCGACACGCTCGGTTCGTTCGATTTTATCAAGGAACGCGAGGCGCTGCTGCTGCAAAGGGCCGACACCCAGAGGAAAATGGCCGAAATCGAGAAGCTTCTCGCGGGGCTCGACCAATCGGATTCGCTTACGGCCGCCGGTGGCGCCGGGACGGCGGGCACCGCCCCGGATTCGGCGGGGCGCGGGGGGAAGAACAAATGAAATCGCTTTTCGCCGCCGTCATCGTGTGCACGGCCGCGGCCTGCGCCTTGTGCCAGGGCCCTCAGCGCAACCGCGGCGACGGCGTGTACCAGGTGTCGGGATCGAACACCACGGGCGCGGGCAATTCGTGGCTCACGGTGCGGGGCATAGGGTTCATCTGGGACAACAAATCCGACACGGGAAACCGGGCCGGGATGTTTCCTTTTCTCGAAGTATCGTCGGAGACGGGGCTGTTCAACTTTGCATCAGTCAAAATTTCTTCGCGGCTTCTGTCGTACCCCTGGAACCATTGGCCCCGGTTCGGCAACGTATCGGCGGCGGCCAAATTCACCGTGCCGGGCGCACGGGAACTCCGTACCAACGGATACGGAGTAGAAGCGGCCTATATCTACAATGCGGAAAACAGTTTTCCGTCGCTCGGCGGATACCGGGTGGACGGGACCGGTTTCAACGCCGAGGGATACGTGACGCAGGGGAGCGTGTTGCAGTTCAAGGCGCTGTATGATCTCGATCTCATATCAAGGATGTCGTGGCTGCCGCTTACAGTTGGCATAAACGCCGGAATGAGAATTCCGCTCGAAAAGGAAAAGACGGCGGACGCCCACTACGTGCTGAACCAGTACTTGTTTTCGGCGGGCATTTCGTACGTGGGTCTGTGGTTCGACGTTTTCGCCGAATATTCCCTGGAGGCGTTCGACAACTTTACGAAGCCGGTGAAGATTACCGGACTCAACGCGCCAATGCCGGTGAACGAGGTGATCGACGTGTCGTTTGCCGAGAACCCCATGTACCTGACGCTGGGCGGAAGGGTGCGGTTCGACAAGGGCGTGCGGTTGTATCTCTGCGTGCCGTTTCTTCTGAGCCAAAATATTGGATCGTCGATAGACCAGCACCGCGTCACGCAAGACGAACGCGCGCGCGGCGTCAACAGCCCTTTTGATCCGTGGTTTGCAAAATGGAAGCTGGTCGCCGATCTCTCCGTTCCATTGGTATACCGCCGGACCGGCGCGGACATGGTGCGAAATTTCCTTTTGCTCAGGCATGCGCCCGCCGAGAGAAAATTCGACATCGACCGGGAGTTGAGAAACGCCGGAGTGCGGAACGACACGTTGACCGGGAACGCCGACGACGCCAGAAAACGCCTCGACGACATCGACAAACGCCGTGGGCATGTCGAAGAATCGGAATAAAGCGCCATGAAGGAATTTTGCGTCATGTTTTTTGCCGTATCGGTGCTCGTCGTACCGTGCGCCGTCGGGCGGGACGCGCGGTACGATTGGGGCTTTTGCGACACGCTGACGACGCGGCTTGGGGCCGAGCGGGAGGCACTGAGCGGATTTGACGATGATTTAAGCGACCAGGCGGGAATCATGGCCGACTTGCGTGAGGCGGAACTGTTCCCGCCCGACGTTCTTGGAGGCGGCGGGGACGCCCTGATCGCGTTGGATCGAAAACTTGACGAATGCGAAAAAACGCACCGGGCACTGCGAAAAATGGCGGCCTCGTTCGCGCCCGGTCTCACCGAAGGCCTTGAGATACTCCGGGAGATGGCGGCGGACCGTCCCGTGGCGGACATGTTGGCCGTCATGGACAAGGACGACGGTCGGCGCGCGGCGGATTTGCGCAAGGCGGGGCAGCGTATCGACGGCTTCTGGAGCGACATCGGAGCCGCCCTGTCGCTGTTTGCCAAGGCGGCCTCTTGCGATGGTTCTGTTCCGGCCGGGCTTTCCGCGAATCGGGCCGAACGCTGCGACGCCGTCCTCGGCGCAATCAAGGATTCGCTCGCGGCCCGCGCGGGCGATGACCAGGCGCGAAGGATGTACCGGATAGAGATGAGCGGCGTCCGGAAGAATATCAAATCCTTGCATGGTCGCCCGGTCGCCGCGAAATTGGAGGCGCTCCGCGGCAGATACCGAGGCAAGCCGTACGCGGGGGAGCTCGATTTCCTGCTTGCGAAGGCCCTGTTTTCGCAGGGAGCCTACGACGGCGCCTGCGCTGCGGCGCGCCTGGCGGCCGATTCCGCGCGCTTCAAAACGAGCTCGCTTCTGATTCGGCTGCAAAGCCTCTACGCGCTTGGCCGTTACGATTCCCTGTGGAACTGGGGAAAGCAAAACCGCTTCGAGACTCTCAAAGGATCGGCCCGTAACCTCGCGCTGTGGATGGTGATGGAGAGCGGGCTTGCCGTGGGCGCGGCCGCGCCGTATCCCGCTATCGCGTCCCTTGTCGAAAAGGACTCCTCCTATTCGCCGCACGTGATGCACGCGCTGGCCCGTTCCTATGCGGCCGCGAAACAATACGACATGGCGCTGTCGGTGCTCGATGGCGCGGCGCGGTTTCCCGCTCCCTCCGCCGTCGACGGGCAGGCCCGGAAACGCATCCGCCTCACTACGGCGGAAATACTGTACGAGAAAGGCGATTACGAAAAGGCCTTGTCTCTTTTCGTCGCTATCGCCAATACCGACGACGAGGCGGTCTTCGCGCGGGCGATGTACGGTATTTCCTGGTGTTACATCCGACTCGGCATGTACCGGATGGCCGACGCTTCGCTGCGCAAACTCATCAATCAGGATCCCCGGTCGCCCTATGCCGTGCGGGCGCTTCTGACCATGGGACGGCGGTACCTGGGCCGGGCGCAGTACGAGTGGGAGAGGTTGTCGTATCTCGCCGACGCGGAGAACAGGTTCGCCCTGATGCGGAAGGCCGTCGAGGAAAAGGCCGCCGCCCCGGCGCAGGCGACCAGGGACAAGGCCGCGCGGGTTCTTGCCCGGCTCGACGAAATCGTTTCTAAATTGATAAAAGAGAGGCACGAGTCCGACGCGGGCGTGGCCAGGCTCTACGGCGACGCGGCCGCCACGGGCGGGCTTATCCAACGGTATTATGCCGCGGGAACGTTTACGGAAACCCCACTCACCGAAACGAGGGAGCGGCTCCTGCACCGGATTGATTCGCTCCTCATGGCGCTCAAGGGTACCGATCCGGTTCCCGCGGAACGGATTTTCGAGGCGGAACCCGACGCGGCGGACATCAAGAAGCTCGTTTTGAAGGGGAGGGTGTTTTCGGCGGAAGTCGCCCTCGACCGGTTCCGCTGGGAGCGCGAGCGGCTCGACCGGCGTACAAACCAGGCGTCCCGGACGGCCGATTCCGTCTCGACGCGAAAGAGAGCGGCCGCGGAAGCCGCGGTCGAGGGCGGCATGGATTCGCTCGCGGGAGAGGAGAACCTGCTGTTTAAAAAATGGTACGGTCCTCTCACGGAACTGTGCGACTCGCTCACGGCTCTTGGGCTCGACACGGCCGACGACGTTTACCTCCGGTACCACGCCGCCGAGCTTCATTACCGGCGCGAAGCCGGCGCGTACGCGTCGGCTTACGCGGCATACGAGGCCGCGCGGGCGAAGTACGACAGCCAGACAACCCTTTTCCGGCAGGGAAAGGCGGCGGCAATGCCGGTGCCGCCCGCCGCGCCCGCGCCGGATCATGATTCAAGCATGGCCCAATACCGGTACCTGATGCGCAAGTATCCGAACGCGGCTCTGGATTACGCCGTCCGGTATTCGCTCGCTTGGTGTTACATCGATCTGTCGAAGCCCGACAGCGCCGAGGCGCTCATGGAAAGCGTGGCGCGCCGGTATCCCTCCTGTCAATACGCGCCGGAAGCGGAGATGTATGTCGGCGAATATATGTTCGACCGCGCCCGGCTCGACGAGGCCCTGGCGGCCTACAAGGCCGTGCTCGACCATCCGGAAAGCGACTGGTTCGACAAGGCGCTGTACAAGTTGGCCTGGACGCAGTACCGACTTTCGAATCCCGGCAAGGCCATATCTTCGTTTCTGGGCCTGGTGAACCTCGGCAAAACGGACACATCGGGATCGATTCTCGAAAAGGAGTCCATCGACTATATCGCCATGAGCTTTGCCGAGACCGACGCCGCGGGCGAAGGGGGGCTTGCGCGCGCCGCCGAGTTCGTGACCCGTTTCGGCGATCCGGAGCGGGGCGCGCGGATTCTGCACAGGCTCGCCCTTATTTACAAAGAACAAGGACGTCTCGACATGTCGCGGAAGACCTACCGCGCCGTGCTCTCGCTGTATCCGGAGTACCGGGAGAGCCCCCTGATAGAAAGCGAGCTGCTGGCGGATATTGAGAAAGACGACGCGGCCGAAAGCGCGAGCAGGCGCGACATGGAGTTTTTCGGCAAATACAACCGCGGCGGGGAATGGTCGAAAGGCCAGACCGATCCCGTCGTCATCGCCCGCGCCGACAGCCTCGCCCAAAACCGCCTGTACGACGCGGCGATACGCTACCACCGGATCGCGTTCCGTAAAAACGATACGAACCAGTACGGTCTGGCGGCGGAATCATACCGGAAGTTCGTGGGGGAATATCCCGAATCGGAGCGTGCCGTCGAGTGCCGCTTCAATCTCGCCGAAATCCTATTCACGCTCGGCGATTTCCGGCACGCCGCCGAAGAATACATGGCGGTGGCAAAGTCGTCGCCCCGCTCCCGGTATGCCGACGCGGCGGCGAGAAACGCCGTCGCCGCGTCGCAAAACCTGCTCAAGCAGGAAGCGGGGGAGCGAAAATGAACGCGCTGCCCGTCGGCGAGAAGCGGTTCGATCCGCAATCGTGCGCCGAAGGGATGCACGGGTTTTCCGTAATCGCGGAGTTTCCGGTTCCGCCGGGAGCGGCGAAAAAGACCGGATCGCGGGAGGCACCATGAAACGAATAGGGCGAGCCGTGCTGTGCGCATGCGTTGCGTGTGGAATCATGGTTGCGGTGTTTTCGTGCCCGACCCCGGCCCGGGAGGCCTCGAAAAAGACCCCGAGTGAACGGGGACACAAGGTTGACAAGCCAGGAACCATCACGTTTACCGAAGGGCTCTCGGTAAAGAGCAAGGTGGAAAAGCCGCAGATGATGATATTTTTGTACAAGGAAAAGCCGGTGTACCGGAAGGAGGAGGCCTCGATGTCGTTTCTGCGTGACATCATGAAACCGCTTCCTTTTACGCCGGCGGAGCCGTAACGGGGTTGCGGTGTTGACCGTGACGGGGGATAACGGTAGACTTAAGGAACGGTGCCGTCGGGTTTATGGACGGAGGCCGCGAAGCGAAGTTTCCGGATAGCGGATTTTCATGGGAGGTTCGGCAATGAGGCTCAAGATCAGGATGAAGAAGCAGAACGGCACGCCCGTGATCCGGCTTGAGGGCAACGCCGTCGGCGAGGACGCGCGGAAGATATCGGAGCGCATCGCCATCCTTTCCGAAAGCGACGCCCCCAAGATGGTACTCGATCTGTCGGATCTCGAAATGGTCGACAGCAACGGCCTGGGCGTTTTCGTCTATTCGTTCAAGCTCCTCAAGTCGAAAAACAAGCAGCTTCTGTTTCTTGATCCCAGGGGGTTCGTCAAGGAGTTGTTCGAAGGGGCCGGGCTCGATAAGGCGCTGCCCTTCATCGATTCGCTGGAAGCACTGTGAGCGTTTTTGCGTCGAGGTCGCGCCGGAATCACGGGCGGTGAACATGTGGAAATTCGCGGCCGTCACCGCGGAAAAAATGAGGCGTCCTGAGTGAAGAGGGGTGCGTTTAGACGGAAGAAAACAGTCACACAAGGAAGGATCCATGGAAACAACGCTAAGAAAAATCTGGCTGGCAATGCTCGTGTGCGTGTTCGCGGCCGGGGCGTCGATAATAAAGCCGGGAAACGTCCTCGACATAATGGTGCAGGGCCACCCGGAGTTCTCGGGCCGCTTTACGGTCACCGATGCCGGCACCATCGATTACGCGCTCCTTGCCGACGAGCAGGTGGTGAACGTCACCACTTCCGAGCTCATGAACGATCTCACCTTCAAGCTGGCCAAGCATATCGACAATCCGCTCGTGGTTATCTCTGTGGTCGCCAAACCGGAGATGATTGTATATGTGCTGGGGCAGGTAAAGACCCCGGGGCCGGTGAAGGCCTACCAGGGCGCAACGATCCAGGAGGTGCTGATGCTCGCGGGCGGGCCGCTGGAGACCGCGAACGTCGAGAAGGTGAAGATACTCCACAAGAACATGCCCGACGGCAGCGCGGAGTACTGCGACCTCAAGGCGTTCCTTGCAAAGGGCAACATGGCCGATCTTCCGAAACTGCGGCCCGACGACACGGTGATTCTGCTGGCGCTTGCGACCTCGAACCGGGTGAAGGTGATAGGAGCGGTCAACAAACCCGGCTTCTTCGACGTTACCGAGCGGATGAACGTGTTCGAGCTTGTGTATCTCGCGGGAGGACCCACCGATCGCGGCGATCTCACCCGCATCAGGCGCTTTACACAACAGAACGGCAAAACCGTGGAAGAACTCATCAACATCCAGTCTTTTATAGACAAAGGCGATATCGGCAGCGTTCCGCTTGTCTCGCCCGGCGACGTCGTGATGGTGTACGAACGGTGGTGGAATTGGCAAACGGCGCTCAGCGTCATGAACAACGTGCTTTTGTTGCTTGTGGCCATCCAGGCGCTTACGGGGGCGCTTAAACTGTAATCGCGCGCGGCAGGCGCGTCGGCCGCGCCCGAAGGGAGCGTTTCGCAATGGACAATTCCATGTCGTCGGGAATCCGCAAGTCGCAGGGCGTGCCGCAAGTAAAGGATTACCTCGCGATCGTGGTTCGCAGGCGGTGGGTGATTCTGCTGTCGCTGTTGTCGGTGGTGGGGGCGACCGTGTTTTTCGAGATGCGCGTCCCCGATACCTACGAGTCATTTTCGATCCTGGTTATCGAGCAGCCGACCGCCGTGATGAGCCAGGCAGCCAACGCGGTCACGAGCGTGGGCAGGTCGATAGATTTTTATCAGGGCATTCTCAACAGCCGGACGTTTCTCGAAATGGCTCTCGACAGCATAGCGGCGGATTCGTTTTCGGCCGGGATTTTGGGCATGGACCGCGACGCGGCCGCCGCGGCCATCGGCCGGAGCCTGTCCTTGCGCAACACCGAATACGCGTCGCTCATGCGATTCAACGCCCGGGCACCGAGCAGGGAACTGGCCTACCGGATAGCGAACGTGGGGACGGCGGTATTCAGGAAACGGTGCTACGAGGTGGAAACCGAGGAATCGAGGAACGCCGGGGAGCGGATAGACGATCAGCTCAAAATCGTCAGGAGCAAGCTCGAGGAGGCCGAGCACGATTACCAGACATACCGTGAAAAACGCGGAAACATTACCGAAGGTTCCACTCCGGAGCTCAAGACCCTGCAGGAGGCCTACGGCACCAGTCTTGCCCAGCTCGGGCTCAAGGAAGCCGACCTGAGCGCCGAACGCAAGCAACTCGCCCGCCTTGAGGCGAGCCTAAGCCCCGCGGAGAGCGGCCGGTCGCCCGAGTTCCTCAAGCTCCGCTCTCGGCTTCGCGAGCTTGAACAGGAGAAAATGCGCCTGGAGAATCTGGGCGTCCGGCTTCCGGGTTCCTCGACGGTCGACCGGGAGATAGAAGAGACCGAGCGGCAGCTCCTTGAGTATAAAAAAGAGAGTGGGGCGGGCGCCGTGGTGGATGCCCGGACCCTCAAGCAGTGGCAGGATTTGCGGAAATCGGTTCTTGCCAAAGAGGAAGATCTCGAGCTTTTCAAGCGACGCCTCGAATCGTACAAGAAGGCGATTGCAAACTACAAGGAAAACAATCCGGATATCCTCGCCCAGTCCCTGGAACTCCTGCGGTTGCAGCGATCTCGGGAGGTGTACCAGAACGTCTACAACGCCCTGCTCGAAAAGTCCGAAGAGGAGCACATGAGGAGCGCCTCCATCACGGCCGGGATCAAGGTGGTCGACGCGGCGCGGATGCCCGCGACTCCCATGCCCAAGAACCGGATGCGCTTCTATCTCGCGGGTGTGCTGCTGGGGTTCGCCCTGGGCCTTGCACTCGCCTTCCTTATCGAATTCAGCGATACCACCATAAAGACCAACGACGACGTGGAAAAGTACCTGGGGCTGCCCATCCTCGGCACCATCCCGCACATCACGGCGAACAAGAAGGACGCCATAGAAATACGACGGCATTCGGCCGGGCCGAACAGCAAGGTGACGTCGCTCACGTATCCGGAGCACCTTCTGTCGTTTTCGGGTGACGATTCGCTCATCGCCGAGTCGTTCCGCTCCTTGCGTACCAACCTCTCCTTGGTGAGCCCCGACAAGCCGCTGCAGGCCGTGGTGTTCACTTCCGCGGGCCCCGGCGAGGGCAAGTCGCTCACTTCCGCCAACCTCTCCATCGCTTGCGCCCAGATGGGGAAGCGCGTCCTGCTCATCGACACCGACCTGCGCCGCCCGATGCTCCATCATCTGTTCGGTCTCAAGCGGGAACCGGGTTTTTCCGATCTCTTTTCGGCGAACGCCGACTACAATTCGATAATCCACGCGTCGGTGAGGCCCAATCTATCAATCCTCACGGCCGGAATGTTCACGCCGAATCCCTCGGAGCTCCTCGGCTCGCAGAAAATGACGGTGATTATGGACTATTTCAGGAAGAACTACGACAGGATACTCTTCGATACGCCGCCCGTGCTCGCCGTGACCGACGCGACGCTGCTGGGAACCAGGGTCGACGGCGTGCTCATCGTTGTCAAGGCGCACCACACCGACCGGGAGATCGAGCAACGAGCGGTGAGTTCCCTTGAGAACGTGGGGATAAAGGTGCTGGGCGTTTCCCTCAACGACATCAACCTTTCGCATCGGTACGGTTCCTACGGCTATTACAAGTATTACTACCATTATCATAAGTCAAAGTCGGACTGATGCCCCATGGAACCCTTTGACGCGCCCTCCTTCAGCGACGGCAAGCACGCCCGGGGCGAGTGGGACACCTCGGCCCTCGCCTACCGCAAAGGCCCGTTGAGAGCGGCGGCGGGCTATATTTCCGCGAAGCGGCGCGGCGTCACTCGTCTCGCCGACGCGGCGGGCACGCCTCGCCTCGTGCTCGACGCCGGCGCGGGCAGCGGCGCCTACGCAATCTGGTTCCTCGCCCGAACTCCCTGCACGGTGGTGAGCGTCGACATAGCCCGGGCGGGCCTGAAGAAAATCGTCCCCGCGCTCCAAAAGAGCGGCGTGGCCGGCCGCGCGTTTCCGGTGTGCGCCGATATCGAGGCGCTCCCGTTCAAAAACGCCGCGTTCGACGCGGCGTTTTCGGTGGACGCGCTGGGACATGTGGGAAATGCCGCGGCCGCGCTCGACGAACTTGCGCGCACCTGCAGGCCGGGAGCCCCGCTTTTCGTCCACAGCGAATGCGCGGATTACCAATCGCGCTGGCCCGACAGGGCGCTCATCGCACGTCTGGGTGAAGACGTGCCCGCCGCGCGCGACGGGCATATCGGCCTGCGCGCCTCGCGCGAGCTCCGGGAACTGTACGGACGCAGGTTCCGCGTCGTTTCCTTTACAAGTCCGGCGGGCCTTCTGGGATGGCTTCTGGGCTATCCCGAGAAGTATCGCGAGGCGTTCGAGAGGGCGGGGTGGGTTTGCCTGTCGCGCGTCGCGACCGCATTCGCCGTCGTCAAAAAACTGCCCGTGCTCGGGCCGCTTTTGCGATTCGTCAACGCGACGACCAACCACGCCGAGATACTCCTCGGGTTGTCGGGCGGCGGCTCCAGTTTCGCGTTCCTTAAAAGGACCGATTCGACCGGAAGGCTGCCGTGAAACCCGGCGTCGACGTGGTGATACCCACCTATAAAAGACCCGGTGCCGCCGCGAAGGTCGCGGCGGCGCTGCGGCCTCAACTTGACTGTGGCGACATGCTGTACGTGGTGTGGCAAGGCGAAGAGCGGCCGCCCATCGAACCGTCGAAGAACGTTCGATGCGTGCGCTCCTCGCCGCCCGGGCTTCCGGCCGCGCGCAATACGGGCGTGCGAGCCGGACGCGGCGACATCGTGCTGTTCCTCGACGACGACGTGGAAATCGAGCCGGGCCTTGTCGAGGCCCACCGGGCGGCCTACGAAAGTCCCTTGGTCGGGGCCGTGGCCGGAAGCCTTGACGATCCGGAATTCCCCCCGGACGAGGCCACGACGGCGACGTTCGACGATACCACGGGCCGGCTCGTACAGAACTTTTGCGGAAAGACAAGCGGCCCCACCATAAGCGTAATGGGCGCGAACATGTCGTTTTCGCGGACGGCCATAGAAGGCATCGGGATGTTCGACGAGAATTTTCTGCACAATGCCCTGTTCGAGGAGGTCGACGCGGCATTCAGGCTGCGCGCGGCCGGATTTACCGTCTGGTATTGCAGCGAGGCGCGCGTCAGGCACCTGCGCGAGAGAAACGGAGGGTGCCGGGCCGACGGCCGCGCGGCGTACCTCTACCATCAGTTCGCCAATACGGCATATTTCGCCGCGCGATGGGCTCCGCCGCGGTATCGGCGATCGTGGCTTGCATTCTGGAAATACCGGCTCGAATACGAGACGCGTCGCCCGGTCCTGTGGATGAGGCACGATCCCGTGCTCGTGGCCGCGGGAATCCTGGGCGCATGCGGGGGGATAGCGCGGTATGCGTTCAAAGGCGGGCGTGCAGTTGACGGCGCGAGAAGCGCCCGGCCGGAAGGGGCCGTGCCATGAGGGTCGCATGGATTGCCCCGTCCCGGCAGCGGTGCGGCATCGCCTCGTATGCCCGCGACTACGCAGCGGCACTGTCGAAGCACGCCGATATCGTGGCGTACGATGCCGGAGACTTTATGGAGGCCCCAAGGCCGTTCGCAGAAAAAATCGGGAAGTGTGATCTCGCGCACCTGCAATACGACCCCTCCTTTTTCCTCAGCGGGGGCCGTGATTTTTATCCGGCGCTCTGCCGCCTCCTGCCGGACAGGAAAGTGGTCACGGTACACGAAGTGTATCAAAATCTTCCCGGCGTATTTCCCCGGGAAGATATCCGGGGAGTCTTTCCCGTAAAGAAGGCAAGGCGTTTTTTGTGGGACCTAAGGCACCCGCACTGGGCCGCGTTCCGCCGCCACGCGATGCGGTCTTTCTTCGCGGACGCGCTGTTGGTTCATGCACGATTCCATCTTGCCATATTGTCGGAAAAGGGGGCCGACGAATCGAAAATGTCGGTCGTTCCGATCCCCGTCAGGTCGCTGTCCCCCGAAGCGGCGGCGCCGTACGCGGGACGCGGAGACATTCTCACGCTCGGCGCGACGGGGTTCATAAACCCGCTGTACGACTACGGGTTCCTCCTTTCGGTCTTGGAAAAGCTCGAGATGCCGTGGCGTTTCGTGTGGGTGGGCGGGCCGCGCCGGCCGGAGGACGAGGCGATCGAAAGGGGCCTTCTGGCCGAGCTCGACAGGCGGGGCATGCGGGATCGGTTCTCCATAACGGGGTTTGTTCCCGAAAGCGAGCGGGACAGGATTTTTGCAAAGGTCGAAATCGCGTGCGCGTTTTTCCGCGACAGGAGTTCGTCGGCCAGTCTGGCCGACATGGTTGCCGCGCGCGCCTGCATCGTCGCGACGCGGCTTGCGCTCACCGAGGAGATGACCGCCCAAGAGCCTTGCCTTCTCCTGGCCGAGCGGGATGCCCCGGCGGTCGCGGCCCAAATAACGGGCCTCCGTGCCGATGGGGAGCGTAGGCGCTCGCTCACACATGCCTGCGCCGCCTATGCCGCGCGCTTTTCCTACGACGCGTGCGCACGGAACGTGGCGGCGGTGTACGAAAGGCTTCTTGCGCAATGAGAATACTCTGGGACTTGAGGCTTTTTTCCTATGGGTACGGCTCTCGCGGCGTGGGAGCATACGTGAGCGTCATGGCTCGCGCCGTGGGCCGGGCGGGTATCGCCCACGAGATCGTCGCCTGGGGAGACAGGGGCCGCGTTCCGTCGGACGTCGCCGCGGTGCCCCAGGCATGGATTCCGTATGGGGGCGGATCGTGGAAAGGCGATCTCGCGCGGATTCCCCTACTCGTCGTCCGGCACCGAATAGACCTAATCCATTACTGGATTGCCATGGGGCCCGTGTTCCATATAGGCATGGGCATGTTTCCTCCCTGCGCCGTGCTTGCCACGGTGTACGATCTGGGGGTGGAGAACAACCCCGACTCTCCCTACTGCGCCCACGCGCGGCGCACGTGGTACTGGCGATTCCAGAAGTTGCTGCTTCGCCGCGCCGGAGCCGTTGCGTGTATTTCGCGTTCGACAAGGCTCGAAGTGGAGCGCCTCCTCGGGGGGCCGGTAAAGAGGATCGACGTGATTTATCCGCCCGTCGAACCGGGCCGGACGTCGGCGCACGGACGCGAGGACGTTTTCGTGACGTTTGCCGGCGGCCCGCATAAAAACCTTTCAAGGGTGCTTGAGGCGTTCTCGGCGTTGCGGGACTCCCATAAAACGTTCCGGCTTGTCGTTCTTGGGGAAATCGAGTCCGGCGGCGCGCCCGACCCGCTGCCTGCCGGCGTTGTCAATGAGTCCATGAAGGAGTACGAAGGGCTTTTGGAGACCGCGGCGGGGCTGGTGATGTGCTCCACCTACGAAGGGCTCGGCTTGCCGCCGCTTTCGGCCATGGCGCACGGGTGCCCGCTTGTCCTCTCCGATATCGCCCCGCTGCGCGAAACGTGCGAGGGCGCGGCACTGTTTGTATGCCCCACCGACCCCCGTTCGATCACCTCGGCAATGGCCGCCGTCGCGGACGATCGGAAAACCTTCGCCGCGCGTTCGGCGGCCGGGTATGTCCGTTACGCCGGGATGAGCGGCGGCGCGCCCGGACGGTGGGCGGCGCTGTACGATGCGCTCGGCGCGGGAAAGCGGGGCATGTGACGCCATGCTTCTGTCAATCGTGATTCCCACCCGAAACCGGCCCGACCTCCTGGCCCGCTGCCTGGCATCGCTGGCTGCGGAACGTCCCGCCGTGCCTTATGCCGAAATCATCGTCGTGGACGACGCCTCGGGACCAGCGGCGTCCGCCGGAAACAAGGCCCGCAGCGAGGAAAACGGCGTCCGCTTCGTGTATCTTGACAAAAGAGGGGGTGCGGCACGTGCCCGGAACGCTGGCGTCGCCTCGGCATCGGGCGAATGGATCGCATTCCTCGACGACGACGTACGTCCCGAAAGGGGTTGGAGCCGGGCGCTCCTGGCCGCCATTGCCGGAGCAGGCACGGATGTCGTGGGCATAGAGGGCATGGTGATCGCCGAGGGCGACGGTCTCTGGGACCACGAGGTGAGCAACCCGTATGGCGGGCTGTACCTCACCTGCAACACGGCGTACCGCGCCGAGGCGCTCCGAAGCGCGGGAGGGTTCGACGAACATTTCGACGCCCCGTCCCCCTCGTGCGAGGATCACGAACTCGCCGCGCGCATCCTCCGCTGCGGAAAAATCGCGTTCGAAGCGGGATACGCGGTCACGCATTCGGCGCGCCGCATTTCATTTTTCCGGTACCTCGTTCGGTCGCCGGAGCGGATCGCGTCGGAGCTTGCCGCCGAATATTATTTCCATTCGAAGCAGAGGGACCGGTACCATCTGTTCCGGCGCCACAGGACGTTTTTCGGCACCTATCTCGCAATCCTCGTCAAGCATACGTGGACGAACCTCCACCGGAGGGCTTTTCCCTCCCTCGCAAGGCACCCGCTGCAATGCACGGTGCTGATCGCGTCGGGTGCCATCGAACAGGCGGTCGCGTGGATTTTGCTGCCTCTTTTTATAAAGCGGCATTTTGTGAACCAAACGGATTTCTTCGGCGCTCTTCTGGATATCCGGCGCACGGCGGGGTTCTGGGGATTTGCGGACGTCAAACCAGCCCGGCTGGACAGGGTCGGATACAGCCCGTTTCGTTCGCTTTTCTTTCCTCTGGTGAAAAGACCGGTGCATTCGGCGGTACCGGTCGTGCGGCGCGCGGCCCGCGCGGCCGCCGTGCCGCGATGTTTTCTTCGCGTCGACGACGTATTCATTGACGATAAGGAATCGGTGGAGGGACTGTGCGAGTTTGCGGACCGGAAGAAAATCCCTTTTTTGGCGGCGGTTGCCGGGCGCCATATAACGGACCGGCGTTTTGCGGGTGAACTTGAAGCCGTGGCGCGGTCGGGCGTGGAAATCGGCCTGCACGGATTCGCGCACGAGGGAAGGTTCGGCCCGTTTGCGAGCGAAATTCTTCAGATGACCTGCCCGAGGCTTTCGGAGCTTTCCGAGGAGGCTCTTTCGGTTTTTACGGAACAATCGCGGCCGTTCGTCTTCGTGCCGCCGTTCAACGCCGTGAGCAGGGACCAAATCCTCCACCTTGGAAAACATTTCAAGGTGGTGTGCGGCGGTCCCGAGACCGCGCGGTTCACGGACAGGATGTTTGGGCCGGTGGCGCTGAAAAACGGGCCGTGGTACTTTCCGTCGTTCCATCCGTTTTACCAGCGGGCGCGGGGCATTCTTTCGTCCCGGGCGTTTTTAAAGTACGGTACACTCGGCTGCAATATCTGCTATACGGTACATCTGGCCGACGAAGCCGAAAACGGTTTCAAGGATCTTTCGGCGCTCGTCGATCGCATCGGCGGACTTCTGGCCTCGTGGAGGGTGTTTCTTGAACCCGATGATACGCGCCGGCCGAATGGGGAGGCCCGACATGGCCGGTAAAACCGTTCTCTGGTTCGCTGCGGCGGTTCCGTGCGACGCGCGCGGCGGCGTGAGCCGGGTGATGGGTGAGCTGTCGTCGCGGCTCACGATGAAGGGATTGGCCTGCGAGGTTCTTACCGCGGGACAGGCGCGTGTACACGCCAATTACGTCATCTTTGCCCTGTGGCTTGCGGCCCGGTACCTTTTCGCGTTTGGAAAGAGGCCTCGCTGGATAATCGCCCGATCCACCGACGGGTTCGCCGCCGCCCTGTTTGCCAAGCTCTTGCACCTGGGGCTTGGGACCGCGCTGCACAGCCACGGATGGGAGGAGAAGGCATACGAGGCCGAACTCGCAGCCGGTGCCGATGCGGGCGGGCCAAAAACGACCTGGAAGGCCCGGGCGGTGCGGTTCCCGATGCTGAGGGCAACACTTGCTTTGTGCGATACCTGCCTGTGCGGAACCGTCGAGGAGGCGCGGTGGATAAAAGGGAAATATCCGCGATTCGCTCCGAAGATCGTGTGCGTGCCGAACGGAACGGACGTGCGAACCGGCGCATCGCGCGGATGGCCGGCGGGCGTGCCGCCTGAATTCCTGTGCGTCGCAAACGCGACGTGGAAAAAGAATCTTGCAAGAACGCTTCGCGTGTTCCGCGAGACCCAAAAACTCCATCCCGTCGCACGGCTCACCGTGGTGGGGTGTTCACCGGAGGATCTCGAAGGCGTTACGGGCGTGCCCGTAACGCCGGGAGTGTCGGCGGTGTCTTCGGAGGCCCCGGAAAGCATGCTGCGCCGGTACCTGGAGTGTCCGTATCTGATCTCGTGCTCGCGCTACGAAGGCGGAAGGTCTCTTGCGATCCTCGAGGCCATGTCGGCGGGCTGCGTCGTGTTCGTATCGGCGATACCGTCTTCCCTCGAGTGCGTCAGAAACGGGGTGACCGGCCTTGTCCTGCCAGGAAAAAGCTCAGTGGACGACGCCGGAATAATCGCGCGGGCGCTTGCCGATCCCGCGCTCTGCGCTCGGGTGTCGGAAAAGGCGGTCCTGTTTGCAGAGCGCCAGTCCTGGGAACGGCAGGCACGCCGTCTGGAAAGGGCCTTATGCCTCGCGCCGTGAAACCCTCGGTGACCGTCGTGGTTGCCTCGCACCGGCCCGAATACATCGGGGCTCTAGCGCGGGTGTTTTCCGGAACCGGCGGCCGCGCGGAAGTGATAGTCGTGGCGGATTATGCGGTTGAAGACCTTGCCGGGGCGTTTCCCGATATAACTTGGATCCATCACGGGGAAAAGAGCATTTCGGCAAAGCGGAACGCGGGTGCGAAGGCGGCAACGGCCGCGCTCCTTGCCTTTACGGACGACGACTGCGTCCCCCAGCCGGGCTGGGCCGAGGCCGGCGTCCGGTACCTGGAGCGGCACCCGGACGCCGGCGCGGTGGAGGGAAAGACCGTGGTTGATTCCGACGGCAGGAACGCCGCGCCGCTTGCCGAATTCAAGAGACTCGAGCGCCGCGGCTTCCGCACGAACAACATTTTCTACCGGAAAGAGGTTTTCCTCGGAGCCGGAGGGTTTGACGAGCGGTTTACGGTGCAGCGGGAAGACGTGGACCTGGCGTTCACCGTCTTGTCGACGGGACATTCCATCGGATACTGCGAGGACGCGGTCGTAAGGCACGGGGTTCGGCAGGGTGAACAATGGGACCTGCTTAAAAACTGCGTCAACCGACGGTTTGATCCCCTGCTGTATAAAAAGCATCCGGGCCTTTATCGGAAGCACATCGGAAGTCCGTTCACTCCGTCGATAGGCCTGCAGTTGGCGATTCATGCAATCGCGATTTTGGCCCTGATTTTTTTACCGGTCGTCGGGGTGGCCGTACTGGGGGCGGACGCGGTGTTCGCCTTGGCGCTTGCCGTGCGCAGGACCACGAGAGGAAGGGGGGGGCCGCTGTGGATGTTGCGGGATTGGCTGTCGTTTTTCGCAGCACCGTTCGTCATCACGGGGGCGCTTATATACGGGAGCGCCAAGTTCGGGAAATTGATGATAGTGTGAGGACTCGCACGCGGACCGTATTTTCATGATGGGCACCGATTTTTCAAGGACGTAGCCATCAAAATCGCCTTCTTCACCAAAGATCTTCCCGCCGACGCCCCCAACGGCGTGTCGTGGCAGGCGCATTGGCTGGCCAGCGAGCTCGTTGCGCTCGGGGAACAGGTCACCTGTTTTTCCTACGGGGAAAAGCCGTTCGGCGCGCCGTACGGACATGTGCGGCTTTCGTACTCGTCACGCTCGCCGTTTCTCCGCCGATTCGAGACCGCGCTGGGCTTCGCCCGAGTGAAAAAGGACGCGTTCGACGTCCTCCACTTCCACGGCGACGACTACCTGTGCGCGGGCTCCCCCCGCCGCGTTCGCACGTTCTATGGATCGGCGCTTTACGAGGCGCTTCACGCTAAAAAGTTTCTCAGGTTCATACGCCAGGCGCTGTTTTATAAACTGGAGTGGATCTCCTGCCTTCGCAGGGGGACGGCCGTGGGAATTTCCAGGCTAACGCAACGCGCGCTCCCGCTGGTGCGAAAAGTCATACCGTGCGGCGTTCCGCTCTCGGTGTTTTCCCCGGACGGAAAAAAATCCGATAACCCTTCGGTGCTTTTCGTGGGCGACCTCGACTCGCGAAAGCGCGGCAGGCTTCTGCTCGATGCTTTTGCCGGCGTAAGGGCGGCCCTTCCCGACGCCGAGCTCGCCGTGGTGGGGCCCCAGCCGTGCGAAGGCGGGGGGGTACGGTATTGCGGCCGCCTCGGGCAAAAGGAACTCGTGGGAAAATACAGGTCGGCATGGGTGTACTGCTGCCCGAGCTCCTACGAAGGATTCGGCGTGCCGCTGATCGAGGCCATGGCCTGCGGCACGGTGGTGGTCGCCTGCGGGTGCGCCGGGGTGCGGGAAGTGGTGGAAGACGGGCACACGGGCCTTGTGTGTAAGCCGGACGCGCTGGCCGAAACGCTGGTGAGGGCGCTGTCGGAGCACGCGCTCAGGAATGGGCTCGCCGCCAACGGGTTGGCGTACGTGAAGAAATTCGACATGCCCGTGGTGGCGCGGCTCTATCGCGATCTGTACGGACGCGTCACGGGGGCGGAGCGATGAACAAGACGGTTGCGCAGGCCTTGCTGTACGCGGCCGTGCTCGCGCTCGGGGCCGTAGTCTCCTACAACATCGTCCATATCCCGAAACAGTCGGAAATGGTGATCCTCTTCGTCTTGCTCCTTTTGTACCCGATTTTCCGTTTTCCTCTCGCGGGCGTGTACGTCGTGTTCATCCTGTCGCCGTTCGTCCCGTTTATCCGGCGGCTGTACTACTTGGTCCACGGCAGACCGGAGACGGATCCGCTCATCATGGTGACCGACATCCTGATCGCGGTGGTGTTTCTGGGGCTGTTCTTCGAGTTCAGGAACAGGCTTCGCCAAAACGCCGAAAACGGGTTCTACCTCAAACTCGTTTTGTTCTATCTCGCGTATTTGGTGTTCAGGACGTTCGTGCTCAACGAGTCCCCTCCCGCGGAGGCGGCCGCCAGGCTCAAATTTTACGCGCCGAGTGTCCTGCTTTTTTACATAGGGTACGTCTATGCGCACAGGCGGGATCACCTGAGAAGGCTTGTGTGGATTACCGCCCTTCTTGCCATCGCCGCGGGCGTCTACGGGCTCAAGCAGCTGTATTTCGGGTACTCGTCGGCCGAGAAGGTCTGGTTTTCCTCGATATCGTTCACCACGCTGTTCATCAAGGGAATTGCCCGGCCGTTCTCCTTTTTGCAGTCACCCGCCTCTTTCGCCGATTACGAGATTGTCGGCCTCATCGCGGTCCTGTCCCTGGCCTCCACGGGGAAAGCGCGGACGAAATTCCTGCTCGCCGCCGCCGTCCCGATCCTGTGCTGTGGAATCCTCGTCACCTCGGTACGGTCGAGCTGGATAGGCGCGGTTGCGGTGCTTTTCTTCTGGTTCGCGTTCTTCCGGTTTTCGAGGCCCACGCACCGGCTCGCCGCGGTCGCGGCCGCCGTCGTCGTTTTCTTTTCGTGTCAGTTCGTCGCCGAGTCCCTGGCCGGGAATTTCGATTTCGCCAGGGCGTTCGGGACGGGCGGGGGCGGCAAAGACTACCTTGACATGCTGGTAACGGCGAGGACCGGCGCCATAACGAACCCCTTCGAGGAATATTCGCTTCTGTCGCGTATCGCGCTGTGGCAGATGATTGCCGCGACGTCCGTCTCTCTGCCGATGGCGGTGTTCGGCAGGGGCCTCGGCGTTCTCAACGCCGACTCGCTGTATTTCACCTATCTCGCGGAGTTCGGGTACCCCGGCCTCATACTCGTCTTGGTCCTTGTGATAGGCTTCCTGTCGCACGGGACGCGGGCGATGGCCTTGATGAACGACGGCCGCGCAATCGCTCTTGTAAAGGCCATCCTCGTGTTCGACGCCGTGTTCGCCCTCATGAACATAACCGGTTCGCACATCCATTCCTTTCCCGGGGACGCGTATTTCTGGTTTTTCAACGGCGTGCTCATGAACGCGCGGGCGCTGGAAACGGGCGGCGAGGGAAAGGACCTCGCGGTATGAGAGTGCTCCTTACCCTGGATTTTCCCCCGGAGCGGGGCGGCATCCAGCGGTACCTGCATGGAATCGTCGCGCACGCCTTTTCGCGGGGCGATATCGTGCTTGTCGGGTGCGCGCACGGCCGTGGGAGAGCGACCGACGGCGCGGGCGTGGAAATCGAACGGCTGACGACGCCTCTGTCCCGTTTCGGCAAAAAATGGTCCCTGATCCCCATGGCCATTCGTCTTGTATCGCTCCGGACAAAGGCGGCCGGCCGGCTCGACATCGAATGCGGAAACGCTTACGCGGCCCTGGTTCCGTGGGCTCTTGGGCGGTTCGTTCGTATGAACTATTCGGTCTACGTGTACGGAACCGAGGCCATGCACCTCGACAAGCGGGGTATTACCGGCCGCCTTCTGCGTTCCGCGCTTGCCGGCGCCTCCTCGTTCACGGCAATCAGTGAATTTTCCGCGTCGCTGATCGCGGGGCTCGGGATTGCCGGGCCCGTATCGGTGCTGCCGCCTAAAATCTCACTTGCCGTAAAGGACGGGGCTGCAGGAAAGATACCGCGGCGGTCGGGCGACGTTGTGAGGATACTGAGCGTCGGGCGCCTCGTTCCCCACAAAGGCCATCGCGTCCTGCTCGATGCGGCCGCACTTTTGCCCCCGGCCCTTCCGTGGCGTCTGGTCGTCGCCGGCGACGGGCCGGAGCGCGCCGCGCTCGAAGGGCTCGTTTCCCGCAAGGGGCTTGCCGGACGCGTGAAATTCGCGTCGCGGCTGTCCGACGAGGAGCTGGACGCGGAGTACGGGCGTGCATCGATGTTCGTGCTGCCGTCCACGTCGCGGGGCGGCGCCGAGGGCTTCGGCATCGTCCTGCTCGAGGCAATGGCGGCGCGGGTGCCCATCATCGCGTCGGCCACGGGCGGGGTGCCGGAGGTGCTTGACAACGGGACATGCGGCATCCTCGTGCCCGAGGGGGACGTCCCCGCCCTTGCGGGCGCCATTGTCCGCCTGGCGGGAGACGCGGAGCTGGGGCGCACGCTCGCGGAGCGGGCGTGGGAGAGGCTGGTGGCCCGTTATGTCTGGTGAGGCCCGTCCGGTAATTTTGTTCGTCAGCCACTGGGCCCGCGAGATGGGCGGTGCCGAACATTCCCTCAAGGACATACTTGAATCCGCCTCCCCCCGGTGCGACTGCCATCTTGCGACAACCGAACAGGGACCCCTCACCGAGGCGGCGGCCGCGGCGGGCGTTGCCTGTCATGTCGTGCCGTGCCGCATGAAGGAGCGCCCGTACCTTCGCAAACGAATCCCGTCCATGCTCCTTTTCTCGCTGTCGGACGCCGTTGCGTTTTTTGCCTATGTCCTTCGGCTGAGGCGGCTTGTCGAGGAAATCAACCCCGTCCTCGTCCACGCGAACGTCCCAAAGTCGCATATCGCGCTGTGCCTGCTCGCGCGGCTGGGCTATCGGGGACGCGTATGTTTCCATGTCCGTGAAATATTCGGAAAGAATACCGTACCGCACGTTTTGTACGGCGTCCTGTTCCCCAAGCAAAAATCCCGCGTCGTGGCAATCTCGCGGGCGGTGCAAGAAAGCCTTCCCGCCCGAATGATTCAAGAAAGCAAGGTCATTTATAACGGTGTCTTCATCCGAAACGTCCCAAAGGATCGCCCTGCTTCCGTCCCGCGCCTCCTGTATCTCGGGAGAATCGTCCCGTGGAAAGGCTGTCACGTGCTGATCGATGTCCTGCGGCTCCTGAAAAAACGTCATCCCGATCGCGGCATCGAATTGTCCCTCGTGGGCGACACGAGCTACTGGGGGCAGGAATACCGGCGCGAGCTGGAGCGGATGATTGTGGCATACGGCCTGGCGGATTGCTGCGTCCTTTCTTCCGGCACCGACGATGTGGGAGGCACATTCTCGTCCCACGACGTTTTTGTCAACGCCTCCCTCCGGGAGCCCTTCGGCCGGTCGATTGCCGAGGCGCAGGGCGCGGGGCTGCCGGTGGTTTCGTTCGATTCGGGCGGGGTGGGGGAAATCGTGAAGCACGGCGAGACGGGGTTTCTCGTGCCGTACGGCGACAAAGAAGCATTTGCAAAGGCGTTGCGGGAGTTCGTGGCGCACCCGGAACTGGTGAGGACAATGGGCGACAGGGGCCATCGGAGGGCGCGGGAATGCTTCAACAGGGAAACTCAAGTACCGGAGTTGTGGAAATTTTTAGAGGATGAGATGCTTGTCGCGCCGTGAAGCGCCGGGGCCGGCGGTTTTTACACGCCCTTCGGCGCGCGCCGTTTTCCCAAGCTCCTGGTTTCCTGCGGCGGCGGGACGCCGTCCTTGCGGCACGAGTCGATAGATTGCCTTATGGGAATCCACCTGCCCTCGCACAGTACCTTCCCGCCGCTGAGGCGTTCCAGGATTTTCTTTTCGGTTGCGAGGCGTTCCGACAAAAGGACCCACACGCCCTGGTCGTCGAGCACTTTTCCTTCAATTACCAGGTTCTTCACTTTTTTGATGATATCCATGTCCGGCGGTTTCTAAAAGAACGAGACACTGTCCGGGTGCGACGCGGGAACGCCGGCTTTGTGCCGAGGCGTCTTCGGCGCGGCGGGCGGTTCCTTTTTCGGCTTGGCGGTTCGCGCGTCTTTCACGGCCGGAGACG
>JGI20214J51088_10000594_pt1 | contig 24971 bp, 18 predicted proteins | sample WetSurMetagenome_FD_51088 | JGI IMG/M metagenome (IMG submission 51088) | reverse complement strand
CAGAATATCTATTTCCCCTTCGACCTGAAAATTAATTATATTACCAATAATCCGATTTCCAGGAGCTCATTTGAGGTTATTTTTGAATGTATCATAAATGATCCGGGCAGATGGGAAGTAACTATTAATAATTAAAATCACCTTACTCTCTGTTTCCACGATCTGTTCTTCATCCTTTCCGCTGTCAGGAAGGAGGAATTCTATTTATTATGAGTAAATTTGTGCAAAACTCTAATAATGATAACTAACGAACAGATAAAGGATTTATCGGGACGCCGCGATGCGTTAAGGAGGTATCTTTGACATCGATGGCAAGCGTGAACTGATTGCAGAAAAAGAGAATATGTCACAACAGCCCGGCTTATGGAACGATCCGAAAAAAGCCGAGGAACTCCTGAAAGGTATTGCACAAATAAAAAGCTGGACTACAGATTTTGAGAAAATAAACGTTGCTATAGACGATCTTGTCGTTCTTAATGACTTTTTCAAGGAGGGAGAAGCAACAGAGGACGATGTGGATAATCAGTATAGCAATTGCTTATCGATGATCGAGGATCTGGAAGTACGGAACATGTTGCAGAAAGAGGAAGACCAGCTTGGAGCCATACTTAAAATAAATTCTGGTGCCGGGGGTACTGAGAGTAACGATTGGGCTGCAATGCTTATGAGGATGTACCTGCGTTGGGCGGAAAGAAATAATTATAAGGTTAAAGAGCTTGATTATCAAGCGGGTGATGAAGTTGGTATTAAATCTGTCACAATTGAAATAGATGGTGAACGGGCTTATGGGTATCTGAAAAGCGAGAACGGGGTTCACAGGCTTGTCCGGATCTCTCCCTTCAACGCACAGGGAAAACGGCAGACAACATTTGCATCAGTATTTATCTCTCCCCTGGTTGACAATAATATTGAAATTGAAATCAATCCGGCCGATATTTCATGGGATACCTTCCGGTCAAGTGGTGCCGGTGGCCAGAATGTTAATAAAGTGGAAACAGCTGTCAGATTAAGACATGCTCCATCAGGAATAGTGATTGAAAACCAGGAGACACGGTCGCAGCTCAATAATAAAGAAAATGCGATGAGAATTCTAAAATCGCAGTTGTATGAGCTCGAACTGAGAAAACAGAGAGAAGCACAGGCTTTAATCGAAGGAGAGAAAAAGAAAATTGAATGGGGCTCGCAGATAAGATCCTATGTTCTTCATCCCTATAAAATGATTAAAGACCTGAGGACAAACCATGAGACAGGGAATGTACAGGCTGTTCTGGATGGAGACCTGAATCCTTTCATAAAATCATATCTGATGGAATTTGCCGGGAAATAGAAAGCAATTCCACAAACATCTGAATATGATAAATTTCATAAAAACTATGGTTATCAATTCACTTAATTTGTATTCGTAAATTACAAAGGGTAAGAACAATGGTGAATAAGGAAAAATTATTTGGTCAGTTTCCGCCTGTAAATACTAAGGAATGGATGGATAAGATCCATACTGATCTGAAGGGAGCTGATTTTAATAAAAAGCTTGTATGGAAAACAAATGAAGGGTTTGAGGTAAAGCCTTTTTACCGGATGGAAGATATCGAAAATCTTAAATATATTAATACACTCCCGGGTGAATTTCCCTTTAACAGAGGTACAAAAATCAAAGATAACTCATGGCATGTCAGGCAGAATATTACTGTAACCGATTATTCAGAAGCCAACCTTAAAGCACTGACTGTCCTGATGAAAGGTGTTGATTCTATTGGGTTTATTATAACTGATCCGGAGTCTATTAACGAAAGTAATTTTAAGACACTTTTGCAGGATATTCATATTGAGACTATTGAGGTCAATTTTCTAAGTAACGGCAAAGCAAAAGAGATACTTGATCTGTTAGTTAATATTGTCAATGAAAGAGGTTTGGATAAGGGTTTAATACATGGCGGAATCGAAGCTGATCCTCTTGGCCGTCTGATGCTTAATGGCACTCTCTGTATACCTGTTGAGGCAGGCCTCGATTACCTTGCTTCACTTACCATATCTGCATCAGTACTTCCAAATCTACGTACAGTTCATCTGAATGCATCGCACTTTAATAATGCAGGATCTGATATAGTTCAGGAACTGGCTTTTGCTGTTTCGATGGGCAGTGAATACCTGACACAGCTCACTGAAAGAGGATTAAGTGCTGAGATTGCAGCATCCGGGATCAGGTTTAGTTTTGGAATAGGATCAAATTATTTCACTGAAATAGCTAAATTAAGGGCTGCCCGTTTGTTATGGTCGGTTGTTACAACAGGTTTCAAACCTACACATAATGAAAGTATAAAAATGGATATTCATTGTGTGACAAGTGAATGGAATAAAACTGTTTTTGATCCTTATGTGAATATGCTCAGGACGCAGACCGAAGCAATGTCTGCTATTCTTGGAGGAACAGATTCTCTTACCGTTGAACCATTTGATATAGTCTTCAGGCAACCCGATGAATTTTCCGAACGCATTGCCCGGAACCAGCAGCTGATACTTAAGGAAGAATCTTATTTTGATAAAGTAGCCGATCCTTCAGCCGGCTCATATTACATTGAAAATCTTACATGGCTTATAGCAGAAAATGCCTGGAAGTTATTCCTCGAAATTGAAGATCACGGAGGTTTCCTTTCCTCTCTTAAATCCGGAATTATCCAGGGTAAATTATCTGTATCTGCAAACAGAAGAAAAGCTGACATTAAAGAAGGTAAAGAGATACTTCTGGGTACAAACAGGTTCCCCGACAACAATGAAAAAGCACCATCAGATATTGAGTTAAGCAGAATATTTAAATCTAAGAAATTGGAAAGCGATCTTCAGACAGAACCGATAAATCTGTTCAGAGGATCAGAGGAGTATGAAAGATTGAGATTAGAAGCTGACAAAGGAGAAAATTAATGATTATGAGACCAAAATTCAGATATAGTGACCTCAGTACGCTTTCAGTCACAAAAAAGAGTTTTAGTGAATGGGAGAAGGAGAATAACTTAATAAAAGATTGGATCACACCGGAAAGGATCCCTATAAAAAGCGCCTACACAAAAGAGGATCTTTCCGGAATGGAGCATCTTGATTATGCTGCCGGATTGCCCCCTTTCCTGCATGGTCCCTATTCAGGAATGTATACTATGATGCCATGGACCATTCGCCAGTATGCAGGATTCTCAACTGCCGAAGAATCAAATGCTTTTTACCGGCGAAACCTGGCTGCTGGTCAGAAAGGTCTGTCAATAGCTTTCGACCTCGCTACCCACAGGGGATATGATTCTGATCATGAACGTGTTGCAGGCGATGTTGGTAAGGCCGGAGTAGCTGTTGACTCAATTCTTGATATGAAGTTACTTTTTGACAGGATACCACTCAACAAGATGTCCGTGTCAATGACAATGAACGGTGCCGTTCTGCCGATAATGGCTTTTTATATTGTTGCTGCTCTTGAACAGGGAGCAAAACTTGATGAGTTAAATGGTACTATCCAGAATGATATTCTTAAAGAATTCATGGTAAGGAATACTTATATATATCCACCAGAATTCTCAATGAAAATAATCGCTGATATATTCAGGTATACCTCGGACAATATGCCTAAATTCAATTCAATAAGTATTTCCGGGTATCATATGCAGGAAGCAGGGGCAACTTGTGATATTGAACTTGCATATACTCTCGCTGACGGACTTGAGTATCTCAGAACCGGTGTTAATTCAGGACTTGATATTGATGTTTTTGCTCCCAGGCTCTCTTTCTTCTGGGCAATCGGAATGAATCATTTCATGGAGATTGCAAAAATGAGAGCTGCCCGTATGTTATGGTCAAAAATTGTAAAGGAATTTAATCCGCGAAATTCCAAATCTCTTACCCTCAGAACTCATTGTCAGACATCGGGATGGAGTTTAACCGAACAGGATCCCTACAATAATGTTGGAAGGACATGCATCGAAGCAATGGCAGCTGCATTGGGCCATACACAGAGTCTTCATACAAATGCCCTTGACGAGGCAATGGCACTCCCGACAGATTTTTCAGCGCGGATTGCCAGAAATACTCAGATTTATATTCAGGAGGAGACTCAGATTTGCCGGGCAATAGATCCTTGGGCGGGTTCATATTATGTTGAAACTCTAACTCATGAGATTGCTCACCGTGCATGGGAACATATTATGGAAGTAGAAAGCCTGGGCGGAATGGCAAAAGCTGTTGAATCGGGTGTTCCAAAGATGAGGATTGAAGAAGCAGCAGCAAGGGCACAGGCAAAGATTGATTCAGGAGTGCAGACTATAGTTGGTACTAACAAATACAGGCTCGAAAAAGAAGATCCGCTTGAAACACTTGAGGTTGATAATTCAGCTGTGCGGGAATCGCAGATAAAAAGACTGGCAAAGCTCCGGGCGGAAAGAAACGAAAAGGAATGCCAGGTTGCACTTGATGCTATAACCAGATGTGTTCAGACAGGAGAGGGCAATCTTCTGGAATTAGCTGTCGTGGCTGCAGCTAAGCGTGCCAGCCTTGGTGAAATATCTTATGCATGTGAAAAAATTGTCGGGAGGTACAAAGCAGTGATACGTACAATATCAGGTGTTTATTCATCAGAGTATAAGTCAGATAATGACATTAATAAAGCGAGGGCCCTGGTTGCCCGGTTTGCCGAAAAAGAGGGACGTCAGCCCAGGATAATGATCGCAAAGATGGGTCAGGATGGCCATGATCGCGGTGCAAAGGTTGTTTCAACCGGATATGCAGATATAGGTTTTGATGTCGATATCGGGCCTCTCTTCCAGACTCCGTCAGAGGCTGCAAAACAAGCTGTCGAAAACGATGTGCATATCCTTGGTGTTTCCAGTCTGGCTGCCGGACATAAGACTCTTATTCCACAGGTAATCAATGAACTCAAAAGGCTTGGAAGAGAAGATATCCTGGTCATTGCAGGAGGTGTTATTCCCCCACAGGATTATCAGTATCTCTATGATGCAGGTGTTGCTGCAATATTCGGTCCCGGGACATCGGTATCAAAAGCAGCCAGGCAGATTCTGGAGATACTACTTGAAATTAGTTAAAGAACCCACTGATATAATAGCCAATCGTGTAATTATTATTGCCGGCAGGGGCATTGCATGAAATATTTAAGTAGGGACATAGCATTAATTATATGTAGAGACGTTGCATGCAACGTCTCTACCTCCAACCACAATAGATGTAGTTAGTTATTACCCATTTCTTCACTTTTATTTTTTCTTTAAGTTTCCGGAGAATCCGGGACCTAATACTGTTAATATATTAACGGAAACCTCTGATATTCAGATATAACTGTGAATAGATTAACAATAAATACTGATTTGTTCATCTGTTGTTGACTTCCGCATGATCAGGTTGAAAATTGCTGTTCTGAAGTTATTTAGAATGGTTATAAATGCCATTATATCAGGCTCATAAATATCATTTTTTAAAATATTTATGAGATGTAATAATAAATTGGTGTCTCCCCGGGAATGAATTTTTAAAAATATATTCATAGCTATATGAAATTCTATATTCCTCCACAATTAAAAAGGCTTTCTCTTGCCTTTGCGATTTTCATCTCTCTTTTTCTTTTGCTTCGCCATTTTCTGGTCCCCGATACATTCGGTGAGTATGGTCATTATCGTGGTGCTTCACTTGCAGATAATGCTTTGCCTGAAATTCATTATGCCGGTCAGCAGGCTTGCTTTGATTGTCATCAGGATATTGAAGATATGAAAGCTAAGGATGTTCACAGTGGAATACATTGTGAAACCTGTCACGGACCCGGGCAAAAACATGTGCTGAGTCTGGAACCTGCTGATATTTTAAGACCGTCAGGCAGGGAATTCTGTGGAAATTGTCATTCCATGAATGCCGCAAAACAGAGGAATGCGATATTTCAGGTAGACCTGAGTAAGCACAATATTGGCAAGAATTGTATTGAATGTCATAATCCTCATCAACCATGGGAAATGAAAAAATAAAGTCATCAAGAAGGAAATTCCTTAAATCGGCAGCAACTCTGGCAGGGGCATCAGTGGGTTATTCCTGGCTGAAATCGTCACAATATCTTTTATACGGAGCCGAACCAAAAGATGAAAGTCTGCCCTGGTACGGGATAGTGATTGATATTGAAAAATGTATCGGTTGTGGTAGTTGTGCCAAAGCCTGTAAAAACGAGAACGATGTTCCCCTGGAACCATTTTTCTTCCGTAACTGGGTTGAGCAATACACAGTAAAGAATGATGGCAGCGTAAATATTGTTTCCCCGAATGGAGGGATCGATGGTTTTACACAGACCGTTCCTTCTGAGGATATTTTCAAATCATTCTTTGTTCCCAAGATGTGTAATCATTGTGCCAAATCGCCATGCATACAGGTATGTCCTGTAGGTGCAACATACGATAGTCCTGAAGGGGTGGTCCTTATAGACGAAAAATACTGTATAGGATGCAGATATTGTGTCCAGGCATGCCCGTATGGCTGCAGGTTTATTCATCCCGTAAAGAAGGTTGCCAATAAATGCACCTTGTGTTATCACAGATTGAAGAAGAACCTGGCTCCGGCCTGCATGGAAGTTTGTCCTACCGGTGCCAGGATGTATGGCAATCTCAGAGACAAAAACAGTGAACTGGTTAAATTTCTGAAAGAGCATACAACTCAGGTTCTCAGACCTAATCTGAATACCGGCTCTAAACTTTATTATAATGCATTAAGCTCGGAGGTAAGATAATATGGAACCACATTACCAGCATTTGTATGAAATTCTTGCCCATGCCCAGGGTTATATCTTCCCGAATGAAATTGACCTGCAATGGGGAATTCTGATTGTAGTCTACCCTTTTATTACCGGACTTGTAGCTGGAGCGTTTATACTTGCATCTCTTGAGAGGGTTTTTAAGGTAAAAATACTGAAACCTACTTACCAGATTGCTCTCCTTACTGCCCTTTCATTTCTGCTGGTTGCTACAATGCCATTGATCAGTCATCTCTCACAGCCACAGAGAGCCTATGAAATCATGATTACCCCTCATTCTTCGTCGGCAATGGCTATCTTTGGTTTTGTGTACCTGTGGTATCTGATGGTTGTGCTTTTACTTGAGATCTGGTTCGACTACAGGCAGAGTATGGTTGTATGGTCGCATGAGAAAAAAGGAGTGATGAAATGGGTATACAAGATACTTACACTGGGGGTAAGTGATATTTCTCCACGGACAGTACATTGGGACAGAAAACTCGGATATATCATTACAGTTATCGGTATCCCTTCTGCATTTATTTTGCATGGTTATGTGGGATTTATCTTCGGATCGATAAAAGCCAACCCATGGTGGTCGACACCTCTAATGCCGATAATATTCCTCTTTTCCGCAATGGTTTCAGGAATTTCACTGGTATTACTGGTTTATATGGTTATATCATATATCCGCAAAAAAACTATTGATGTAAACGTTCTGGATTCAATAGGTAAGTATTTATTCTTTGTATTGATTCTTGACTTTACCCTGGAAGGCCTTGATCAGATTCAACGGATTTATGAAGCCGAAGAATCGTTTGAAATAATTAAATTACTTGTTTCTTCAAAGCTTTATCTTACTCTTTTTGTATCGCAGGGTCTTGTGGGGACAATTATTCCGCTATTTACGCTTGCTTTCCTGCAGTTTTACAAACACCAGATTAAGCTGCGTAAAACAATGTATTTCATTGTGGGGATTCTTGTACTGATCGGTGTTTATTCAATGAGGTGGAATGTAGTTATTGGCGGACAATTATTCTCAAAAAGCTTTTCAGGATTTACCAGTTTCAAAGTAGGTCTTATAGGTCTTGACGGAACCCTTATGGCTATATTCTGGCTTATACTTCCATTTGCTATACTTTCATTTCTTTTATGGCTGTTACCTCCCTGGAAAATGGTCGAAGAGGAAGAATAGTACCAGCCTGGTAAAAGCAGAATATTTGTTTTCAGGAGATGTATATCTAAGTTTTTCCAAAATATAATTTTTTGCCATGGCAGATGAGGGTAGTGAAATGGGAAAAATTGACGAACGCCTCCAGTCTATTGAACTTCGTCTGAGCCGTCTGGAATCCGCCTTAAGTATCTCTGAAAATGTAAAGTCAGAATGGTCAGGAGAACTGATTCATCCTTCAGATTCTTTATTGAATCCGGACAACCTTTATGAGGGAGATAAGGGGATTGAATCCAAAATAGGACGATTCGGATTAGCCTGGTTAGGAAATATAGTTTTACTCTTTGGATTAGCCTTCCTGATTCAATATATGATTAATCTTGGGCAAAGGATTCTGTCAGTTCTTATTGGCTACCTTGTGGCAACTTCAATTTTCTATCTTTCAGGTTATTTAAAGAAAACCAATGGTCACCTTGCATTTATGTTTACAATGAATGCGCAGATACTTTTCTTTTATACAACTCTCCGTTTACATTTTTTTTCAGTCTCTCCACTGCTCCCGGACAGAACGGTATCTGTTATTCTCCTTCTTTTAATTGTCGCATGCCAGGTATATTTGTCAGTTCGCAACAAGTCGCAGGCTTTTGCGGGTTTATCTGTTCTATTTACCCTGACTACTGCCGCTGTCAGCGATACAACGCAAATAATGCTGCCATTAGTAACAATTACAGCTGCCGGAACCATATTCTTTTACTACAGGTTTAATTGGGAACCCCTGCTTGTTATTACAATATTCCTTACTTATATCACTTTCTTCCTTTGGATATTTGGAAATCCTTTAATGGGTCACCCGATGCAACTTATAGCAGATGGACATTCCGGAGTGATATATCTTTTTATACTTGGAGCCTGCTTTTCATCTTTGCTTTATTTCAGAAGGAGAGATTCATCATCTGATGATTTTTTAACAGGAGTGACAATCCTCAACGGAACACTTTTTACCATTCTGCTTTTACTGGTAGTGTTAAGGTTCTTCAGTAGTGATTATGTAGTTCTTTTTTCTGTCATCACTTTAGGATGTCTGATATTTTCTATCATTCTGCATTCAAAATCTGACTGGAACTTTGCAACAGCTTTCTATGCTCTTTATGGTTTTATGGCAATGAGTATTGCTCTTTACGGAATTTTTGGACTTCCGCGGGTTTATTTACTTCTCTCAGTTCAAAGTTTGATTGTTGTTTCCATGGCGCTCTGGTTTCGAAACAGGTTGATCGTTATCATGAATAGTCTTCTTTTCCTGATGATCCTGGCAGTTTATCTTTTCTCTTCAAAATCTATCAATGGTGTTAATTTTTCTTTTGCACTGATTTCTCTTATTTCTGCAAGAATTATTAACTGGAAGCGCTCGCGATTGAAAATTGAAACAGACCTGATAAGAAACCTGTACATGGCAGAAGGTTTTATAATGGTTCTTTATGCTTTATTCCATGCCCTGCCAAAACAATTTGTAACACTCTCATGGTCAATGGTGGCTCTTCTTTATTTTCTTATCAGTATTATCCTTAAAAATGTAAAATACAGGTACATGGCGCTTGGAACAATGATTTGTGCCGCAATTTATCTTTTTATAGTTGACCTGGCAAGGATTGAAATAATCTACAGGGTGTTAGCATTGTTTTTTCTGGCAATAATCTCCATTGGTATTTCAATGTACTATACAAGCCGTATAAAACACCCTGATAGCTAACATCAGGATTTAGCCAAATCATATTATCTGCATTTTGTTATATGTATTTGAAAAAATCCTTTTAATTTGTACCTGTTTAATTGTCATTAAATGAAACATTTTCCTTATTTGTTCATTTTACTTGTTGTTTGCCTTAACGGGTGCAAGACACTGAAGCCGGCTTCTGAGGTAAGAACAGAAACTACACAGCTGGCTGCACCAGCTACCGAAACAGTATCTGCGGAAATTAATTTCTCGGATCAGATAACCTGGCTTCTTGGGTATTTTAACCCTGTTCAGCTGACCCGTCAGCCTTATTCAACATGGTATACCAAAGGTTTTGACGATTATATGCCTGACTCCGGTTCTATAAATAAATTACAGGATATTCATACGGATGGCCTGAAGATAAAGATTGTCATGGGAACATGGTGCCCCGACAGCAGAAGAGAGGTACCCCGTTTTATGAAAATTCTTGATATCTGGCATTTCCCTGATTCGATGCTGACATTTATCGGAGTTGATAATGCAAAGTTATCACCTGTTGGAGAATACAATAATCTTGATATCCAAAGAGTACCGACTTTCATCATTTATAAAAATAATGTTGAAGCAGGACGCATCATTGAAAATCCAACGACGTCTTTAGAACAGGATATGGTTAACATCCTTACAGGAATGAATAATAACAAATAAGAATAATATCATGGAAGATGTAAAAAACAACACCGGACAAAATATGGGAATTGCTGCTCTTATTACAGCCATAATTACTTTTGTGCTTGCAGTTATTCCCTGTGTGGGTCTGATTGCTATTATCCCTGGGATCATAGCTATTGTCCTGGCATCAGTCGGGCTTTCTCAGGCTTCAAGAAGAAATGCTCCCCGCGGGGTATTAGTTGCCGGATTAATAATTGGAATTCTCGCCTCTCTGATCTCATTGTCACAGTTGTTTGTAGCCGGAAAGATCGCCAAGTCAGCTGACAAATGGCCTGACGGCATTCAGAATATCATTAATGACGTTCAGGATAATGTGATAAAGGATCTTGAGGATGCAAATATTTCAATTAAGGTTGAAAGCAATGGAGATAAGGTGGAGATAACCTCCAATCCTGAAAAAGAGAATCGTGAAAAGACACTCGAAAACCTTGAAGGCGGAAACAAGGAAAAAAATGACAGTGTACCAAAGAAAAAGTGAGACTGGAAATAACCTGAAGGTAAGACCTGCAAATGAATCTTACCTCATTATTAATCTATTTCTTGCCGGAGTAATTTTGCTGATTTTCGCATACTCCGGTTTTTTTTCTCCTGACGAGGATAAATATCCTGTAACTTGTATTCATGAGAAGATTACAGGAGAACCATGTGTTTCGTGTGGTTTATCACATAGTTTTTCTTTAATAGTAAGGGGAAGAGTTGCAGAGGCCTATAAATGGAATATTTACGGTATGAGGATATTCCTGTTTTTTGCACTTCAACTGGTTTTAAGAGCAGCATTTTCGATATTCTATATGAAATATCGGAACACCCGTAAACAATTGATAGTCATTGACTGCATCGGATCAGGTATAATTTTCATTGTGGCTTTCAGGCAGTTTATAGTCTATATTATATCCGGAATCTTGTCCTGAGGCACTTTCAGATAGAGACGTTGCATGCAACGTCTCTACAAATAATGGACACTCTCTTCACGCTTCCATATCATTTAAAATATCATACAATATACTGCTTTCAAACCCCTTTGATAATCCGTATCGAAGCAGTTTTGCTTTCAGATCATACTGATTCTTAGCCCTCACCGTTCGTCTATGGCTTTCAATAAGTCCACGGATCATTTTAATATATTGTTCATTATCAATTGAATCAAAAGCAGAACTTATTATATCCGGAGGAAGCTTCTTAGCTCTGAGATGGGTTGCAATCTTGACTTTACCCCATTTATTATAATTGAATTTATCTCTGACAAAAGCCCGTGCAAAGCGTTCTTCATTTATAAAGTTTTCTTGCATCAGGATAGTGATAACTTTCTCACAATCATTTTCACCAAGACCCCATGAATCCAGCTTAATAAGTATATCGCTACGACAGAATTCACGTCGTGAACACTGAGCCATTGCTTTATTTAAGGCAGTATTGAAAAGGATATTTTCAGTCTTCATATGTTCCCTTTATTATTCTCTCTTTACCATTAATATCTTTAACAGTTACTATCTCTGAATATCCGTAGGATTCAAGCAGTTGCACTATTAAAATACCCATTGCCTCATTTATCTCAAAATATACTTTACCACCTGGTTCCAGGATCTTGCCGGCAAGTTTGATCAGGGCTTTATAATAAATCAGAGGATCTTCATCAGTTACAAACAGTGCTGAATGAGGTTCAAAATCAAGAACGTTCCTGCTCATATATTTTTTTTCGGAATTCCGGACATAGGGAGGGTTGCTGACGATAACCCCGTATTTGTTAACTATCTCATAATCAATGTTAAGGATATCGCCTTTTTTAAATGATACATTCACATTATTCATTATGGCGTTCTTCTGAGCTGTCCTTAAGGCATCCTCGGAGATATCTATTCCAGTAACTAATGCACCGGGAATATTTTTTGCAAGAGCAATAGCTATACAGCCTGATCCTGTTCCGAAATCAATAATATTTCCTCTGTACCTGTAGTTTTCCCTGATTATAAGATCAACCAATTCTTCAGTCTCCGGCCGCGGTATAAGCGTTGAGCTGTTAACATCTATGATGCAATCGTAAAAACTTGTCACTCCCAGTATATACTGAATGGGTTTTCCGGTCTTAAGCTCTTTGCAGATATTAATAATCCTGTCGGATTGTTCACTTGTAACCCCGGATTGTATCGAATAAACCTGGTGCAACTTTGATATACCTAATGCAGTCTTAATTATAATATTAGATAAGGCACTGATTTCCGGTTCCTGATAGATATCTGAAAGTTCTTTTGCAAGATAAAACCTGATATCTTTAATTGTTTGTATATTAACACCCATAAGTCAAATTTAGCATTTTCATCGAAATGGCAGAGACAGCTGATATAAAATTCATGAGAAGATGCGTTGAGCTGGCTTCCAAAGCCGAAGGTTTGACTTATCCCAATCCTATGGTAGGCTCTGTAATTGTAAATGATGGTAAAATTGTGGGAGAGGGCTATCATTTGAAAGCAGGCGGGCCGCATGCAGAGGTTATTGCAATCAACTCTGTTTCGGATAAGGAGAAATTGAAGTTTTCAACCCTTTATGTAAACCTGGAGCCATGTTCCCATTTTGGGAAAACACCCCCCTGTTCAGATTTTATTATTGCCAGTTCAATTCCACGGATAGTAGTAGGAACCGTTGATACAAGCGACAAAGTATCCGGGAAAGGAGTAGCCAGACTAAGGCAGGCAGGTTGTGAAGTAATAACCGGAGTGGCTGAGGAAGATTGCAGAAGAATTAACCGGAGGTTTTTTACTTTTCATGAAAAGAGAAGGCCATACATAACTCTTAAATGGGCACAGAGTAAAGATGGCTTTCTGGATATTGTCAGATCTGAAAAGCATAAAATTGAGCCTACATGGATAACCGGTAAAGCAGAGAGAGTACTGGTTCATAAATGGAGAGCATCAGAACAGGCAATTCTTGTTGGTGCCGGTACCATAAGAGCGGATAATCCAAAGCTTAATGTCAGAGAGTGGGGGGGAACTGATCCATTAAAAATTATTCTAAACAGTTCTGGAACTTTGATCAGTGAATTGACTGAAAATGAAGCGAATACAAAAATTGTTGTATTTACACATAATCCGGATGCTACAGATAGAAACAGGGTAATAGTTCAGTTGGATGATAATATATCTTCATCATTGCAGGTTGCGCAATACCTTTTTGATTCAGGTATTCAGTCGGTGTTGATCGAAGGAGGAGCAAAAGTACTTAATCATTTCTTATCAACAGGATTATGGGATGAAGCGAGGATCTTCACCGGGACCAGATATTTTATAGAAGGCGTAAAAGCGCCTATGATCCATGGACCGGTTTTTTCACATGCAATTTATGGTGGAAGTTCCCTTGAAATATATTTAAACGGAGCTAGTTATGGCATATCGTAGATTGCTTGTTGGATAAATATTTCTAAATTTGATCGGTTGTATATAGTCCAATTTTATTTTTATTGATATGAAGAAGAGGATATTTTTTATGGCAACTGTGATGGCTCTGATATCAGTTTCTGCTTTAGGGCAGAGTGCCAAGAAGTTTTACAAAGCAGGAATGGAGTTTGTTGATGTTTTGAAGTATGATGATGCTATTGTTCAGTTTACCAGTGCAATTAATATTGAACCATCAAATTCGGATTATTATATAGCCCGCGGTAAGGCATATGAAAAGCTTTCAAAAGACAGCTTAGCCAGGGCTGATTTTGAAAAGGCCATAGTTTTTACTCCAAAAGATGTTGAAGCAATTATCATTCTGGGAGCGGTCTGTAATAAAATGGGCAGCTATGAAGAGGCTCTTAAACTTCTCAACAGGGCTTCGGGAATAGATAAACGGAACTCCAAAGTATATCCTGAAAAGGTCATTACATTAATAGGACTTAAGATGTATGATCAGGCTATTAAAGTATCAGATACTGCAATAATTATAAAAGATACTCCTCTTGACTATTATTACAGAGGGCTTATATATAAAGAACTGAGCAACGATATTTACGCTAAAAAAGAGTTTGAAAAGGCAATTTCAAAAGACAAAAAGCTGCCTCAGCCAAGGCTTGCTCTTGCTGAACTGCTTCTCTCCTCCAATCCCGGTGAAGCTATGAACCAGTGTAATGAGGTACTTAAAAATGATGACCGTAATACTGACGCCTATCTGATGAGGAGCAGGGTCTACATGAAAAATCTCGATTTTCCCAGTGCAATAAATGACATCTCCAAAAATATACTTATAGATCCTTCAAATCCCGACTTTTACCTGAAAAGAGGTTACTGCTACCAGGAGTTCAATCAGCATACAAATGCTATAAATGATTTTTCAAAGTATATATCCCTTAAGAGCGCTCATAAAGCCGAAGACCCGGATGCATATTTTGCACGTGCAAAATCATATGAGGAAATTATGAACTATGATAAGGCTATGGCAGACTATAATAAGATTACCATCCTCTCAGAGTTCGATATGAAGGCAAGGAAAATGCTTAAAGAGGCTCAGACAAGACTTTATGAATTAAACAGGGAAACTATTGCTCCGGAGATTTCGATTATCAGTCCTGCACCTGTAAATAATGCCATTGAAATAAGAGGAGACAAAGCTACAATTCTGATTTCCGGAAAGATTATGGATAAGAGTAAAATTAAATCGTTACTGATTAATAATGAGTCTATTACATTGGCGGAGAAAGGTGGGGAATTTGAGTTTTTATCAAATATCAATGTCAATGACCTTGATAAAATTACATTAATAGCACGTGATGATTATGACAATGTGAAAGTTGTTAATTATCCTCTAATACGGACTGAAATAAATCCTCCAAAGGTTAGTATTATAGCACCTTACACATCTGAAGAGGGTCAGGTTTTTCTTGATTCATCAACGCCGAATATTGCTGTTCAGGGTAAAGTTTATGATGAAAGCCAGATAAAATCCATTACAATTGGTGACATAACAGCAAGTTACCGTCGTGATGAACTAAATCCCGGATTTACTGCGATTCTGGATATTTCCAATATTAATAAATTTACAATAGTTGCAGAAGATATATATGGTAACAAGCAGGAAACAGAATTTAAGCTTAACAGGGAGGGTGCTGAAATTGCTTCAAATAATCCGATGGGAAAGACATGGGTTATATTTATTGAGAACTCAAGTTATGAAACATTTGCAAGCCTCGACGGACCAATAAAAGATGTCAGTACAATTCAGCGGGCACTCGCTAATTACCAGATAAATAACATTATCCATAAGAAGGATATGACTAAAGCCGAGATGGAAAAATATTTTAATATTGAACTCCGCGACCTTGTTAAGAAAAACCAGGTTAAATCGCTTCTGGTATGGTATGCCGGTCATGGCAAGTTTATAAATGATATAGGTTACTGGATCCCGGTAGATGCTAAAAGAGATGATGAGTTTACTTATTTTAATATCAATGCACTGAAAGCCGGTTTGCAGGGTTACTCTGATGTTATTGTTCATACCCTTGTTGTTTCTGATGCATGTGAGTCCGGTCCCGGCTTTTATGCAGCCATGCGTTCTGCCGGCACTGATCCAAAATGTGATAATACAATCGTTGCAGGAGCGAAGTCGGCTCAGGTATTTTCTTCCGCCGGGTATGAGCTTGCTGTCGATAATTCAAAATTCACAGCAACATTTGCGAATACACTTATGAACAACAAGAATGCCTGTATTCCTATTGAAACTATTGTTAAATCGGTCACCGCAGCTGTTACAACAGATAATGGGCAGAAACCAAAGTTTGGTAAGATTCAGGGATTGGAAGACATGAACGGAACATTCTTCTTCATAGCAAAATAGAATCTATATGTCATGCAAAAACGTTATTAAAAACCAGGCAATCCATTTTGTCTGGATATTGCTTTTTTTACCAGGCATGATGCTGCCGGTAAGAGCGCAAAAATATTTTTTCGATAATTATGGAGTTAAGCAGGGGCTTAGTGAACAGAAGGTTTATACTCTTCTTCAGGATTCAAAAGACTATATATGGCTGGGTACTGCAAACGGAGTTTCGAGGTTTGACGGCAAGAAGTTTGAAAACTTTACATCACGGGATAATCTTTCCACAGGAGGAGTTAAATGTATAACTGAAGATTCTTTAGGATATATCTGGTTTGGTCATCTGAACGGAGGAATATCCCGTTATAACGGTCAGAAATTTGAACAGATTGCCTTCGACTCACTCAGAATAACCGGGGATGTTACCAGCATATCACAGATTAAAGATAAAATATGGTTTACCTCGATAAATGATGGTGCCGTTCAGGCAGATTATCCCATAACAGACATCAGGCATATTAAAGTTAAACAGTTCACTGGGAAGAAGGGCCTGAGTGATCAGGTTTATGGTTCAACAGTGATCAGCGGAGGATCATTAATATGCATTACTGATGCCGGTCTTAAACGATACAATAAAGAGGAGAAGAAGTTTGAAGGCTATCGTATGCCTCACATGACTACATACTTTATTACAATGTGTTTGCTTGAGGACAAAACAGGGAATCTTTGGTTTGGCACCTATAATGGCGGACTTTACAAGTATGTTATGTCTGAAAGCAGAATGGATTACTATGATTTAATAAAGATGGGCGTTTCAAGTAATGCAGTGAGTTGTATTACTGAAGATAGTCGCGGCCGGATATGGATTGGTACCTTTGGAGGCGGAATTGCCGTTTTTGACGGGGAGAATTTTCGCAAGTTTGATACTTCGAACGGACTGAAAGCTTCCAAGATCTATGATATCATCGAGGATGTTGAGGGTAATATACTTATCGCTGATAAAGACAACGGGCTTACTATCTTTAAGGGAGAAGCATTTGTGACTATCAATGAGAATGAAATCCTGCCTAATCCAAATGTAAATGCAATTTTTCAGGATAAATCAGGAGCAGTCTGGTTTGGTACCAATGCAGGGATTACACGTTTATACCCCGGACCGGAGAGAAAACACATAATCTATAATGACGCAAATAACTCGATATTCGAAGATATCAGGTTTTTCAAAGAGGACAGGAATGGTAATTTATGGATAGGAGCAAATGCAGGAGGAGTGATCGTCTATAATATGCAGAGTTCCAAATTTGAATCTCAGCCATATATTAATTCAATACTGTACCAGGGAGCACAGGTTACAGCACTTGAAACAGACAGGCAGAACAATCTCTGGATAGGTACTCTTGAAGGAGTAGCTGTTGGGACTATTAATGAACAGAATTTTCAGAGGTATACCCTTCTGGATAGTCTTACAGTATCCCTGATAACTTCTCTTTATTGCGATCCGCATGGAGATATGTGGATAGGAACAGAGCCAAGGGGAAGAAAGCCGGGTCTTATTAAATACAATGCTGCAAAAAAGGATTTCAACCCGGTTTATTCTCTTCCTGGGATAATCCCTAAAGCAATGGTGATGGATGGAAAAGATGTTTTATGGATCGGAACCGCTGAGGGATTATTAGCATTCAGGAATGATTCAATACTTTCGACAATAACTGAGAGTGATGGACTCCTGTCGAATGTCATTAACCTTTTATCTGTTGGAGAAGACGGAAGTATTTATATAGGCACGAATAACGGGATAAACAGGTATTTCCCCGAAAGTAAAAGGATCTTTTCATTTACTGAAAGAAACGGATTTGTCGGGATTCAAACAATGCCCAATGCTGTTTATAAATGCCCCGGAGGTGAATTGTGGTTTGGAACAGCAAATGGTGCAACACTGCTCAGCCCTGATAAGTCAGTAACCAGGGAACTTGAACCCCTGACTCATATAATGGGAATGCGGGTAAACTACGAAACCCGTGAAATGATATCAGGAATGAAGCTAAATTTTAATGAGAGGTCAATATTATTCGACTATTATAGCATATGCCTTACCAATCCGGATGTTGTAAGATATAAAGTTAAGCTCGAAGGAGCGGATGAGGATTGGCGACCGGTAACCGACCAGACCCAGGCAATTTATTCGGCACTTCCATCAGGGAAATATACATTCATGGTTATTGCCAGCAACAATCATGGAATATGGAACAGTAAACCTGTTACCTTTCATTTCATAATAAAACCACCTTTCTATCTGACCTGGTGGTTTATCCTCTTATCATTGGTTTTAATTGTAGTTATTGTAGTTACTTATATTCAGATCAGGGAAAAAAATCTGAAAAAGGAAAAGATTGTTCTTGAGGAAAAGGTGAAAGAGAGAACTGCAGAGGTTGTTCAGAAAAGCAAAGAAATTGAAGAGAAGAACAAAGATATAACTGCAAGCATCAGATATGCGGAACGTATCCAGAGGGCTATGCTTCCAAAAGAGGATACATTCAAAGATACGTTTGTACTTTTTCTGCCTAAAGATATTGTGAGTGGTGACTTTTACTGGATGTTCGATAATGGAGACTGGCAGTTCATTGCAGCTGTCGACTGCACCGGTCATGGTGTCCCGGGGGCATTTATGTCAATAATAGGGCATAACTCGCTTAATAAAGTTGTAAGGGAATATGGACTTACACGACCTTCTGCTATAGTTGATCAGCTCAATATAGAGGTTATGAAGTCGCTTCTGCAAAGGCATGAAAAAGATATCAATGACGGGATGGATCTTGCACTTATTGCATTTAATAAAAAGAATTTTACACTTGAGTTTGCAGGAGCATATAACCCATTGTACGTTGTTCGAAAAGGTGAAGTTTTTGCTTATAAAGGTGACAGATTCCCGATTGGAATGACAACGATGGATGAGAAGAAATCATTCACCAATCAAAAAGTAGATATAGAGCCTGGAGATATGGTTTATTTATGTTCTGATGGTTATGCGGACCAGTTTGGTTCTTTTGCTGTAAAGAAATATAAATCGGGGAATGTTAAAAAACTTTTGTCACAGATATGGGACCTGCCTATGCATGCCCAGAGAGAGAGGCTTGAGAAAGAGTTCTTAGATTGGAAAGGAGACCTTGAACAGGTTGACGATATTATGTTTATCGGTACCAGAATTCCCGGAAATTAGATTTTTGCAATACTCCTTGGATCCAGCAACCAGGAATCTTTTTTAATAAGCTTAGTAAGAACCTCTTCCGGAGTATCAGCAATCTCCCACATCCCTTTATGTTCATACCTGAGAAATTGTCCTGATACCATATGTTCAAGAAAATCAATAAATGATTTATAAAAGTTCAGCGTATTAAGTATGATAATCGGACCCCTGTACAATCCCAGCTGTTTCAGGGTAATAGCCTCGGTCAGCTCTTCAAGTGTACCAACGCCGCCAGGGAGCGCTACAACTGCATCAGCCATTGCAAACATATGCTTCTTTCTTTCGGCCATATCAAGAGTTATGATCATCTCCTTAACATCAGAATGATCCCATCCCTCATCCTTCATAAATGAAGGAATTACTCCGGTAATTGTTCCCCCGTTTTCCAGTACAGCATCAGCAAGTTTTCCCATCAGCCCGATACCGCCTCCTCCATATACTATATTCATTTTTGCCTGTGCAAAGAGCTTTCCAAGATATGATGCAGCAACTGCATAGTCATTGTTAATACGGCTGCTGGAAGAAGCAAACACACAAATTGTCATTGGGGAATATTAAAAAGGCCGTTATGAAGAGATGGAATGGCTCAGATGAATAATTTAAACGTCTAGATCAAGGCATCAAGTTTTGTGACAAAGCTTTTTTTCGGAACGGCGCCAACCTGCTTATCTGCAATTTTCCCGTCCTTGAAAAACAGGATGGTTGGAATGTTTCTGATGCCATACTTTGCTGCAACACCCGGACTGTTATCTACATCGCATTTTACAATAAGTGCTTTCCCTGAATACTCATGGGACATCTCTTCAATTATTGGAGTTATCATTCTGCATGGACCACACCATTCAGCCCAGAAATCAACGAGAACAGGTTTATCTGATTTGATAACTATTTCATCAAAATTGCCATCATTTACCTCTAATGCCATGATAATTAATCTTTTAATATTTTACTATAAATATGTGTAGCAAAGATAGCTAATTAACTTTATAATCAATACCGGGATGATCGTCCAGATAAGAGATTAATTCATTATTCAACCTGACACGAAAGGTCCTTGAAAACATGGGGAGGGTGATTTTGTCATCAGAATCAATGAAAAAAAATTTCAATTCAGTTTCACCTTTGTTTTCATGAACCAGCTCCTTAAGCTCATTAATCATCTCATTACTGATATTTTCAGGATTTATTTTAAGGGTAACAGATTTTATTAATTCATCTTTAACACTGGATAAAAGATTTATTTTTTTTATCCTGAATTCCAGCTCTTCTTCTTTATACTTTCGTTTTTGCACTCTCCCCTTAATCAACAGGTAATAACCAATTGTAAAAAACTTGCTGTTTTCAATAAAGTCTTTATCAAACATCATAAACCGGAAAGAATCAGAATAATCCTGGAGTGTAAAAGAACCATAAGGCTTGCCATTTTTCCCGATACCGTTCTTTGAGTCCGTTACCATCCCTGCCACAACAACGTCTGTTTCAAGATATTCCCGAAGATTCTGCAGATCGGAAAGGTTGGCGGTTACAAAGGTGCTGATCTCAAGTTTAAAATCATCAAGAGGATGCGAAGAAAGATAAATACCTATTACCTCTTTTTCCCTGTTGAGTTTTTCAAGTTTAGGCCAGTCGGGACATGAAGCTGGTTCAGGTTTTATCATATCAAAACCTCCGGATTCTCCGAAAAGAGACTGCTGACTCGAAGATTTCACAGTCTTGGCATTGTTCCCATACCTGATCAGGCTCTCAATATAGCTCGATCCTTTTGTGTCGAGTGAAAAATATTGAGCTCTTATTATACCCGGGAAACAATCAAATGCACCGGCAACCGCCATAGCTTCAAGGTTTTTCTTATTCAGAGAGTTAAGGTTTACTCTTTCAACAAGATCGTAAATATCCTTGTATATACCATTTTTTTCCCTTTCCTCAATAAGCTGCAATACGGCGCTTTCTCCTACTCCCTTAATAGCACCAAGCCCGAATCTTATGTTTCCATCCTTATTTACAGTGAATTTCACATTGCTCTCATTGACATCTGGTCCAAGAACATCCATTCCCATCCTTCGCGTTTCATCCATGAAGGTTGTGATCTTTTTAATGTCGTTGATGTTCCGGCTGAGGACAGCCGCCATATATTCTGCAGGGTAATTGGCTTTAAGATAGCCGGTCTGGTATGCAATAAGGGCATAACATGTTGAGTGCGATTTATTAAAAGCGTATTGTGCAAAAGCTTCCCAATCTGACCAGATCTTATTAGCTATTGTTTCATTGTGACCATTCCTTGCACATCCCTCCTGGAACTTCAGTTTCATCTCATCCATTATGGAGCGTTTCTTTTTCCCCATGGCTTTTCTCAATGAATCAGCCTCTCCCTTGGTAAATCCGGCAAGCTCCTGTGAGAGTAACATTACCTGCTCCTGGTAGACTGTGATCCCGTAGGTATCATCCAGGTATTTTTCCATTACAGGTAACGGGTAGTCAATTTTTTCGGTCCCCTGTTTCCTGCGTATGAATTTTGGAATATATTCCATTGGTCCGGGCCTGTACAGAGCATTCATTGCAATAAGATCTTCCAGCCGGTTAGGTTCAAGATCCCTCAGGTATCTTTTCATACCGGTAGATTCAAACTGGAAAATTGCTGTCGTTTCCCCGTTGCTGAAGAGTTCAAACGTTTTTTTGTCATCAAGAGGCAGGGTGTCTATGTCAATATCGATTCCTCTTGATTTTTTTATATTATCAATAGCATCTTTAATAATTGAAAGTGTTTTTAATCCCAGGAAATCCATCTTGAGAAGACCCACTGACTCAACATGGCTTCCATCGAACTGGGTCGCATACAGATCAGTATCTTTTGCCGTACATAGTGGAATGTAATTATCGAGGGAATCTTTTCCTATGATAATACCACAGGCATGAACTCCTGTTTGTCTGACTGACCCCTCAAGAACTTCAGCATATTTTAATGTCTGAGCTATCAGCTTATTGGAGGAATCTCTTTCCTTAGCCAGTTCCGGCACCTCTGCATAGGCTTCGGATAGAGTTATTCCGGGTCGTTCGGGTACGAGTTTTGCCAGCCTGTCGGCATCAGGTAATGGTAGTTTCTGTACTCTGGCAACATCTCTGATGGCCATTTTTGCTGCCATCGATCCGAAAGTTATAATATGGGCAACCTTATCATGACCGTATTTATCAACAACATATTTTAGTACCGCTTCTCTGCCATCTTCATCAAAATCAATATCAATATCCGGCATAGATATCCGGTCGAGATTTAAAAAGCGTTCAAACAGAAGTCCGTATTTAATGGGATCTATATCTGTTATCCTGAGACAAAATGCAACTGCTGACCCGGCTGCGGAACCTCTTCCCGGTCCAACCGAGACCCCCATATCCCTGGCTGCGCGCAGGAAATCCTGTACAATAAGAAAATACCCGGGGAATCCCATTTTTGCAACCATTTGCAATTCGAAGTCAAGTCTTTCGGTCTGCTCCTGAGTAAGTACTCCCCATCTTTTATCGGCCCCTTTATATGTCAGAAATCTTAGATACTCATCTTTGTCAGTGTACCCCTCCGGCAACTCGAATTCAGGCATGATCGGATCATGATCGAGCTTATATTTTTCAATTTTATCTACCAGCCTGGCAACATTATCAATAGCTTCAGGGATATCACTGAAGATGACCCTCATCTCATCAATACTTTTGAGATACTCCTGTTTTGAATATCTTAATCTGTTCGGATCATCAATATCTTTTGCAGTATTGATACATATCAGCCTGTCGTGTGCCTCAGCATCTTCTGCATTAATGAAATGGACATCATTGGAGGCTATCACTTTGACATTGAACTTAACAGAAAGCTTTTTAAACGCCTCTATAACTTTCTGTTGAAGGGGAAAAGCTGATCTGTCAGCATCCGGATCGTAGGTTTCATGCCGTTGAATCTCGAGGTAAAAATCTTCACCAAAAATATCAAGGTAATTCTTTAAAGCTGCCTCGGCGCCCGACATGGTACCATTAAGTATTTCATCCTGAATTTCTCCGGCCAGGCATGCAGATGAGGCTATGAGACCTTCACTGTATTTTACCAGGAGTTCCTTGTCTATACGTGGTTTGTAGTAAAAGCCTTTAATCCATGCAGTTGAAACAAGTTTTATCAGGTTTTTATATCCCGTTAGGTTTTTGGCAAGGAGGATCAGATGATCGCCGGAACGATCCTCTTTCCCGCTGACTTCGGCAATAGATCTTTTAGCTACGTAAATCTCGCATCCGATAATTGGTTTGATTCCCTTTTTGGTAGCATGGTTGTGAAACTCTTTGACCCCAAACATATTACCATGATCGGTAATTGCAATGGCATCCATTCCCAGAGATTTGACCTTATCCATCAGCAAAGGAATATTGGAAGCTCCATCAAGTATAGAGTATTGAGTATGAACGTGTAAGTGAGCAAATGTTGCCATGTATGGAACTATAATATTCTGTTAGATAAGTTCTCAAAAATACGCAAAATTGGATTAAGATCGGACAGATGAAGCCATCCATAAAAAATTTATTCTGTTGGGTCATTTCTGACAATGGTCAACCCAAAGATGTCAATCGTTGATTGTTCAAAAAATACCATATGTAATTAAATTATTTTGTAATCGGGAACCTGTTCGTTTAATGCGATAGTAATTAAGGAATCAGTGTATTCCACATTTTTTAACTAACCTAAACTAAATGCTATGAGAAAAATCTTTTTGTTTCTGTTAGTTTTTTGCGGACTAATATTATCTGTGAGTGGTCAGCAAAAAACTGTAGCCGGAACTGTTACTTCTTCTGTCCAGGGTGAAGGTGTAATGCCTGGAGTTGCTGTTACCATACCGGGAACAACAATTGGTACTACAACAGATATTTGGGGAAAATACTCAATCACTATTCCTCAAAACATCACTACACTCGCATTTTCCTATATTGGAATGAAAAAGCAGGAAATTCAGATCAATAACCGTTCGATTATTGATGTTGTGCTTGAACCGGATATCCTTGGATTGGATGAAGTTGTTGTAACGGCCTTAGGCGTATCAAGGGAGAAGAAAGCTTTGGGCTATGCCGTTCAGGATGTCAAAAATGAAGAAATAGTACGAACAGGTAATACCGATCTGTCCGGTGCTATGCAGGGAAAACTCACCGGTATTGATATTAAACCTTCAAGTGGTATGCCCGGAGCATCATCCCAGGTAGTTATCCGAGGTGCACGCTCTTTTACTGGGAATAACACGCCTCTCTATATTGTGGATGGTATGCCGATCGCATCAACGGCAGATATTCAGTCCGGCGCAGGAGGTGATTTCACTCTTGTAGGAGATGGTGTATCAGGTTCAGACATTTCAAACCGTGCGGTGGATCTAAATCCATTCGATATTGAAAGTATAGACGTACTAAAAGGTCAGGCGGCAGCAGCACTATATGGTATCCGTGCATCGAACGGAGTAATAATTATTACAACAAAAAGTGGCAGGGGTAATGCAATCGGGAAACCTGTTATTTCTATATCAAATACAACCAGTTTTTCACAGGTCTCACGTACCCC
>JGI20214J51088_10000592_pt1 | contig 25010 bp, 21 predicted proteins | sample WetSurMetagenome_FD_51088 | JGI IMG/M metagenome (IMG submission 51088) | reverse complement strand
CGATGAAGGGATTCGAACCCCCGACCTGCAGATTACAAATCAGCTGCTCTGACCAACTGAGCTACATCGGCAATTTAAAGAACGTCCCGCGAGAGCATAATACACCCTCAAAAAACGGTTTGCAAATGTATGAATTTAAATTTTATTTATCAAAATAAATCATTATATTTTTGAAAATAGATTTTTCAGACACCTCTCTTCTTCTGCTTGTGCTTGGTAATCTGTATCTTAAGGGCATCTATTGCCTCATCCGTTGATTCCTCAAATGATTTTGTTTGCTTCTTTGCAAATAAAGGTCCACCCGGTAACTCCAGCTTAATTTCGCTAATTTTGTTCTCACGTTCCTGATCTTTGTCAAGCCTCAGATAAACCTCGGCATTAACAATTTCTTCATCAAACTGGGTCAGTTTTTCCAGCTTCTGATGAACAAAATCTATTAGCTTTTTGTCGGCGTCAAACCGAACTGAATGAATCTGAATGTTCATAGTAGTACCTCCTGATTATTTGATTAATATTTAAGCCCTGGGGTGGGCCTGTTTGTATATCTTTTTCAGTTTTTCAAATGTATTATGCGTATAAACCTGTGTTGCCGACAAATTTGCATGCCCCAGTAACTCCTTTATTGAATTCAGATCGGCTCCATGATTAAGCATATGCGTTGCAAAAGTATGTCTTAATATATGAGGGCTTTTCTTTTCAATAGTCGTAACCAGAGCCAGATAACTATTTACAGTAGTATAAACATATTTATCATACAACTTGTTGCCCTTATCTGTTATAAAAAACCATCCGTCATTATCCGAAGCAAAAACTCCATCCTTTACCTTTATATATTCTTCAAGTCTCTGAAGAAAAGATTTTACGATCGGAATAATCCTTTGCTTATTTCTCTTTCCGGTTACTTTTACAGTTCCTTCTGCCAGATCTACATCTTTATTCCTTAACCCGATGAGTTCCGACCTTCTCATACCAGTCAGATATAACATCTCAATAATCGTTCTGTTCCTGATCCCGGTGAAGTCATCACTGAAACTATAATCATCAAGCAACCTGGCAAGAGCCTCCTCCTCAACAAAAACAGGCAGTGTTTTCTTCCGCTTTGGTAAAACCACCTTTTCAAGGGGATCGCTCTTAACAATACCTTCCTTTCGCAGGTATCTGAAAAACACTCTNAGACAGGATATCTTCCTGTGAACACTTACCGTTGAATAGTTCTTTTCGAGCATACTTACTATCCATGCTCTGATGTCATANGANGTAGCCATTTCAGGCTCAGCAGGCAGATCCTGTGACAATAAGAATAAACAGAATTGATCNAGATCATTTAAATACGACCTGACAGTATGTGGTGAATACCGTTTCTCGATTGTGAGATATTGTAAGAATGATTCCTTATGACTCATGAAGGAACCCCTTATCTTGTTATGTTAAACAATAAGATACTTCAGCGAACTATTCTTCGCTTTCCTGCATCTTCTGAACGTACATAGCCTTCTTGATTTCTTCACGGCGACGCACTGAAGGCTTGATAAATGCCTGACGCGAACGTAATTCACGGATTACGCCTGTCTTTTCAAACTTTCTTTTGAACTTCTTTAAAGCTCTTTCAATGTTCTCGCCTTCTTTTAATGGTACAATGATCATAATTCAAATTTCAGTTTTTAAACGAGGCGCAAAGTTAGAAATAGAAAAAGTCTTTTCAAAACATTTAAGGACTTAAATTAATCATTGCCATAATTTTTTAGTATTTATGAATCTTATTTTTGCTCCAAAATCCGATTAAGAATTTATTAAAAATACGAATTTTTTAAACGGTTTGCAAATATATCTTGCATAGTCCGATTAATGATTCCATTTGCCACTTTTCAGAGCGAAACTATCTCTACTCGAAATTCAGATAAGGGCGCATCTTTTTCGCCTTTTCAGGAGGTATCAGCTTATTCTCAATAAGATCCCCCAGGCCCTCTATCCTCCCTTTCAACTCCCTGTATTTAAGGATTGCTGTTGCTTCGAATTTTTCAATGTAAGGAAGATGCATCAGTGCTTTGAAATCAGCATTATTGATTTTAGTTTTTGTCAAAACTGAAGTATCAGCAAATACTCTTGCTTTAATGAGATCATATGTCTCAGGAGGAAGACCATAAACATCTTTAAGCTGATCAACTCCTGCGAAACCACCAATCAACTGCCTGTATTTTATTATGCGTTTTGATAGAACCGGACCAATCCCCGGAAGTTTGACAAGTGATGAAGAATCGCAACTGTTAAGATCAAGTAATTGTAATTTTTTCTGGTAAGATCCGGATTTGATCTTTACTGAACTATCCGGGCTTATAACAATAAAAGGTACAATGCTTTCTGCCTGCTTTTCATCAATACCGTAAACTTTCCTGATATCTGAAGGTTTTTTGAATCTTCCGCCGCTTGCCCTGTATCTGATAAGAGTATTTGCCTGTCGGGACGTAAATCCGAGTTTAACAATTGTATCGAAGGATGCTTTATTGGGATCAAAATTAAAAAGCTCTTTTGCTGCTGGTTCAGTGTCCTGAGCATTTATTGATTTATTCTCCGGACCTGGAGAACCGGCAGATAAATATTCAATCTCAATGTTTCGTGCGGGAATAAAATTCCTCAGGATTAAAATTATCAGAATAATAATCAGCAGGATAAATGTTGACCTTCGCTCCCTGCGCGAATAGCCAAACCATTTCATAACTGGTTCACTATTAAATTTCATTTTCAGATAATAACGAGACTATCTGCAATTTAAAAATTTTCTGTGAAAAAAGCTTCCTGAATCAGAATAATTCCGTTGCATTTGTTCGGAATTTATTCTTCTATTTCAACAGCCCGGCAGAATAAAATATACAGAATCAGAAGGGATAGCCGATCCCGAATACAATTGTAAAGTCACTCATATGATCCTGATTAGTGGTGAAATTATAAGGACGTCGCATAAATATCCATTTTGATCCGTCACCTGTTAGCAGAGGATCTCTGAGTTTCATCCCAAGGTCAACCCTGGCGATAACAAACTTAAAATCAAATCTGAATCCTGTTCCGGTGCCTACTGCAACATCCTTATAGAATTCATTAATCCTGAATTGAGATCCTGGTCTGCCGGGGTCATCATTATAAGCCCATATATTACCTGCATCAACAAACAGGGCTCCTTCGAGAATCCAGAAGAGCTTAAATCGGTACTCAGCATTTGCTTCCAGTTTTATATCTCCTGTCATATTCAGGAATGTCTTGCCAAAACCCGGGTAATATGAACCCGGCCCGAGTGACCTTACCTGCCAGGCCCTTATACCATTTGCCCCTCCACCGAAATACTGCTTTTCAAATGGAATGGAGGTTGAATTGCCATAGGGTATTCCAATACCGAAAAACCCACGATATACTATTGAACTTACATCATTAAAAATATAGTTGTACCTTATATCAATGTCGCTCTTAACATACTGAGCAAATGGTAATCCGTAAATATTATAGGTGCCAGCTGTTTTTTTACCTGAAACAAGATTCTCAGAAAGGTAAAGCAGATTACCGGATGCTTCAGCATTTATTCGGAGGAACCAGTAATCTCTTGATTTTTTAATTTTCTGGTTATTAAATATATATGAATAATTACCACCGAAAATCAATACATCTTTATAGCTATTGGCCTGATATGAAGAAGACTCAAGAAAAGTTCTGAATGCATCTGAAATAGAAAATATTTTAATAAGGTTCAGCTGAAGTGGATTAACAATATGTTCCTGATAACTGCCTGCTTTCCAGTTATATCCAAAAGTAGCATTAGCTATCGTTCTGGTATAGAATGGCATAGCCTGGTAGTTATAGGCTGCCATCAGGTTTGTGGTAGGATTAAACTTTTTAATAAAACCCTCTGTTTTAATAAATGGTAACAGAAACTTGGGTAGTTTTAGACTTGTTTCGACTCCATATTCCTGGATACTCTTTAGCTGGTTAGTGGTATCCCTGAGTCCTTCATAAGCAGCTTTAAGCTTCATACTGAACAATTCGGCACCGTGAAAAAGATTCTTGTGCTGGTAAACCAGGTTCAGGGCTCCTCCGAGATTTCCGGCGGAATTTGTTCCTTCAAGTTCGACTTTGAAAGACTGCTTGCTCAGTAAAATTAGCTGTATGTTGCAATCAAGCCCTGACTCCGAGTCCTCACCACCAGATGGTCCTGGTAGTTCATTATAGACGATGTTTACCAGCCGGTAAACCTTTAATGACAAGAGGTGCGACTGGGTTTGTTCGCTATTGGTAGCCATATAAACTGATCCCGGCTTCAGGTACAGCGCCTGAATTATAAGATCGAATTTAACTTCAGGCTTGCCTTTCTTAGATACGAAATAGTAACCCTGGTAGTTTGTAGTATCCAGGCTATTAAGATAAGTCTGGCCACCTTCGAGTGCCTCTTTCGGAACATAATCGGTATAGATGTAAATATTCCTCACCCTGTAAATTGAATGGGGAACCAGGCTGATCCTGTTAAAAGCATCAACCTTTGAAAATTTTTTTACTCCATAATAAATATCAACCTGTCTGTTACCGATAGTACTGTCGATCCTGAAATAGATATAGTCACTGGAGAATCCGTAAAAACCCTGGTCCTTGACAAAACGCTCAAATCTTTTCCGTTCAGCCTGAAGAACATCAACATCATAAGGTTTTCCTCTTTCAATTATGCAGCTTGTAGAATCAAAATAACATAGTTTCTTAATATTGCTGTCAGCAATCTCATAATGCAAGTTGCGGATAGTATATGCCGGTTTCAGATCAACATTATAAAAAACTTCTGATTTTCTGTTAGCTGTCTGTATTGTCTCCATCACCTGTCCGTCAAAATACCCTTTTGAAGCTACATATGATGTTATCTGTTCCTTGGTTTTTGTTGTTGCGTATGGATCAAATATTACAGGCTCCTCCCCTATATCTCTTAACCACTTATGCGGCCATTTCTGTTTATTTATATTAGAGAGATTATACAAACCAAGGTGAAACCTTGCACCGAAGATTCTTTTGTTGGGCTGTTGTTTTATATACGGCAGTAAATCGCTTTTTTTGATGCCTTCCTTGTTTATTATTATATGGTTTTCATTAAGAAGGGTTCCTCCTTCTGGAACATATTTTGTTGGATTACAAGATGTTATAACAAAAACAATAAATAATATTGGAATAAGATATCTCAAAGAATATATGTTTTTATCTGATCTGAATTTTTTCAAAATTTGTAACAAAGAATGTTACACAAATATATCAATAATAATTCGCGTAACTTTGGTCGGTTGTGTCAAGTGATGAAAAATTTCAAATCTGTTTAAATGATAAGTAAAAACAAAACAAAATTCATTGTTTCACTTCAGAAGAAAAAAGTCAGGGAAGAAGAGCGGCTTTTCGTTATTGAAGGAGATAAACTTGTGAGAGAGTTCCTTGCAGCCGGAAGAACTGTCAAAACACTGATTGCCAAACCGGAATTTATCAGTTCGCTCCCTGTAACACTTACAAGTACAATAAGTGAGATTGACGAAGTGAGCTATAAGGAACTTAAGCTTATAAGTACCTTAAAAACACCACATAATGCGCTGGCTGTACTTAAGATTCCTGACAACAGAATGGACATATCTGAGATCTTCAAAGGAATTTCCGTAGCGCTCGATTGTGTCCAGGATCCTGGAAATTTCGGAACAATAATCAGGGCAGCAGGCTGGTTTGGAATAAAGAATATAATCTGTTCAGAAGATTGTGTCGATGTGTATAATCCTAAAGTGATCCAGGCAAGTATGGGCGCAATCCTTCATGTAACTGTTTTCTATACTGATCTGAAAATATTCCTTCTTTCGGCGAATAAAATGAGGATACCAGTATTCGGAACAATGCTTGAAGGAAAATCTGTTTATGAACAAAGCCTGAACGATAAAGCCGTCATTCTGCTTGGAAATGAATCAAAAGGCATCTCAGAAGAACTTGTACCATTCATCAATGAAAAAATAATGATCCCTAAGTTCAGCAGCGCGCGACAGGGTATCGACTCACTCAATGTTGGAATGGCTGCTTCAATTGTTTTTTCTGAGTTTCTCAGAAAATCTGTCAGCATAAATGATTAATAAAATTATATTTGTCGCAAATACTTCAAAATGGCTCAATCAGATTTTAAAGTTTACAGAGTTCGCTGGGTAATGCTCAGTGTTTATATGTTTTTGGTTGCTGTAAATCAGCTTTTGTGGATCACTTTTGCACCTATAACAGGCGACGCTACAAGATACTACGGTGTATCTGACCTTCATATTGGCATTCTTTCAATGTGCTTTATGATCGTTTATATCGTTGTTTCGATTCCTGCATCGTGGATAATAGATAAATACGGTATTCGTATCGGAGTTGGGATCGGAGCTGTTTTTACCGGGATCTTCGGTATGATCCGTGGCTTTGCAGGGACCGATTATAACTGGTTGCTTATTGCTCAGATCGGAATTGCCATCGGACAGCCTTTTATTCTTAATGCCATTACTAAACTTGCTGCAAGATGGTTCCCGATAAAAGAGCGTGCCACAGCTACAGGACTTGGTACTCTGGCAATGTATATCGGGATCCTTGCAGGAATGACACTTACGCCATACCTTATAATCGGGTCCGGGATAAGTGGTATGGTTTATGCTTACGGGATAATTTCCGTAATCAGCGCAGTAGTTTTTATAGTTGTTATTAAGGAGAGTCCACCCACTGCACCATGCCGTCCCGATCAGGAAGAACGTTCTCTTGTTTTCGATGGCTTCATGCATACAATTAGGACAAAAGATTTTATCTGGCTTATGGTGATATTCTTCATCGGTCTCGGAGTATTCAACAGTGTAACAACCTGGATTGAGGATATAATGAGGCCACGTGGTTTCTCAGCGACTCAGGCAGGAATCACAGGAGGAATTATGATACTTGGAGGAATTGTAGGGGCATTGATCATACCAATTCTTTCCGATCATCGTAAAAAAAGAACTCCCTTCATTATTATAGCACTTATCGGAGCAACAATTGGTCTGACAGGTATCACATTTGCAACAAATTACTGGCTTCTGCTTACCTCCGGTATGGTTCTGGGATTTTTCCTTTTAAGTTCAGGACCAATAGGCTTTCAGTATGGAGCAGAAATTACCTATCCGGCATCGGAAGGCACCTCAAACGGAATGTTGCTGTTAATGGGACAGATTTCAGGGATAGCCTTTATATTCGCTATGGACAGTTTCAAATCCGTCGCAACAGGCTCTATGACCCGGTCGCTGGTGATACTTATCGGACTTATGGTTCTGAGTATCCTGATATCACTGCGGCTGAAGGAATCTGTAATTCTGAGTAAACCGGAAGAATAACAGCTTCCTTTCCGGTCTTCANTTTTAGTATATCCAGGGNATGATCTTTTTTGTTTCCTTCTTATATTCAATATAGTTGTTTCCAAATTCACCAATCAGTACATCTTCCTCTATACTTATCCTGTATAAAATTGCAACTGATACTGGCACTACAAGTACCAGAAATGAATAAAAGCTGTTCATTGCAAATGAGAATCCTGTAACGATCATAAGTATACCAAGATAACTTGGATGCCTTATCCTTTCATAAATCCCGTCAGTTTTAAGCCGGGCAGAATCAGTTATTGCCACATCAACTGTGAATGCATTGCCAAGCTGCATTATTGCAACCCATCTTACAATAACGCCAATAACTAATAATCCTGTTCCGAATCCCAGCCAGAACTGATTGATGTGCCTTGAAAAAAAGAACCCTCCGGTAAATCCGATTGTTATCATTACCCAGAGCAAAATCAGAGAACCTCTGTCATTCCTTGTTCTGGATGTTATTCTTTTTGAACGTTTAACCAGCATGAGAATAAACTCAGAAGCTGCAAATCCAATTGAGAGCCAGATCAATGTATTCATATTTTTAATCTATGTCTTATTTTAAGTTAATCATTTCTCCAGATCAACTCTTACAGCCCATCCATACGATGTTTGCGTTGAGATTTTCACATTTTTTACCCTGCTGTTAAAAGGATTCAGCCCGGTTTTAGATCCCTTTCTGTCAACTGTAATCCAAAAATCAGGAATTCCATCAAGATTATAATCAATTGTATCAGACAACTTTTCAGGAAGAGTACCACGCCAGTCAATCTGCATAAAACCTGTTTTGCGTTCTTTCAGTAAACCATCAAAGACAGGTTTTCTTATATCCAGCGTACAACCTGCTGTGATCATCTCTTTCACTACCACTCCTCCTGAGTAGTTGGGATTGATTTTCATAAATGGAAGAGTTGCCGCAGAGGAAGAAAAACTGTTCAAACCAGGGAATAATATTAAAATCAGTATCAGACACAATATGGCCCAGGTAATTCCTGCTATAATTTTTAATTTTTTCATTTCAGAAGATATTAAAAGAAAAGGTTAAGCAAACTCTTTAAACTATTGATAATGGAGCCTGACGAAAAAACTGCAATAAAAAGGAATGATACAAACAAAAAGAGGTTCCTGGAGAAGTTCATCATAGTGCCGGCAGGGACTCCTTTTATTCCATAATGAATAGCTTTTTTTGAACAGGTATCAACGCATTTACCACACTTGCTGCAAAATACCGAAACCTTGCCTTCAATTATATTTTCCTTTGAAAGTGCAAATAAAGGACAGGCTTCAACACACTTAAAGCATTCAGTACAAGTCTTTTTGTCGATTTTTACAGTAAATGGGGTGACTTTATTTGAAAGCGTATTTACAGCTCCAAGCGGGCATAAGAAACTGCATTGTGTTCTTTTCCTTGTCATGACCGGAAGTACAACAACCAGGCCCGCAAACAGTGAAATAAACACTCCGGCTTTCGTTGCTGACTCGACCGATGTGACTTGCTCAAACTCAGTAACAGCTTTGAATGGACAGATCCAGTCACAGTAAGTTGGGACAAGCGTAAGAGCTGCTGTTAAAGAAACCATTATCAGAACAGCGAACGGCATCCATTTCCAGATATCACTTATCTTTTTGACCGTGGCCTTTTTTCGGATACGAGAAAAACCATCATCCCATCCTCCATAAAAACAACCCCAGCTGCAAAAACCTCTGCCCAGGACGAGTGTAGCAATCAGCCAGAGTACAACCATTGATGCAATGTTTGCGAACCCTCCGATGATCGAACCCGGAAAAATAATCGATTGGGTGAATGCAGCAGGAAGGATCATCATTGGAATTACCAGATGGCAGAAAGGAATTTTGCACTCCAGTATGTCAGCCTGTGAAAAGGACATTGAATTCCTCATTGCCACCATATTGCTGATAAGAGTAAAGGAGAGAGACAATGCGAAAATAATGAAAATGACCGCCCTGTATCTGTCTGTTTTTCCCGTATAATGCATCAGGAAATAAAGAACATTGACAAACAAAAATGTAATCAGCATGGCAAGTGCAGAAGCCGGATTTGAAAAATCGGGCCTGCCTCCTGACATGAACATAAATGTTATCAGGAACATTGGCAGAGTATAAAGAAGAGCTTTCCCAAAGGGTTTCTTCATACCTGAATTAATTAAAACATTATCCATTTATTAATCCTCCAATTAAGTTAGTAATACCTTTTATCATAAAAATTATTCCGGAAAGTCCTGTTGCAAGAACACCAATGGTTCTTAACACCTCCTTCTTTCTTATCCTACCAGCCAGCGGTAACGGCAGGAACCAGAATGAAGAGCCGATGAAAAAAGCCAGAAAGGCAATATAGCTTTGAACGACAGTCACCTGTGTGGCACCCTTTGTCAGAATGATCAATAAAGCAGGGCAAAATCCAAGGCTGTTAACTATTCCAAGAAAGATAGGAACCAGTTTTCGGTTATTTACAGTCTGAACAATTTTTGCAGGACAATCAGGGTTTTTGTTTTTGCTTATACTGTACCAGACCAGCATCACAGCAAATACTATATATAATATGCCGGGAACAATATTCCGTACAACCGGGTTACTGAATATTGCCTGACCAGAATACCAGGCCAGAGTTGCCAGAAGGAAATATATAACAAGCCTTGTTAATAAGAACAAAGCCAGGTCAGTGGCAATTCTTTTTACCCCGGCTGATCCTGACATAAGGTAGGGGAACATTACCATACCACATGTTACCAGACAAGCTGATCCGCTGCTTAAACCAAGAATAAATGCCTCTGTCATTGAATTCTTTTTCAGCAAATCTAAAGCTGAACACAAGAGTTTCCAAGTAGAAAGTGGCCAGATACATCAAAAGTGGCCAGTGGTAAAGAGAGAGGGGTGAATTGCTAAAATCAGGGGCAAAAGGATATACCAGAAACGCAATCTTAAAGAAAACCAGGGTCAGATTCACTTAAACTTCTTCATGACCAGAGAGGCTTTTGACCTTGAAACAGGAATTTCCAATCCGGGTATATTAAGTTTGACCTTCATATTCTGTACATTACCTGAGACATGATCAACATACTCACTATTTACGATAAAACATTTATGACATCTCAGGAAACGGGTATTTTTTTTCAATTCTTCTTCAGCTGCCTTTAATGTTCCGCGAAGATGGGTCTTTGTTATAGCATCTACTTTAATTGTAACAATTGTTACATAATTATCATTGGAAGAGAGATAAACAATGTTTTTCGGATTAAACCTGAATTCATTTTTAGGATTTCCGGCTGTGATAGTAACCTCACTTTCCCATAAGATCTCATTGGGAATAATGGCTGCTTCCTCTAAAGCGGTTTTATAAAACCTGTTCAGCCGGATAATATAACTGATTGTAACAGGGATAATTCCGACAAGGATCGCGGTATATATGGCAAGGAAAAGATATTTAAATGCAAAAACATGAGGGAAAGCCAAAGTGATATAAAAATAGTTTGCAACACCGATACTTGAAGCAATTGTTAAATCCCACAAAATATTTTTCCCAAGCGTCCATTTACCTTTAGTGACAACAGGTTCAAGAAGATACTTGAAAATTATCAGCATAAATGTGGTAACCAGACCAAAACCAAACGAAACGAGAAGCTGATAATTTGATTTTAACTGATTGAAGCCAAATGGTTTGAAGATGAACAGGAATAGGAATATGAATAAACCGAAAAGAAGGATCGAGACAAACTTGCCTTTGGTTGGTTCTACTGCGTTAAATGGTTTGTTGAAAAGGTTTGCCATTGCAAATTACTTACAGACAAATCTATACAATTTAAAGGAAAAAGGAGAAAGGAGAAAGGAAAAAGGAAGATACAGTTATGAATTCATTTTCAAGGCAATTGCTTCTGCAGCTCTCATACCGTCAACTGCCGAGGAGACTATCCCCCCTGCATAACCTGAACCTTCACCACAGGGATACAATCCGTTAACACGCAGGTGATGCATCTTTTCAGAGTCTCTCGGGATCCTCACCGGTGATGAAGTACGTGATTCCACACCAAGAACGACTGCTTCATTGGTAAGATAGCCGTTCATTACATGACCGAATAATCTGAAGCCATCTCTAAGTCTTCTTCCTATTGATTTGGGAAGCCAGTTGTGAAGTGGTGAGGATGTAACACCGGGGAAATATGATACTTTCGGAAGTGCACCCGATGTTTCTCCTGAAACAAAATCAGCAAGCCGCTGGGCAGGAGCTCTCTGAGTATGACCTCCGTTCTTCCATGCTTCACGTTCAAGTTCTTTCTGAAATTCAACACCGGCCATTTCACCGGAACTGCTGTATTTAATAAGATCTTCGGGGCGTATCTCAACTACTATTCCGGAGTTGGCATAAGGAGAATTTCTGCCTGAAGGTGACATTCCGTTTACAACAACCTCTTCCTGAGATGTTGCCGATGGTACAATAAAACCACCCGGGCACATACAGAATGAATAGACTCCTCTCCCATCTACCTGCCTGGCAAGATTATATGATGCGGCCGGAAGAAATTCACCTCTTGAATTACCATGGTACTGTATTCTATCTATCAGTTCCTGGGGATGCTCAACCCTGACGCCCATAGCGAATTGCTTCATTTCCAGTTCAATATGTCTGTTCTTGCAGATATCATATATATCTCTGGCAGAATGGCCGGTTGCAAGAATTACATATGGAGAAAGGAACTTTTCACCATCTGATGTGACTACTCCTTTAATAACATCACCCTCAATCAGAAAATCAGTTACTTTCTTTTCAAGGATAAATAATCCCCCGGAATCCAGAATTGATTTCCGGATATCAGAAATTATTCCCGGCAGCTTATCAGTTCCAAGATGAGGATGAGCTTCATACAAAATATTCTCATTAGCCCCGTGGAGGCAAAGCAACTCAAGTACCCTGGTATTGTCGCCTCTCTTTTTCGAACGGGTATAAAGCTTCCCGTCGGAATAGGTCCCGGCGCCTCCTTCTCCAAAGCAATAGTTGCTGTCAGGATCAACAGTCTGTTCACGGCTTATTTTTGCGATATCTTTTTTACGTGATGATACGTCGCGGCCTCTTTCGATAATAACAGGACGAACTCCGAGTTCGATAAGCCTGAGAGCAGCAAACAGGCCTGCAGGCCCGGCACCTACGACAATAACTTCGTTTTTCAGTGAAACATCATTAACCCGGAAAGGATTAATTGATTGCGAAGAAGAATCTTCACCGGAAAAAACTTCCACTGAAAGATTTACCCGGATATTTTTTTTCCTTGCATCAACAGACCGTTTAAGAACTCTGATAAATGAGATCTCAGATAGATTTATACCGGAAAGGGATGAAGCGATTTTTTTTATGGCAGCTTCATCAGCTGCTGCTTCGGGAGTAAGATTTATCTGAACGAGTTTAACCATTTCTATTCAAAATGAAATGCAATTACCCANATCTGCGATTTCATCTTCTCGATGGCATTAACATACTCNGGATGGCCGGGTTCTGTCTCTCTTACAATAATGTCGCCAAAACCATTTGACATTTTCAGCTCAACTGAGAGCTTAAAATAGGTAAGGTAAAAATCCATACCGGCTCCGAGCTCATAGTAAAGATCGGGGCGCTTAATGCGTATATAGATTGGTTTATCAGGGTCATACTCTTTCTTGGCAGCAAGATCGTACCGGTAATTTAGTCCGCCAATAACATAGGGCCTGACATTATTCAGTCTGGCACCTTTATATTTAAGCAACAAAGGAAACTCAAGAAATGATGATTCAAGTTTCTGAGGTATAAGTGTATCTACCTGGTTTTTATAGTATTTGATTACTCTCTGACCAAATGACACTCCCGGAAGAAACCTGATATCGAAATACTTATCGGTATGAAGATTTGTCACAATCTGAATATTTATCCCGGGGAAAAGCTGGCTTACTTCGGGGTAAAGTGAATTAATAGCCAGGTATTTTTGTGAAGGAGTAATGTCGAAATCCATTGTATTAAATCCCAGACTGAAACCAAAATGAAGAAGCTTATCATCATACCATGATTCATTTTTCGGCTTCTGTTTCTGACCTGAAAGGGAAAGGTGGATAAGAAGAAATAATAATAAAACTAAAATTTTTAAGGTACTTATTTTCAATCGTAAAAGATTTTTCAGATTTAGTGATACAAGATAATAAACTGCTTTGAATTACAATTATTGCATTGGCAATTTTATACCGGTATAAATACTTGCAACTCCACCGTTGAGTTTTAGCTGTTCAGTGTTTGAAAATCCTGCAAAAACCAGTAAGTTGAGAAACTCCTCATTATCAGGAAATTTCATAACCGAATCAGGCAGATAATCATAGGCAGCCTTGTCCTTTGAGAAAAGCTTGCCAAAAAAAGGCAGGATATTTCTGAAATAAAAATTGTAAACCGGCCGGAAAGGGAAACCTTTTGGTCTGGAAAATTCCAGTACCATTATCATCCCTCCATCACGTATAACCCGCCTCATTTCTATAAGACCTTTAAGAGGATCAGCAAAATTTCTTACTCCGAATGCCACCATTGACACATCAAACATATTATCGCNAAAAGGGATCTTTTCCGAATCACCCGGTATCAGCTCTATTTTTCCGGATAAGCCAAGTTTTGAAACTTTCTCCCTGCCTATCGCGAGCATATTCAGAGAAATATCAATACCGTAAATCTTGACCGGATCAAGTTTCATGGCCGCAATAGCAAGATCGCCGGTACCGGTTGCCACATCAAGAATTTGCGGATTCTTATAATGTTTAGAGATAATTCTGATAGCTGTTTTTCTCCAGCTCCGATCAATTCCAAAAGATAAAAAATGATTCAGGAAATCGTATCTCCATGCAATTGAATCGAACATTGACTCAACTGCGGCTTTTTTATCTTCTTTCAGATTCAGAGTTTGATTTTTCATTAAAAAAATTNGAATGTAAAGATAGGATTAATTCAAATCCTTTAACCTCAATTCCCCTCTATTTCTTAACCCATCCCTATCCCTTCCCTTAATCAATAAGGGAAGGGTAATCTTACTAACATATAGACACTTACACCCCTTCCCTTAGAATAAAGGGAAGGGGGCTGGGGATGGGTTCAATAATCAACAGACAAGAATCCTGGAGATTGTTACAAAATATACTTGAAGTGTCCTTTGATAAGTTCAGTCATTAAATAATATTCCTATTTTTACATTAAATAAAATAAAATCCTCATGAATAAAACGATTATGATAACCGGAGCAACAGCTGGCTTCGGGAAAGCGACTGCTATCAGGTTTGCAAAGAACGGATACAACATTATTATAACCGGAAGAAGGAAAGAGCGGCTTGATACCCTTAAAAAAGAACTACTTACATATGGAAATATAAAAGTGCTGGCATTAAATTTCGATGTAAGGAAACAGGATGAGGTTGCTTCAGTAATAAAAGGCCTTCCTTCTGAATGGAATGCGATTGACATCCTGGTAAACAACGCCGGTCTTGCAGTTGGCCTGTCTCATATTGATAATGGCACTATTGATGACTGGGACAGGATGATTGATACTAACGTGAAAGGTTTATTGTATGTGACAAGAGCGGTTGCTCCACTTATGGTTGCCAGAAACTCAGGACATATTTTCAATATAGGTTCGATAGCCGGAAAAGAAAATTATGAAAACGGGAATGTCTATTGTGCAACAAAATCGGCAGTTGATTCCCTTTCAAGATCAATGCGCATCGACCTGCTGAAACATAATATTAAAGTCACGCAGATAGCCCCGGGAATGGCTATTACAGAATTTTCAATAGTCCGTTTCAAAGGGGATGAAGAAAAAGCAGACAGCGTATACAAAGGAATTGATGCTCTTACTGCTGATGATATTGCAGATGTAATTTACTACTGTGCAAACCTGCCGGCACATGTGTGTATCAATGACCTGGTAATAACTCCAACCCAACAGGCAAGTGTTAATTACAATAACAGGAAGGTGTAAGGGAAAACAGGCAAAAGCTGTAATCGTTTGCCGGATAACGTTGTTTGTGAATTAAAATTCTGATAGTTGTATAAAAAATGTAAATTAGTCCTGCTTTTTAAGCCTGGAGGATTTATCAATTTTATTATAACTTATTTCAACTTATTTCAAAAAATATTTAAGTATATGAAAAGATCAAATATTCTTACGATTTCTATGTTTTTATTCCTGGTACCGGTATCCGGAAATTCCTTTGGGATAAACACAAAAGATACCAGAATGCTGGCTCAGCCCACAATGAGTACAGATCATATTGCTTTTGTTTATGCTGAAGATCTGTGGATTGCGAACATCGATGGATCAGATCCCAGAAGACTGACAGTTGATGAAGGAATAGAATCTGATCCATGGTTCTCTCCCGACGGAAAAATGATTGCCTTCAGCGCGCAGTATGATGGCAACACCGATGTTTTTATAATTCCCGTTGAGGGTGGCATTCCGGCAAGACTCACGTGGCATCCTGGTACTGACCTTGTGCGGGGTTTTACACCTGATGGTAAGAGAGTTCTGTTTGCTTCACAAAGATCTGTTTTCTCAGGAAGGTATTTTCAACTGTTTACTGTAGGTATAACAGGCGGATTCCCTGAAAAACTTGAGATCCCCAATGCATGGTCGGCATCATATTCACCTGATGGTAAATTTATGGCCTATACACCGCTCGGACCTCAGTACCAGCAATGGAAAAATTACAGGGGTGGTACAATATCAAATATATGGATTTACTCTTTTGCTGATCATTCGGTTATAAAGATTCCCCAACCTCAGGGTGGCTGTAACGATGCAGACCCGATGTGGATCTCTGATAAAATATATTTCACAAGCGACAGAAACGGGGAATTCAATTTATTCTCATATGAAATAGCATCAAAAGAGGTTAAACAATTAACCTCCTTTACCGATTTTCCGATCCTGAAAGCAACAGCAGGAAAAGGAAAAATAGTCTTTGAACAGGAAGGATTTATTCATTCGTTCGATATTGCATCAAATACCGGGCAGAAAATAACTGTCGGAATTGCTGCCGATCTTCTGGAACTGCGTTCAAGGTTTGTTCAGGGAAATAACTATATCCGGTGGATTGACATTTCACCAACCGGATCGAGGGTTGTTCTTGATTACAGAGGCGATATTGTTACCCTTCCCGGAGAGAAAGGAGATCCCAGGAATATCACTCTCACTCCTGCTGTTCATGAAAAATATCCTTCATGGTCGCCTGATGGTAAATCTATAGCCTATTTTTCTGATGCGTCAGGAGAATACACCCTTAATATAAAATCTCAGGATGGAAAAGGCGAGGCAAAATCGATTAAACTTACCGGTACCGGATTTTACGCCTATATTAAATGGTCTCCAGACAGTAAAAAGATTTCGTATGTTGATAATGGCAGAAACTTATATATACTTGATCTTGAAACTAATACAATTAATAAAATAGACTCCGATGAAGTTTATGCACCAGGAGTATTCAGAAGATTGTTCGGAGACTGGTCGTCTGACTCAAAATGGATTCTGTACACAAAACTTCTTAATACAAATTTTGAAGTGGTGTATCTTTATTCAATCGATCAGCAAAAATCATTTCCTGTATCGGATGGGATGAGCGACGCTTCTGAACCTGTATTTGATCCCAATGGTGAGTATATTTATTTCTTTGCCTCGACCGATGCCGGACCTGTCGTCAACTGGTTCGACCTCTCAAATCAGGATATGAGAATGACAAACTCAATCTACCTGGCCACTCTCCGTAATGATATCATTTCTCCNTTTACAAAAGAGAGTGATGAAGAAAGTGCAAAACAGGAGAAGANTGAACCTGCCAAGACAGCCGATACTGACAAAAAGGAAAGTAAGACAACTCCTGTTCANGAAAAGCCAAAAGTGCTCAAAATAGAACCGGACGGAATCACCGAAAGAATTGTAAACTTACCTGTAAAAGCAGGAAACTATTCCGACCTTGGAGTTGGCGCAACAGGTGAAGTATTATATATTGTCCATTCAGATGATCAGCCATCTTCATCGATGCATAAATATGATCTCAAGGAACGAAAAGACAATGAGGTTATGGAACTCACGGCCTATGAGGTTTCAGCCGACAGGAAGAAAATGTTTTATATGAACGGACAGGTTTACGGCATTACAGCAACCGGTAAAAAGCCCGAAACTGGGAAAGGCTTATTGAATACATCTGCCATTTCGGTAAAAATAGATCCTCTTTCGGAATGGCCTGAGATTTTTGATGAAGCCTGGAGAGTAAACCGCGATTACTTCTATGACCCGGGAATGCATGGTGTTGACTGGAACGCAATGAAAATAAAATACTCAAAATTTCTCCCTGATCTGGCCTGCAGAAATGATCTGAACAGACTAATCCAATGGATGTGCAGTGAACTGGGTGTAGGTCATCACCGCATTCAGTCGGGAGGCGACAGACTCTATACTCTTCAACCTATCGGCGGAGGCCTGCTCGGCGCTGACTATTCCATATCAGAAAACAGGTATAAGATTGTCAAAATTTACGGTGGCCTTAACTGGAATCCTGATCTGAGATCACCTCTGACAGAACCTGGTTTGAATGTTAAACCGGGTGATTATATTCTTGCAGTAAATGGCAATGATGTCACAGCCGACAAAAATTTCTTCAGCTTCTTCGAAAACACAAACGGGAAAATTGTTGAGCTGACAATTAATAATAAACCTGAGTATGCCGGTTCAAGAGTCATTAAGGTTGTGCCGGTTGGAAGTGAATATTCATTACGCAACCGCGACTGGGTGGAAGGAAACCTGAAAAAAGTAACCGAAGCAACCAACGGACAGGTTGCATATGTTTATGTTCCAAATACATCCTCAGCCGGACATGAGTATTTCAAGAGGTATTTCTTCCCGCAGGCAAACAGGAAAGCAATTATTGTTGATGAACGATTTAATGGTGGCGGGTCACTCGCAGATTATTACATCGACATACTTCAGCGCCCGCTTCAGGCTTACTGGCATTTGAGATACGGTTTGGATATCAAGTCACCAAGCGCTTCCATTCAGGGGCCAAAGGTTATGATCATTGATGAAACAGCAGGCTCAGGCGGAGATATGTTGCCATGGATGTTCAGAAAATTCAAGGTAGGAACTCTTGTCGGCAAACGTACATGGGGAGGTTTGGTAGGTATACTTGGATTCCCTGAATTCATCGACGGAGGATCAGTCACTGCTCCCAATGTAGGTATATGGACAAAAGACGGGTTTGTGGTGGAAAATACAGGAGTTGCGCCTGATATCGAAGTTGAACAATGGCCTGCAGATGTTCTTAACGGGAAAGATCCCCAGCTTGAAAAAGCAATCGAAGTTGCTATGAAAGAGCTGGCAAAAAATCCGCCGGAAGAACCGGTACGGCCACCTTTTCCTGTTAAAGCAAGAAAATAAGATAAAAGACAAAAGTTCAAAGACAAATATAAAGAAATTGGCAAGGCATAGTGTGCAAGAAACGCATTACTACTGCAAACTGGTTGGTTTTTTAAAGATCATCTTCCTGCAGATGGGAGGTTAAACCTTTTATCTTTTTACTTTTATCTTTTGTCTTTTCTATTGCTCCATAAAACCCTGATCTTTCAGCACCTGCAAAAGGATTTTCGAAAAGTGAACGTTGTCTGCCTTCTTATACCTGATGTCTGTAAATACCTGAGCCAGAGTCTCTTTATTGTTCTCATTGACAAACTGTTGTGAGTCACTCCTCCCCTCTTTGGTTTTATAGAACTTTTCAACGCTTTCATCGGTATAGTCATAGTAACTCTCATTATGCAAAACTGCCTCAAGAGGCAATCTGTCGANNTGTTCAGGTTTTTCGGCCGGCCAGCCAAGGGTTACGGTTGTTACCGGCACAACACCTTTTGGCAGATTTAAAACCTCAATAATCTTATTAGCATTGTATGTTGTGGTTCCAATATAACAAATACCCAGTCCTTTTGCTTCGGCTGCAATACAGAATGTCTGCGCAACAAGCAAAGCATCGATTGCAGCAGTTACAAATGACAGAAAATTATCATATCCTGGTTGTGCATTTCTCAGAAGACACCATCTGTTGAAACGGTTGAAATCAGCGCAGAATGTAAGAACTACCGGAGCTTCAGTAATCATCTTCTGATTAAAGTGTAAGGGAGCCAGCTCTCGTTTCTTTTCAATGGTCCTGTTAATCACAATGCTGTAAACCTGCATATTCCCTGTAGTAGAAGCTCTGCAGGCCATTTCAAGCAATTCATTTAGAAGCTTTTCATCAACCTGTTCTGATAAGTATTTTCTTATTGTCCTGCGGTTATGTAAGATACCTGATATCTCTTCCATTTTCACATGTTGTAAAATATCCTGCAAAGTAAACAAAATCCTATGTAATCACAGGATTGGTTGATAAGGATTTTCTTATCTTAGCAAGAGCCTGATAAACCTTTTAACAAAATCTTAATTCAAAGGCCCGCACCTAAGTAAAAGAATTGAATATACATCGGTCCCTCTGAATTGAAATTAATATTGCTTTTTAGGAGAATCTTTTTTATACTTGTTATGGAATTAGACAGAAATCGGGAGTTGGAAGTCAGAAGACCGGAGAATGTAATATTTCTGGTCTGTTTACTTCAGGCTTCTGACTTCGATTTTCCGGCTTCGATACTTAAACATATTACTAACGATTAAAATATTCAGTTATGAGCAGACCAGTTACAATCTTCACAGGACAATGGGCAGATTTACCATTTGAAACTTTATGTCAGAAAATGAAATCATTCGGCTATGATGGTTTGGAACTCGCTTGTTGGGGAGATCATTTTGAGGTAAACAAAGCTGANGATGCATATTGCCGTAAGAAAAAAGAGACTCTTGCCAAATACGGGCTTAAAGTATATGCTATTTCCAACCACCTTGTCGGACAGGCAGTTTGCGACCGTATCGATGAGAGACACAAAGGTATTCTGCCTGCATATGTATGGGGTGACGGTGATCCTGAAGGAGTACGTCAACGTGCTGCACGCGAGATGATAAGCACTGCAGAGGCAGCCAAGAGGCTCGGAGTTGATCAGGTTAATGGTTTTACCGGAAGTTCAATCTGGCATCTTCTCTACTCATTCCCTTCAGTAACTCCTGCGATGATTGATGCAGGCTATACCGATCTGGCAAAACGGTGGGTCCCTATCCTTGACAAATATCATGAACTCGGAATTCATTTTGGGCTGGAAGTGCATCCAACTGAAATTGCATTCGATATTATATCTGCAAGACGGACTCTGAAAGCATTGAATAATCATCCGAACTTTGGTTTTAACTACGATCCATCTCACCTTGGCTATCAGGGTGTTGATTATGTTAAATTTATTCAGGAATTCGGAGAGAAGATTTTCCATGTTCATATGAAAGATGTAGGATGGTCAAAAGTTCCTGCTGAAGCCGGTGTATTCGGAGGTCATACTGAATTCGGAACTCCGGGTCGTTACTGGGATTTCAGGAGTCTGGGACATGGAAACATTAACTTTGAAGAGATCATCAGGGCGCTAAACCGCATTAACTACAAAGGTCCTCTTTCAGTAGAGTGGGAAGACAGCGGAATGGACAGGGAATTTGGAGCGAAAGAGGCATGTGAATTTGTTCGTAAAGTTGATTTTCCAACATCGAATATTGCATTTGATGCAGCTTTTGAAAAGAAATAGAAAAAAATAGATTAATACTAACCTTTTACTAACTTAACCTAACAACCTCTAAATGGATACTGTTAAGAAAACACAGTTATTCAATGCAAGTTGTGTTGCATTGGTAGTAACGGCATTGGCCTTTGCCACAAGAGGCTCATTCGTACAGGCATGGGCTACCGAATTTAATCTGAATCATACTGAAGTGGGCTGGATTGTTGGCACAGCATTCTGGGGATTCACCCTGGCTATGGTCTTTGGCGGTCCTCTTGTAGATATTATTGGCATCGGGAGAATTATTTCAATAGCATTTTTCTGCCATGTTGCCGGTATCATACTCACTATTATTGCAACCGGATTCTGGTCATTATTCATTTCAACATTGCTGATAGGTGTTGCAAATGGCAGCGTGGAGGCTGCCTGCAACCCCCTCATAACAAGCATGTACACCGATCAGAAGACCCGTCGTCTTAACAGATTCCATGCATGGTTTCCTACCGGTATTGTAATTGGAGGATTGGCTGTTTATCTGTTTAATAATATTGGTCTGACTGACTGGCGCTATGCGATGGGAATAATGCTGCTACCGACCTTTGCCTATGGTTATATGTTTCTTAATAAGCAGTTTCCACAAACAGAGCGAGTTGTTTCAGGTTTTACCTATAAAGACATGTTAAAAGCATGTGTAAGTCCGTTGTTCCTTTTCATGGCTTTCTGCATGATCCTTACAGCAGGAACCGAACTTGGTACAAATCAATGGATTGCAGCACTTCTCGCTAACGTTTCAAAGAATCCTATCCTGCTGCTGGTCTGGATATCAGGGATAATGGCCCTGTCCCGCCAGTTTGGAGGNACTTTGATTCATAACATGAAATCAACTGTAGTATTNCTTACCTCTGCCATTCTTGCATTTNTCGGAGCGATTCTGATGGGATACACCAGCGGTGCGATGGTGTTTGCNGCAGCAGGTATATTTGCTCTGGGAGTTGCATTTTTCTGGCCTTCAATGCTGGGATTCGTATCGGAGAATATTCCACAGAGCGGTGCTCTGGGTCTTGCAATCATGGGAGGTATTGGTTTCCTTGGCGGAGCAATTGCACAGCCTGTACTCGGAGCTATATTTGATGCTCAGACAGCTGCTGCAATTCCTGCAGGACAAAGTATTGAAGTTCTAAAGGCAGCTATCGCCGGAACACAGGAAGCAGCAACATGGGCATCTGCACAACTTACAGGTGGTGAACATACCTTAAGGTTTGTTGCTCTCGTACCTGCGGTTTTGATAGCGCTCTTTACGTTCCTCCATATCTGGAAAAGAAAACATGTATAAGAAACGGCGACTGGCTACAGGCATCAGGCAACAGGGAAAAATTGCCCCGCACCGCATACCGCTAACCGCGAGCCGAATAGAAGATATAAGAAAATAACAAAAAATATAAAAATATGAAGAAGATCAGNATGGGTATGATCGGCGGAGGAATCGGGGCATTTATTGGTGATGCCCACCGTCGTGCTTCAAGAATATGTAATGATTTTGAACTTGTTGGTGGCGTCTTCGATGTCGACTATGAGAAAAGTAAAATCTTCGCTAAGAAAGAAGGTATAAGTGCCGATCGTTGTTACAAAAGTGTTGATGCACTTATAAAAGCTGAATCGGCCATGCCTGCNGACAAAAGAATGGAAGTTGTCTCCATAGTAACGCCAAATGCTTTGCATTTCCCATTTGCTAAAAGNCTTCTCANTGCAGGATTTCATCTTGTTTGTGAGAAACCNATGACNCTGACAGTTGAAGAAGCTCTGGAACTTGAAAAGCTGGTAAGAAAAAACAAACTGACTTTTGCTCTTACTCATACTTATACCGGTTATCCGATGGTCCGTCAGATGAGAGATTTAATCGCAAAAGGAGTATTAGGAACTATCCAGCGTATCGATGCCCAATACTATCAGGGATGGATCAACTCAATAATTCATGGTACAGAGAGCAGGATTACAGGAGTGTGGAGACTTGATCCCAAACATGCCGGAGCCAGCAGCTGTATGGGTGATATCGGTGTTCATGCCTTTAACCTTATCGAATATACTACAGGACTGGAAGTTAAAGAGGTTCTATCTGACCTTAATCCTGTAAAGGAAGGTATCAAACTTGATCTTGATGGTACTGTTTTGCTGCGTTTCGGTAAAAAACTTAAAGGGGTAATAAGAGCCAGTCAGGTTTGCGGTGGTGAAGAGAATAACCTTACAATTGCTGTATACGGATCAAAAGCCAGCCTCAAATGGGGACAGGAGAACCCGAATTACCTGACAATGCTAAGCGATACTGAACCCACCAAAATATTTAAACCGGCTCATGGTTACAATGAGGTACTTGCCGAGGCAAGCCATACAATGCCATCAGGACATCCGGAAGGCATATATGAAGCCCTGGCTAATATCTATAATGGTGTGGCAAAATCTATCAGAAGCGAAAAATTTACTCAGGGTGAATTCCCCACTGTTTATGACGGTGTCAGAGGAATGAAGTTTATTCACGCCGTAGTCGATTCAAACAAGAAAGGAAATATCTGGACGAAAGTTTAAAACTTTTGCCTCATCCCCTGTCCCCTTTTCCCAGGGGAGAAGGGGGATAATTATAATTAAATCAGGACTTTAGTCCCTATCCCTTGGGAGAGGGGTCAGGGTGAGGCGGATTTTCGAGCCAGATCACTTTTTGTTCCGGAATATGAGATTGGCCGATAATATCTTTATACAAATCGGGCCTCCGGGCTTTAATATATCTGTATCCTCCTGATTTTATGAGTTTTTCTGGAGTAATTGCTGCAGATACAAAATCATCTCCAAGTGTCCGGCATTCTGCAATAATATCACCAAAAGGATCCAGGATCATTGAACAGCCGTTTTTCAGCTGGTCATCATCCATACCGATAGGATTTGAAAATACAACATACACACCGTTATCGTAAGCACGGGAAGGAAGCCATTTCATTAACCACTTACGGCCTTTCATTCCGTCAAATTCAATCCGGAGCGAGGTAGGATCAGCTTCGCGGTTTTCCCATAATTCCGGATCAACAAATCCTGCACCCGGCCGGGTTGACGGGGTACACATGGTCACGTGAGGCATGAAGATAATGTCAGCTCCCAGGAGCGATGTTGCCCGAACATTTTCAATTATGTTGTTATCATAACAGATCAATATTCCGCATTTCCATCCGAAAAGATCGAAAACACAATATTCATCACCGGGAGTTAAGTANGGATTAATGAAAGGATGAAGCTTCCGGAACTTTGTAATAAGACCATTTTTGTCAACACAAACNTGGGCTTTATATANCTTATTCTCTTTGTCTTTCTCAAAAAGCCCGGCTAAAATAACAATATTGTTTTTTGCTGCTATATCTATCAAACGATTAACACCCGGACCGTCAGGAATAAATTCAGCAAGATCAAGCATCTCTTCTTTAGAAAGATGACGGGCAAACGAATACCCGGTAACCGAGCACTCATGAAATGCTATTACATGCGATCCCTCATGGGCTGCTTTTTCGGCGAGATTTTCAATCTTCAGCAGATTGAAATCTTTGTCACCGCTCCTGTTCTCAAATTGCGCAGTCGATATTATTAACCGATCCATACTGACAGCCAGAAAAGTGGTTGATTAATACAAAAAACTATTTTTTCTTTTTAAGAAGGAAAAAACCGGCAGCACCAACAATCAAAACTGCTCCTGCGATAATTGCTATAGTAGCACCGGAACCTTTTTTAACCGGCTTCTCATCCTCTGTTGCATAATAGAAAGTTGGCTTGGCATCGGTATCCATGTTAACAGTATCTTTTTTTGATTTGGGCTGCTCCTGAGCAATTGCCTTATTAAAACCACAATGTAAAAGAAGTAATGTCATCGAAAATATTAAAACAACTTTTTTCAT
>JGI20214J51088_10000591_pt1 | contig 25035 bp, 17 predicted proteins | sample WetSurMetagenome_FD_51088 | JGI IMG/M metagenome (IMG submission 51088) | reverse complement strand
TTTATGGGTCCCAGGTGAAAAAGAATATTCTTTTCAGATATCCATGGAAACAACACACCGCTGAATTTTGCAAAAGCTACAGCAACAGCAGCGATTGTACCACACTGTATAACCAGAAATGTTGTCCAGCCAAAAAGGAATCCGATCAAAGGATTATAGGCTTCCCTGAGATAGACATACTGTCCGCCTACATGAGGCATCATTGAGGCGAGTTCACCGTAGCTGATTGCACCGATAAGTGTCATAATACCTGTTATCAGCCAAACAACCAGCAACCATCCCGGAGATCCGACATTACGCGCTATATCTGCACTCACAATGAAGATTCCCGAACCTATCATTGCACCTGCAACAATTGATATCCCGTCGAAAAGATTTACCCGTTTCTGAAGGAAATGGTTTTCTTCCTGCATTTTACCAGTTTGTACAAACAAATTTAACTATTCAAACAATACTTAAGAAAATTGAATTATTAATTTTGAGAAGGTGAAAGAAGTAAATATATTTGATTAAGCTTAAACACATTTAATAATAGTTGGAAAAAAATTTACATATGAAAAAACTCGTATTATTAGGCCTACTCGCTTTCTTATTTTTAGCCATGAATGCGCAAAAATTTGACAACATTGCCAAAACTCCTCCGATGGGATGGAACAGCTGGAACAAGTACGGTTGTAATGTGAGCGAAAGTCTCATCATGGGAATGGCTGATGCCATGGCCAGCAGCGGCATGAAAGATGCCGGTTATGAATATGTTGTAATTGATGACTGCTGGCAGGTAGCGCGCGATGAGAACGGAGAGATTGTAGCTGACAAGGATCGTTTCCCTCATGGGATAAAATATCTGGCAGATTATATTCACTCAAAAGGCTTGAAATTCGGGATATATTCATGTGCCGGAACACTGACCTGTGCCGGACGTCCTGCTGGTCGTGGTCATGAATTTCAGGATGCCATTACATACGCGCGCTGGGGCGTCGACTATTTAAAATATGACTGGTGCAATACAGGTACTCAGGAACCCAAATCTTCTTATGCCACTATGCGCGACGGGCTCTTTGCAGCTCACAGGCCAATTGTATTCAGTATTTGTGAATGGGGTTCAAATAAACCTTGGGAATGGGCCGGAACAGTAGGTCACTTGTGGAGGACTACAGGCGATATAAATGATTCGTGGAACAGTATGATTGGTATCTTCGTACAACAGAAAGATCTTGCAAGATATGCCGGTCCCGGTCATTGGAATGATCCGGATATGCTTGAAGTAGGCAATGGAGGGATGACGACCGAAGAGTATAAGACCCATTTCTCATTATGGTGTATGTTGGCGGCTCCCCTGATGGCAGGGAATGATCTCCAGAATATGACACCCGAGATCAAATCAATCCTTACCAACAAGGAGATAATTGCTCTTGATCAGGATACACTTGGAAGACAGGCCTCCTGCTGGAGGGATAACGGTGATTATCAGATCTGGTTAAAAGCACTTTCAAATAATGAAAAAGCAATTTGTTTGCTAAATAAAAGTGACGAAAAGAAATCGGTTCTTGTTGACTTTGCGCTTCTTGCCCAGGCAAGGGTAAGATGGGGAGGCGCTCCTCCGCTCAAACTCGAAAATTACCTGGTAAGAGATTTATGGGAGCATAAAGATCTCGTATTGAAAGAATCTTCAATGTATATTGATCTTCTACCACATACAGTAAAGGTATATAGGTTTATAAAGAAATAAACTCATTTTCAACCCCCTTTTAATTCAATTAACTCACCCCCCACCCCCCTCTCTGCTTCGCAAAGAGGGGGCGTAAAAAACACTATATCAAATAATTTCCCCCTCTTTACGAAGTAGAGAGGGGATCAAAGGGGGTGAGTACAAAAAATAGATATCTCAGTTTGCAAACGGTACCTCTTTCCCGGTTAATTTTATTCTTCCGGTAAGAACCTGGGTAAACTGCGGATCGAGATAACCTTTGAAACCAGGTTGTTTACCACCGACAGAGATTGTAAAATATCCCGGCTCAATAACGCGTTTTGACTTATTGTTGATCAAGGAAAACTGACGAGGATCAAGAGTAAGTTCAACGACCTTACTTTCTCCTGGCTTAAGTGAAATCCTTGTAAATCCTTCGAGCTGGCGGAGTGGTCGCGGGGTAGATGCCTTTTCATCAGCAAGATAGAGTTCAACAACTTCATCACCCGCAAGCTTACCGGTATTTGTAACTGTGGCCTTAACAATTACTTTCTCACCTGCAACAGCGTCTTCAGGTATCAATAAATTGCTGTATTTAAAGGAAGTATAACTTAATCCATAGCCAAAGGGATATAATGGTTCTTTAGTGAAAAATCTGTAGGTTTTACCAGCCATATCATAGTTTTCAAAAGCAGGTATCTGATCTATTGATTTATAATATGTTACAGGAAGTCTGCCAGCAGGATTATATTGACCAAACAGAACATCAGCAACTGCATTGCCTCCCTGTTGGCCACTATATCCGGCAAGTAATATAGCAGCTGCTTTTTCCTGTGCTTTGTTCACCGACATGGCGCCGCCGTTTGCCAGTACCACTATAACCGGTTTCCCTGTTGCTAAAACTGCATCCATCAGCTTCTCCTGCGCAGAAGGAAGATTCAGGTCAGTGCGGTCGCCTCCATTGAATCCTGCAATTTTAATTGGCATCTCCTCTCCTTCCAACCGGCGGGATAGTCCCAGTACAAGCACAACGACATCAGCTTCTTTAGCTGCCGCAACGGCACTGCCGATAAGATCGGGCCGTGGAGGAGCCCATAATAGTTCAATAGCCGCATCACCTGCATAATTTTTGTACAATACTTCTATTTTATATTTTTTACCTTTCTGAAGTTCAACAGAGGCTTCAATAGGAAAAGCTTCGTGCTCATTCATAGATGAAATAATTTTTTTATCCTCCAGTAAGATATCATAACCCGAAGATCCACGGCTCCCGATAGCGTATGTCCCTGTGACAGGAGGGACCAGGTACGTTGTCCATTTCACCCCAAAATCGTCATCGGGCATATCATATCTTGGTGAAAGCAATTCCCAGTAGAAATTAATATTGTCATCCACCCTGGTAAAAACAGGTTTCCCTTTCATATCCCTGTTATTAAAATATTCTCCGGATGCTCCCTGTTTTCCTTCTGGAGTTTCGAGGTAGCGCGATGGAACAGGTACTAAATTGTGAATACCTTCAGCAAGATCACTTCCTTCGGCATAAAGTACCTTTGTAGCGGGGGTGAGTTTATTATTTATCCCTCTCAGTATGGTAACCGGATCTTTTGGTATACCATTATAATTCCCGATCAGGGATTCAAAGTTATCGGCATTGGGACCAATTACCGCAATAGTCTTAATGTCTTTTGAAAGTGGAAGAATATTGTTTTCATTTTTCAGGAGTACAATGGATTTCCGTGCTGCTTCACGCGAGAGTGAGTTATTATAGTCGGAACAATTAACGAAGAATGGTATTTGGGCATATGGTACAATAGCATCAGGATCGAACATCCCCAGCTTGAATCTGGCGGTAAATAACCTTTTTACAGAGATATTAATGTCCGCCTCGGTTAATAGTCCACGATTAACAGCCTCAACAAGTTTTTTATAATCGACACCGCATTCGAGGTCCGTACCCGCTTTAACAGCCTGAGAGGCTGCCTCAGCGGCATCTTTTGCATAATGGGAAGATTGATAAAAATCGGAGATTGCCCAACAGTCGGATACGATATAGCCTTTAAATCCCCATTCATTTCTGAGGATACCATATAATATCGGGTTCGCACAACAGGGATAGTCGCGAAACATATTATATGCCCCCATAACCGAATAAACACCTGCCTCCATAACCAGTGTACGGAAGGCCGGAAGGTAAGTCTCTCTAAGATCAATCTCACTTACCTTTGCGTTGAAAGAATGTCTTAATGGTTCGGGGCCTGAATGCACTGCATAATGTTTTGCAGTGGCAACTGTTTTTAAATATTTTGGATCATCACCCTGCATTCCTTTTACAAATTCATATCCTAATCTTCCTGTAAGAAATGGATCTTCCCCGTATGTCTCATGTCCTCTTCCCCATCGCGGGTCGCGAAAGATATTAATATTGGGGGACCAAAAAGTAAGTCCCTGGTAGATATCTGTCTTACCTCTTCTCTGAAACTCATGATATTTTGCCCTGGCCTCATCAGAGATTGCATTTGCCACATTCAATAAGAGTGCCTCATCCCATGAATTTGCGATTGTGATTGATTGTGGAAAAACCGTCGCATACCCCGCTCTTGCAACACCATGCAAAGCTTCATTCCACCATGTATATGCCGGTATGCCCAGACGTGTAATGGCAGGAGCTGTATATAAAAGCTGATCGGCTTTCTCCTGAAGAGTCATTCTTGATACCAGGTCATTGACTCTTTCTTCTAAAGGAAGGGAAGGGTTACGAAAGGAAAATTCATACGGATTCTGCTGTGCCATAATATTACATACTGTGGCTGATGTGCATAAAACCAATAGCAGGGAGATTAATTTTTTCATGTTTCAGAATTCTAATTTGATGGGAAAAATAAAAAAACCGGATTCGAAAAGAAATTTCATTCATTCAAATCCGGTAAAAGAACATACAAGTGATTAATTCTTAAGTAATTTCCACGAATTACTTTATTATATTACTCTTCGTGTTGTCTTATCCGAGTTATCAGTGATCGATTCTATTTTACAGAAAATCTGTAAATAGTGGTCGATTTTAATGTTTCCCCGGCATTAAGCACAGTACTTGGAAAATCAGCATGATTTGGACTATCGGGATAGTGACCTGATTCAAGGCACATACCTGATCTGTATTGGTAAACTTTTCCACCGTGACCAATTTGTGTTCCATCAAGGAAATTACCTGTATAGAATTGCATCCCCGGCTGATCTGTTATTACCTCAAGTAAACGTCCGCTTACCGGTTCATAAACTGTAACATCAACCTCTTCTTTATTATCGAGAATATAATTATGATCATAACCTTTGCCGAGAATCAGCTGATCATATTTTTCACCTATTCTTTCACCTATTNCGTGAGGTGTGGTGAAATCAAACGGAGTTCCNGCAACCTTACGGATCTCGCCCGTTGGGATCATTACTGAATCGACAGGGGTGAAAGCTGAAGCCTTAAGTGTGACAACATGATCAAGAATATCTCCATTCCCTGCACCATGCAGATTGAAATAGGCATGATTGGTTATATTTACAATCGTTTTCTTGTCTGTAGTACAAGTATAATCCATAACGATCTCATTATTATCGTTCCAGGTATACGTAACAGAAGCATCAACCTTTCCGGGAAATCCTTCTTCCATATCGGGACTTACATAAGTAAATTTCACTGTAGGGAATTTGCTGTCCTTCATTATCTCAGTATTCCAAACCACACTATGCCAACCCAATGGTCCGCCATGAAGGGTATTTGGTCCGTCGTTCAGAGGTGTATTGTAAACAACGCCATCAAGAGGAAACTTTCCATGTGCAATCCTGTTGGCAAATCTTCCTACAACAGCTCCGAAGTACTTGTCACCATTAAGTGTTCCTTCAAAAGTGTCGTAACCCAAAGTAATATTTTCTTTTTTGCCATTTTTGTCAGGAACTTCTATCCATGTAATTTTTGCTCCATAATTAGTAAGCCTTATTACATTTCCTGCTTTGTTTGTCAGAGTAAACAGGGAAACCTCTTTACCGTTGTGTGTGCCGAAAACATCTTTTTTAACCATCTCCTTAGTTTTTGTTGACTGGTTGCATGAAATTATTATAACTGAAACCAGAGTTAGTGATAATAATAGAATTTTTTTCATCATTTGTCAATATTTTTTTTGCTAAATTAATAAAGTTTTCTGACCCTTTGTCTTGAAAATCAAAATAAATAGGAAGCCTGGTTTCCATACCGCTTCTTGCTCAGGCAGTGAGTATCTACCACCAATTAATTAGTTATCAAAAATTCTGCCTCTATCATAACAAGAAGATTATCTTGACAAATATCAGATTCAATATATAATGAAGGAATACCGGGAAAGTGCTTCATACAAATCGATTTCACTTTCGAAAAATCATCCTGATTTTTTATATACACCTTCAGCAGAATAAAATTTCCCCACTCAATATCTGCATTAATGATCTTTTGTTCTTTTCTCTTTTCTTGAGTCTGTTGGATAATGTTTTTAATTGCAACCTGAGTTTGTTTCTCAATATCACCAATTCCGATAGTATCTTTTCCCTTTACAGAGGCTTCTCCTGAAAAAAGAAGTGTAGATTTATGATTATCTTTCAATTGCCGGGCCGGGCCAGATTGAGATAGATTTTCATTTGACATTACAGCNCAAAAATCAATAGTAACCCCTCCTAGCATCATTCCAATCCCTGTTGTAACAGGATATCCGGATATGCTCCGGTATTTCTTATAGTATTTACTTCTGACATCATCAAAAATCTGCCAATTCCGCAAGCCATTTTTTTCCTCAATGATTTTTCCAATATAGTTCCATTGACGTACAATATTATTAAAAGACATCCCTTCAGAGACCAGAATAGCTTTCATCTGTTCAAATGCAGCTTCTGAGGCACTTTTCGTATCTGAAGAAAAAAGAGCAAAGCCGAGACCGCTTCCCCAGACCTCTTTCCCGGAATCTGTTGAACATACAATGTAACGCACATTATTATTGATATTTATACGGATATCAGATGAATCAATTTTTGAATAGAAGGCTTCAACGACAACTTTCCATGGTTTTTCCGCAGGGTTAACTGTAATATTAAAAACCGGACAAAGTTTGCCACAGGCATTCAGAATATTTTTCCCGATTCCCCTGCTGACTTTAATATATGTTTCGTAGTCAGGCAGGTCAACAAAAACGTTCAGTTTAATAAGCGAATAACCCGGTTCTCTATGGTAAATAATCTGTTTGAGGCATTGTAACCATTCTTCAGCCAGACTCCCCTCCAATTCGGGCATGAATATCAAATACTTACCACTCATATATAACTATTCCTTAAATCAACGATAAATATGTAATTAATTGCTCAATTGCCTGATTTTTATCAGGGCTATAATTCCTATTTTATTGCAGGGAACCATACCCTCATCTGTCCTGCTCCACGATTATTCCACATAGCGTATGGTATTAATTTCACAGGCTCTTCGACTGATGTTTTATTTGTATACACTCCATAGGTTTTTATAACCTGCATTCCTTCGAGAAGGGATGGCTCAAATACTGAAGTGGACAGGGCATCCTTTTTCATAACTAAGTCGAGAACATTTCCTGCGCTGTTATCAGGCCATTCGGCGCAATAAATAAGAGGGCCTCTCTGAAAGGCAATTTTTTCACTGTCTTCTTTGATACGTTCATCGGCAACAACTTTGCGTACAGGCATTGGAAACACAATTTCTACTTTATCTCCCTGCACCCATTTTCTTGATATTACAGCATATCCTTCTTTTGTCAGAATATCACATGACATTCCGTTTACGGATAATTTGACAACGTCCGTATTACCTTCCATGAACTTGTAGAGCCCGCCGGGGATGGCTTCATTTTGGGCCCATCCGGGAATCCTGATCTTCATGGTAAACTTCCCGGTTGTTTCCGGATTAACTGTTATTTCAACCTTGCCATCCCATGGAAAATTTGCTTTCTGAGTGATGTTTACTTTTCTTTTTCCCAGGCTCATATTTGCCTCATTTGATATAAACAAATTGACGTATAGATCTTTATCAGTTACCGCATAAATATACCCGGGAATAGCAGGCACAAAACGCGCAACGTTTGATGGACAACACGCACAACCAAACCAGGCCTGGCGAAGATGCTGACCTTTTGATTCAAGAGGGTTTGGATAAAAAAACCTGTCCGCCGATAAAGACACTCCCGAAAGCATTGAATTATAAAGAGTCTTTTCAAGGATATCAATATATTTCGACTGGCCATGTAGCAGAAACAACCTGTGATTGAAAAAGATATCGCCAATAGATGCACATGTTTCGCAATAAGCTGTCATATTTGGTAAATCATAAGGTTCTGCAAAGCCTTCATTTCCACCAGTCGCACCAATTCCCCCTGTAAGATACATCTTCCCGTACACGAGGTTTTCCCAGATCTTAGTGATTGCATTGAAATAAGCAGGATCATTCTCAATAGCGGCAATGTCGGCCATCCCTGAATACATATAAGTTGCCCTCACTGAATGTCCGACAGCCTCAGTCTGATCAACAGGCCTCAGATTGGCCTGATTATATGACCGGCCTTTAGGACCACGGATATCAAGAAAAAACCTTGCAAGATCGAGATATTTTTTTTCGCCGGTAACCCTGTAAAGTTTTACAAGTCCCATTTCTATAATCTGGTGACCAGGGTAAACTTTTACCTTGTCGTACCCAAAATCCTTATTTACAAGGTCAGCTGATTTCAGAGCAATGTCAAGGAGAGTTCTTTTACCTGTGGCCTCATAGTGAGCAACGGCAGCTTCATAAAGATGTCCCAGATTATAAAGTTCATGACTGAGCACAGAATCCATTTCCCACCTGTTTTTACCNGCCCATTCATGAAGTCCTTTACCTCCGTGCTTTTCTGCGATTGAACGGTTGGTGTAAAGATANCCATCGGGTTTCTGAGCTCTGGCAATCTTAATAATCAGTGTATCCAAATATCGTTCAAGTTTTGGATCGGGCAATGTCTGAAGTGAATAACTGGCGCCTTCAATTATCTTATAAATATCTGAATCGTCAAAAGGAAAAATCGTCTGAAATTTGCCGGTATCACTACCAGCAGCGATCTCGAAGTTTTTCACCCGGCCTGTTGATTCACAATAGCCAAAGGCAATGGGAATTGTAACTGAAGCATTTTTTCTTATTCTCGGAGCCCAGAAATTATCAGTCAGTTTTACTGAAGTAAATGGTACCGGTTGAATAGGATAATCTGCCTTATATGAAGGTTTTTTTGCACATCCCGAAATTAAAATTATCAGTACAGTTAAAGTAAAAAGAGACATAATAAAATTTTTCATACTCTCTGATTTCTTTCTTAAGTTATTAATAAAACAAGTTTTAACGCAGAGTGTCGCAAAGTTTACGCAAAGAACCGCAGAGTCAAGCGTTTAATATATTTTGCTTTGCGTTCCGATAGCTATCGGAACTCTGCGATTTTCTTAGCGGTTTTCTGCGGTTAATGGATTTCAACTTTCCCAATTCCCTATGGTAATATTTTCAAGCTATCAGAAATAGTCTATTTTGTAAGTTCCAATACAACAACAGATTTTGATGGCATGTTTATGGTTAGAACTCCATCTTTCAAATTGAATCCATTGAATGAAACAGGTTTTACAGTCTCGGGATTTTCAAAAGAGTTATATGCATTCATTTGGCTTGCTGTAAGCACCTCTCCAGTAACCTTTTTGAAAGAATCACCAATTAAAGGACATGTTACTGTAATCGCTTTGTTAGGATTAAGATTTGCAAGTGAAATATGCACTTTGCCATCCTTATCAACAGATGCTGAAGCNGATATAGCGGGAATACTGTTCGTGCCNAAAGTGTAATTTTCACATCTCAGATCCAGTTTAAGGAGCTTCGCTTCCTGATGTACCCTGAACATTCTGAATACATGATAAGTGGGTGTCAGAACCATCTTATCNTCTTTTGTAAGAATAACGGATTGAAGAACGTTTATCATCTGAGCCAGGTTTGCAACTTTAACCCTGTCGGCNTGCTGGTTAAAAATGTTCAGATGAATAGCTGCAGTAATGGCATCGCGCATCGAATTCTGCTGGTACAGAAAGCCTGGGTTGGTTCCGGNTTCAACATTAAACCAGTTNCCCCATTCGTCAACAACAAGACCTTTTGTTTTTTCAGGATCATACCTGTCCATAATATCTGAATGTCCTTTAATAATGACATCCATCTGAAGATTCAACCTGAATGATTCAAACCATTGTCTCTCGTCAAATTTTGTAGCAGAACCTTTAATATCCCACCCGTCAACTACTGAATAGTAATGAATTGACAATCCCTGAAACATTGAACGTGTTCCGGGGTCTTTCATTAATGTTTCCGTCCAGGAGTAATTATAATCTGAGGGGCCGCATGCAACCCGGAAAAGCTGATTTCCAGCATAGTTACCCAGGAAGGTAGAATATTGTTTCATTGTATTGGCATAAAAATCAGCAGTCATATTCCCACCGCAACCCCAGTTTTCATTTCCAATTGCAAAATATTTTACTTTCCATGGTTTATCGCGACCGTATTCTTTACGCAGGTTAGTCATTGGTGATACAGCATCGGAAGTAAGGTATTCAATCCATTCAGACATTTCCTTTACCGAACCCGATCCAACATTTCCGTTAATATAAGCGTCGCATCCAAGCAATTCAGTAAGCTTCATAAACTCATTGGTTCCGAAGGAATTGTCTTCAGTTACCCCTCCCCAGTTTGTATTGACTATAGATGTTCTTTTCTCTTTCGGACCTATCCCATCTTTCCAGTGGTAGGTATCAGCAAAACAACCACCGGGCCACCGGAGGTTAGGTACTTTAATTTCGCGAAGAGCAAAAAGAACATCGTTTCTTATACCATAGGTATTTGGAATTTTGGAATCGGGACCCACCCACAGGCCACCATAGATACAGTTTCCCAGATGTTCGGAAAAATGACCATAAATATCTTTACTGATAACAGGGCCCGGATGATTTGTAATTAAAACCAGTTGATTTACGGATACCAGGTCTTCTTTCTGGGCATTTGTAGTGATACCAGCAAAAAGAAAAAAGAAAGATAAAATAACAACATATTTTTTCATGTGGAAAGATTTATAATATGATTAATCCATTTCTTATTCTTTGTGTTGCTTAGTGTCTTTGCGCCTTTGTGGCAGATTTTTTGCACGAAGACACGAAGGCACAAAGTTTCACAAAGTATTATTAACTATGAGTTAGTTCCTTTTTCAATAAAAGAACCGAGTTCTTTATACTTTTTGAAAAGAATATCATATTTTTTTGCTCTTACCGGATCGGGATGGTACTCTTTTTCAAATCCGCTACCCATTGCTTTCTGTGCAGCGGTAATGTCTTTATAAACTCCTGCAACAACCGATGCAGCCATGGCAGAACCTAGGGCACATGTCTGTTCTGAAGCAGCAACCTTTATAGGCATATTAAGAACATCAGCTACAATCTGCATGACAAAAGGATTCTTTTTGGCGACGCCACCTATTGCTATTACTCCATCGATACGAATCCCTTCAGATATAAAACGCTCATTAATCATTCTCGAACCAAATGCTGTAGCTTCAACGAGAGCTTTGAAAATCCTAGGTGCATCTGAACCAAGAGATAAACCTGTAATAGCTCCTTTAAGCGATTGATTTGCATCGGGTGTACGTCTGCCGTTCATCCAATCAAGGGCAAGAACAGATGTTTCTTCGACAGGAAGCGATTCAGCCTGCTTGCTGAGTTCAGCAAGTATTTTATCTCCGGCTTCTTCCCTGATTTTTTTCTTCGAAGCATCATCGAGCCATTTAACCTCTGAAACAATATTATTTATAGGCCACATTAACAACTGACCAAACCAGGCATAAATATCGCCAAAAGCAGACTGACCTGCTTCGAGACCAAGCATTCCCGGGATAATAGATCCGTCAACCTGACCACAGATACCTGCAACAAGTTTGTCTCCTACTTCAGCCATAGGTGCTACAATCATGTCGCATGTAGAAGTTCCCATTACTTTAACCAGATGATATGGTGTTGCTTCACCGCCGGCTGCTCCGGAATGTGCGTCAAATGTACCTGCACCTACTTTAACATCAGTGGTCAGACCAAGTCTTTTGGCCCATTCTTCCGACAAATTTCCGACTACGGTATCGCAGGTATATGTTTTGCTGTAAAGTCTGTCTCTGAGTCCCGACAATACAGGGTCGAGTTTTGTCAGGAATTTCTCATCGGGCAACCCTTTAAAGTCTTCATGCCACATAGCTTTATGACCTGCTGCACAACGGCTTCTCNTCAACTGGGAGGGATCTGTTTTCCCTACAAGTAAAGCCGGGATCCAGTCACAATGTTCAACCCACGACCAGGCATTTTTCCTCATTTCCTCACTATGACGAAGAACATGTAAAATTTTTGCCCAGAACCATTCAGAAGAATATATTCCTCCTTCATATTTAGTAAAGTCAATTCCGCCCCATGATTTCGCAAGAGTATTGATTTCCGCAGCTTCTTTTACTGCAGTATGATCTTTCCAAAGTACAAACATGGCATCCGGATTGTTTTCATACCCTGGCTTCAATGAAAGCGGGGTACCTTGCTTATCAACGGCTACAGGTGTAGACCCGGTTGTATCAACAGTAATTCCTGAGATGCTATTTACAATCTCCGGAGTCAATCCTTTGATTGCTCCTTTAACCGATTGTTCAAGACCTTCAGTATAATCAAGAGGATGCTGACGAAACTGATTGATCGAAGGATCGCAAAACAGACCCTTTTTCCATCTCGGGTATTCAAAAACAGATGTCCCGACAATTTTACCATCGGTAGTATCAACAACTACTGAACGGACTGAGTCAGTTCCATAGTCAATTCCTATTACATATTTCTTTGCCATATTTTAAATATTTTGCTTGAATTATATTTTATACTCATTAAGAGTTTATTTTTTCTTTGTCGTACTTTGTATCCCGATAGCTATCGGGATCCTTCGTGCCCTTTGAGTTTAAAAAACCATTTACTACAAAGGAGCACTAAGGTTCATTGAAAAGGTTCACAAAGGATTTCTGTTTTGCCCATAATATGCATCTTTCCCATGTTTTCGCTTAAAATGTTTATCGAGCAGAAACTGATCTATCGGCTCTGTTTTTCCAAGAAGAACAGTATAGAATGCCATCTTTGCAATTTCCTCGAGAGCTACAGCATTATAAACAGCATTATCTGCATCTTTTCCCCAGCAAAAAGGGCCATGGCCACAAACCAACACCGATGGTATTGTCATTGGATCAGTTTTNCCAAGTTTCTCAACNATAACTTTACCCGTATTGATTTCATAATCATCCTCTGTTTCCTTCTTTGTTAGTAGCCTTGTGCACGGAACTTCTCCATAAAAGTGATCTGCATGTGTTGTCCCAAACGGTGGTATTGCCCTGCCAGCCTGAGCCCACGAAGTTGCGTAAGAGGAATGAGTATGTACTACTCCTCCAACTGATTTATAAGTTTTATATAGCAGAAGATGGGTAGGGGCATCGGTTGATGGCTTAAATTTTCCTTCAACTACTTTGCCCTCAAGGTCAATCACCACCATATCGGCAGGAGTCATCGAATCGTAGCTTACACCTGAGGGCTTAATTACAATTAATCCGGTCTCATTGTCTCTTCCACTGACATTCCCCCATGTATGAATCACCAGACCATTTTTAACCAGGTCGAGGTTAGCTTTGAAAACAGCATTCTTTAATTTCTCAAGCATCTTTTTAACTTTAAATACTCCAAACTTTAGGCACTTTAGGCACTCCCTATTAATTTACATCCAGATTGAAATAGAATCCATTCTGTATTAACCTATTATATGTAAGCTCGTTAAATTTATAATAATATGCTCCCTTTTTTGATGTTTCACGCTCTTTTTCGTCAAGTTTTTCAAGAATTCCCATTGATAAAATCTTTTTCCTGAAATTCCTCTTATCTACTTTTATCTGGTAGATAGCCTCATAAAGATCCTGAAGCTGTACAAGAGTAAATTTTTCAGGTAAAAGTTCAAACCCTACTGGTTTGATTTTGACCTGATTCTGAAGATCGCTTAGAGCACGTTTCACCATCAAAGGATGGTCAAAGATCAAATCTGGCAGCCTTGATAATGAACGCCAGCTGACTCCATTCTGTTCAGCAAGTTTCTTATCGATATCCCTGATGGCAATAAGGGCAAAGTAAGCAACAGAAACTACCCTGTCGCCCGGATCTCTGCTTTTTTCACCATATGCATATGATTGTTTCATATAAACCGAATCCAGTCCGGTAAGCTTTCGGAGAATACGGCTGGCGGCTTCATCGAGACTTTCATCAGTTTCAACAAAGCCACCAGCAAGTGACCATTTTCCTTTCGCCGGTTCAAAAATCCTTTTAGAAAGCAGAAGTTTTATCTCCTTCTCAATGATATCGTAACCAAATATTATACAGTCAACTGCAAGAAGATGCTTATGACTGTCTGGATAGATATTCATTTTCATAAAAGGAAAATCAGGTCACATGTCTAAGAATCACATTTTAAAATTAAACAAGTCCCCCCGATAACTGAAAATAGACTTCATTCCACCTTAAATCATTTTTTAAGGTTGATAAATCGCATTTCTCTCCGATAAGAACATATTCGATTCCCATCATGCCAGCAAAATCCTCTAAGTATTCAGAATTAATTGCAGAGCTGAACCCGGTATGATGGGCTCCTCCTGCTAATATCCATGCTCCTGCGCCTATCTTCAGATCAGGCAGTGGTTTCCATAGTACACTTGCAACAGGAAGATTCGGCATATCGGGACATTTAACAACCTCAACCTCATTAACAATCATTCTGAACCTNTTGCCCAGATCTATCACAGAAACATTGATGGCATTACCCGGAGCAGTTTTGAAAACAAGTCTGGCAGGATCCTCTTTACCACCTATGCCGAGAGGATGAACTTCGATTGTTGGTTTTGCCAGAGCAATTGTCGGGCAAACCTCAAGCATGTGAGCTCCAAGAACTCTCATTCCTTTTGGATCGAAATGATAGGTATAATCTTCCATAAAAGATGTTCCTCCTTTTAGTCCGGCTGACATCACCTTCATTGAGCGAACAAGGGCAGCTGTTTTCCAGTCACCTTCAGCACCAAAGCCAAAACCTTTGGCCATCAACCTTTGAACGGCAAGACCAGGCAACTGCTTCAGTCCGTGAAGGTCTTCGAAGGTTGTTGTGAAAGCTTTGAAATTGCCTGCACTGAGAAATTCTTCCATTCCAATCTCAATTCTTGCTGCTTCTTTTAATGTGTCGGAAGCGGCTACTGCTTTAGTGAGTTTATATTCAGAACCGTACTCTGCCAGTAATTTTTTGATTGCAGATGGTGATACTTCATTCACACATTTAACCAGATCACCTATACCATAACCATAAACCGAATAGCCCATCTTAATCTGAGCGCTAACTTTGTTTCCTTCTGTAACNGCTACATCGCGCATNTTGTCACCAAACCTTGCAACTTTCATATTAAGTGCGTCATTATATGCAGAGGCTGCTCTAATCCATACAGCTATCCGCTCGACAGCATCAGGATCTTCATAATGACCTACAACTATCTTTCTGTTTAACCTCATCCTTGCACCAATAAAACCAAATTCACGGTCACCATGAGCTGACTGATTGAGGTTCATAAAGTCCATATCGATAGTCTCCCAGGGGATATCCCTGTTAAGCTGTGTATGAAAATGCAGGAATGGCTTATTTAAAAGATTCAACCCTTTGATCCACATCTTTGCAGGAGAAAATGTATGCATCCAGCAGATTAGCCCCACGCACTGTTTTGAATTGTTAGCCTCAGTACATAGTTCAGTAATAGAATCGGGAGTTGTCAGGATTGGTTTAAAAACAATTTTTACCGGAATTTTCGGATTTTTGTCGAATGCGGCAGCAATTTTTGTTGAATCAGCTGCAACCTGTTTCAGAGTCTCAGGACCATACAGATGCTGGGTTCCTGTAACAAACCAGACTTCAAGTTTTTTTAGATTGTCCATATAAGAATTTTATAAGTTAAAAATTAATACTTCCAAATAATTACCAAAAGTAGATATAAAATAAAACACAAATCAGTACCACACCCATAGAAGCAATTACATCCCACTTGTTCCAGCTCTGTTTGATAAGTGTTTTATAGTCACCTGTGAAAGTAATAAACTCAACTTGTTCAGCAGTTGGTTTTGGTGTAAAGAATGATACTACAACCATAAACAACATGATGAAGACAAGCAGCCATATCTCAAAGATAAGCCAGTTTGTATGCCAGAACCAATGGGTGGATTCCCAGTACCAGCCAGTCATTACATTTTTACCTGAACTTGTAATGATATTGGTCAGCAGGCGTACCATACCAATAAGAAAGCCTACAATTAAACCTGCTTCACCTGCCTTGGGTGTGATTTTTTTGGAGAAGATACCCATTACAAATACTGCAACCATCGCAGGAGCAAGCAGCGATTGAATGTCTTGCAAATATTCATAAAGGCTGCCAAGACTCATCATGACAGGAATCCATATAATACCAAGTATCACTACAACAATTGTTGCAATCCGGCCTACCAAAACGTATCTGGCTTCGCTTTTGCCTTTGAACATTGGCTTATAAAAGTCTTCAGTAAATAACGTAGCACAGGAGTTGAAGAACGCCGCCAGAGAAGCAACCAATGCAGATATAAAACCGATGGTAACTATACCTTTCACACCGGCAGGTAATACAAATTTAACCATTGAGCCAAAGGCGGTATCAGGGTTGGCTAACGAGAAACCGCTCCCGGGACGTGCCGACAATGCGGCAGCTATCATACCGGGTATCAGGAACATAAATACAGGCAACAATTTGAAATAACCTGCAGTAATAGTGCCTCTGCGCGCACGTTTCATAACTACGTCATTAGGTTCTCCTTTTTGTTGTCCGAGTACACGCTGAACAATGTGTTGGTCGGTTGCCCAATACCACAAACCGATGATCGAAGCTCCAATGAATACCCAAAAGCCCGGATATTTGTCATACAGCGGGTCGCCCGTCTTAAAGTGGAACATGTGGTTAGTACCGTATGCAACGCCATCCGCTCCTTTGCTCAGCGTTTTAGAAAAGTCGATCATTGCAGTCCAACCATGAGCGATATTGCCGCCTCCGAGCGCCGATAATCCTAAGAAAAGTACAAGGAATGAACCAATGATAAGTATAGGTGTCTGAATTGCCGACAGTGTCATCACACCCTTCATGCCGCCCAAAATAGTAAAGATACCAGTTAACACTATCAATCCGATAGCTCCATACCAGAAAGGTAAGCCAAGAAGACTCTGCATAAAAATACCACCGGTAAACGCGGTTACACTCACTTTGGTAAGCACATATGCTATAAGGGTAATGATTGACAACCATGAACCTGTGCGATGCGTGTAACGATTTTTTAGAAAGTCGGGCATTGTGATGATTTTTCCCAATTTATTATTCATAAGTTGGTAAAATGGCACAAAGAGCCAGCCTAAGATGAGTATCATCCAGCCTTGCATTTCCCAGTGCGCCATGCCAACACCAGCCTTTGCGCCCGTGCCCGCAAGCCCTACAAGGTGTTCAGAGCCGATGTTTGCAGCAAAAATAGCCGCACCTATTATATACCACGGTTCGCCTTTACCAAACAGGTAGTCCTGACTGTCGGCACCCTGCATCAGACGATTATGTTTTTGTATTGAACGCCATACAGCCCATGCTACAGCCATAATCCCGACTGCCATAATTGTCCAGTCTAGCCAAATAAATTCTTGTGAGTTCCAATTCATCTCTTTAAGCTTATTAGTTTATTTAATTGTAATATTTTAACAGATAAGATATAATTTAAAATTTAAGATTCCCGGTTTCAGATGAAAAGGTCAAAATTAAGGCAATTAATATACTGATTTTGATTTTGCCCACAACAAATTTATTAAAATAATTTAAATGTAAGGATTACACTTAAAGAAACAATAATAAGTAGAAATATATTTTAAAAGACCGGTTACCGATGATAATTGATTTGCTTCATTACTTGGCAGGCAAAAAACTAGAAAGAAGGAACTACTTCCATTCCTGCAGCGATGATTTTATAAAATCAATTATCTTCTGATTTTCCTCTTTCCCGTTTCCTGATACCCTTAATGGCTCCCCGAATTTAATATGAATGTGCTTTTTATGGTCAATAGGACCAAGTTCCTTTATCCACTTTCCATTTCCCCAGAAATCTGTTTTTAAAGCTATAGGTACTATATCAACATCTGCTTTCTTTGCCAGTTTTACTCCCAATGAATTGAACTCCTCCGGTTTGAACTCAACACTTCTCGTACTCTGTGGAAATATAACTATCGATATTCCGCTCTTTAACAGCTCAACACCTCCGGTCATTACTGCTTCCAGATCTTTCCGGGGATCTGTTCTTCCAACAACTATTGGATTCCGCGACTTCATAACATCACCGAAAAGAGGATGTTTGACCAGGCTCTCTTTAACAACAAAAGTAAGTTCCTTCAATGGTCCGATAATGGAAGGCAATATCATAGTCTCAAGGGTGCTCATATGATTGCTGATGAAAAGAACAGAGCCGGCTGGTTTTGTTATGTTTTCCATACCTGTAATATCAAATATTCCCCCCGTTTTCTCAATGAACCTGAGTATTTCCAAAGAAGAATCAGTCCAGGCTTTGGTATCATACTGATTTCTTATTGCTTCTTTCCTTGTACGAAGAACAACTGAAGCATATTTCAATGTAAAATAAAGCCTGTTATTGAGAAGAATTCTTTCTTTTAATGAGAGGGTCTCTTTAACAGGTGTATGATATGTTTCTGTATCAAAATATCCTTTCTGCATCAGACTGAACATTGTACTTACAAAACTAATATTTTAAATTAAACATCTTGAAATTAGTCAAATAATCACTTCAGAAAAATGAAAGCAATTGTAATGATTTAAAAGTTACAATTTGCCAATTAATGGCATAATAAGAAGCATCAGTGACAATCCTGTTAGTATTATTACTGCACTCCATCCTATTATGTTCTGTGTTGGGTTGTTCACATACGTGCCCATTATTCTTTTGCTATTAATTAAGAGTATCATGCTCACAAGAACTACCGGCAGCAGAATTCCGTTTAACACCTGCGACCAGATTGAAATTTGAATAAGAGGCGCATTGGGGATCAGAATAATAAGTGCAGAAATAACCAGTATTCCGGTATATAGTGTATAAAACTCTTTGGCCTCATCCCATTTCTTATCAATACCCGCTTCAAAACCGAATGCCTCTGAAACATAGAATGCGGTTGCAAGAGGCAGTATTGTTGCAGAAAAAACTGATGCTACAAAAAGACCAAATGCAAAGACCTGTGATGCCAGTGCCCCTGCGAGTGGTTTAAGAGCAAGTGCAGCATCTTTTGCTTCAATTATCTCAATTCCTTTTGGATGTAATGTTGCACCACATGCTACCATAATGAAAAAAGCTACTACGATTGTAGCTACACAACCTACAGTTATATCAATCAATGTGTATTTGTAATGCTTCATTTTCAGACCTTTTTCAATTACAGTTGATTGCATATAAAACTGCATCCACGGAGCAATAGTTGTTCCAACAAGAGCTATAACCATTGCTATGCTCTTTGTATTCATTTCAATCTGAGGATGTATTATTGATGAACCGATTTCACTCCACTGAGGTTTACTCATTAATGCAGAGACTACATATGTAAGCAATGAAACGCTGAATATCAGAAATATACGTTCTGCGATCTTGTAAGTTCCCTTAACAACCAGGAACCATACCATAATTGCCACTACCGGCACCGAAATATATTTACTTACACCAAAGATTTGCATGCTGCCTGCAACGCCGGCAAATTCAGTAGTTGTATTTCCAATATTCGAAAACAGCAGACCAATAAAAATAAAAAACGTGATTTTCAATCCTGCATTTTCACGGATAAGATCTGAAAGGCCTTTACCAGTCACAATCCCCATGCGTGCATTCATCTCCTGTATAACCACTAAAACAATGAATGATGGTATTAGGGTCCAGATCAGACCATAGCCATAATTCGCTCCTGCTACTGAATATACGCTGATACCTCCTGCATCATTATCAACGCTTCCCGTAATTATTCCCGGACCAAGAATAGCAAAAAAGATCGCAAGCTGTTTCAGAATACTTTTTATACTGAACTTTGACTCTGTCATGACTCCTTTCTTTATCTTTTATTAGTCCTCCGTTTACGTATAAGGTCTTCAATGACATCATCAATAACAACCATGCCCTGTAAGTGATAATCCTGATCAATTACAGGTACAGCCAGTAAATTATATTTTGAAACTATCCTGGCGATAGCACCTACTTTCTGTTCATCAAAGAGACAAACAGGCTCCGATTTCATTATCTGGCTTACGCTCACAGTCGGCTCTGAAACAACAAGATCGCGCAGGTTAAAAGTTCCGATCAGCTCTTCATTTGACTCAACAACAAACATATTGTACAGTTCGGCAGATTCCGGTTTTTTTGCTCTCAGCTCAACAAGAACCTCAGCTACAGTGGTAGTGGAACTGAATGAAAGGAAATCGGTAGTCATTATACTACCAACCCTGTCATCATCATATTCCAGGAGGTCTCGCACTTCCTGCGAGGATTCGGTATCCATCTCTTTCAACAACATCTCTGCCTTATCATCTTCAAGTTCATCGAGGATATCGGCAACCTCATCGGCAGGCATCTTCTCAAGCACATCAGCAGCTTTGTTGACAGGCAGGTTTTCAAGGATATGTATCTGCGCATTGGTTTCAAGTTCCTCAAGAACATCGGCAGCTTTTTCCTCGTCGAGTGATGCAAATACTGACATACTTGATTTTTTACCCAGATCTTCAAGTATATCGGCGATATCTGATGGGTGCAGAGTATGAAGTTTTGCGTAACTCTTTGAAAGTTTGATATTAAGATTTGAATGGTCGATAGCCTGAACATCGTCCCAGAGGATAAATTTTGCAGGAATATTTATCCTGAAGACGGATAGCAATCCTTTTATGGGAGCTGCAATACCGATTCTGCGAAGCAACCCTTCTATCCCTATATCAACCGCTATAGCAAATGTTCCCGCAGGCAGCGTAGCCAGTCGTATATCATTAACCCTAACAAGCTTGCGGCCATTCATATCCACAATCTGTTTATCGAGTATATTTTCAACGAGCAGCAACCCATTATTAACTTCGTCGGTACCAAGCTCGATCAGGTTGGTGCAGGTTACATTAAGAACTTCTCTGGCTTTTGTAACGATAAAGCTTTTAAAGGAATAGAATCTTATTTCCTTTTTTATCTTAAGTCGTATTCCGGTTACAAGCTGTTGGTTGGGATCATTGTTTCCCGAAGGCATCGCGTTAACAAGCAGATCCTTGATAATTCCAATAGCGTCACCATCGGCACCAAATGCTACTTTGCCAATTATCCCGCTTAAATAAAAAGTTGTGAGTGATGTCATTGTCACCTCCTTGCTTTAACTGATGAAGAAGGCTATGACCATTGGTTCCGGTTATCCTTCTAGATCAGGGTTAAGATTAATATATTCGCCGGGTCGTCGTCCATTAAATTCTAAAAATTGATTTCGCGAACAAAAGTAAATTTCATATGCTTACTTTCCAAATATTATTATATTATTTTCTAAACTTATTATTAATAAGTTTGAAGTGCCTAAAGTGCCTAGAGTACTTAGAGTTGTAAAACATTTTAGGCAAATTTTCTGATACTATCATAAATTCTGTTGAGTGATTAACTCTAGGCACTCCAAACTTTAGGCATTTTAGGCACTATTCTTTAATTACAATTGGAAATTATACCTTATTAATTAGTATAAAAGCTTAAAAGATGAGTATTTCTTCTGTTTTATTCTTTTTTTACTAAATTTGGACTCGATTATAACATCATTTAAACAAAATAGTGGGAATTTTAAAAGATAAACTTTCAGGCTATGATGCCCCGCAGAAGGCTATGCAGGCTGGCATTTACCCCTATTTCAGGGCAATAGAATCCGAACAGGATACAGTGGTAATTATCAATGGTAAAAAGGTTCTGATGTTCGGATCGAACAGCTACCTTGGGCTCACAAACCATCCAAAAGTAAAGGAAGCTGCAATTGCTGCAATCAGGAAATACGGTACTGGTTGTGCGGGTTCAAGATTCCTGAACGGCACACTTGATATCCATATTGAACTGGAAACTAAATTAGCCAAACTGGTAGGAAAAGATGCCGCTTTATGCTACAGTACTGGTTTTCAGGTAAACCTGGGGGTTGTATCAGTGCTTGCAGGACGTCACGATTATCTTCTTCTTGACGAGCTTGATCATGCTTCAATAATTGAAGGCAGCAGGCTTTCTTTTTCGAAAGTTATGAAGTTTGCCCATAATGATATGGGTGCTCTTCGTAATAAATTAAAACTATGCCATAAGGACCGCATCAAACTTATTGTAGTTGATGGTATATTTTCGATGGAAGGGGATATAATTAATTTACCTGAGGTTGTAAAACTTGCAGAACATTATGGTGCTTCTATAATGGTTGATGATGCACATTCACTCGGTGTCATCGGGAAAAACGGATCCGGAACTGCATCACATTTTGGTCTTACTGATAAAGTAGATCTGATAATGGGTACCTTTTCAAAATCTTTTGCTTCTCTGGGTGGATTTATTGCTTCTGACAGCGAGGTAATAAATTATATTAAGCATAATTCAAGAACCCTTATATTCAGTGCAAGCATGACTCCTGCTTCTGCTGCATCTGTACTTGCATCGATTGAGATAATGGAAAACGAACCTGAAAGGATTAAACATTTGTGGGACATGACCGCTTTGGCTCTTGATGGTTTTAAATCAGCAGGTTTTAATACAGGAAAATCCGAAACCCCAATTATTCCTCTGTTTATCAGAGACGATATCAAAGCATTGCAGTTGACCATGAATCTCCTGGAAGATGGGGTATTTGTTAACCCTGTTGTTTCGCCGGCGGTACCAAAAGAGGATTCTCTGATAAGATATTCTCTTATGGCAACACACACAAAGGAGCAGGTTGAAGAATCAGTTGAAAAGATTACCAAAGCTGCAAAAGCGCTGGATATACTTCATTAGTTTTTTCTGATAGATATTTTTTACTCACTTATAGTCGCCCCCCGCTCCCGCAATGCGGGATTAATTCTCTAAATTTATAAGTTTTAGTCCCGCCCTGCGGGGTTGGGGGGTAAGAAAACATATGAAAAAAATAATTCTTATTACAGGGATCTCTTCAGGATTTGGGAAGCAGACTGCTGAGCTTCTTGCAGCTGAAGGGCATACTGTTTATGGCACTATACGAAGAGATGTTGAAATCAGCTCTTCTATAATCGGACTAAAACTCGACCTCACCAATACCGATTCCATCAGACAATCCGTACAAACCATCCTGCAAAAAGAGGGACGAATTGATGTCCTGATTAACAATGCCGGTATGCATACAGGCGGACCAATAGAAACTTCCCCCATTGAGAACATAAAATTACAGATGGATACGAATTTTCTCGGAATGGTAAATCTTACCCGCGAAGTTTTGCCGGCAATGAGAAAACAAGGTGGCGGTACTATCATTAATTTCAGCTCCATAGGTGGACTAATGGGTTTACCATTCCAGGCTTTTTACTCCGCAGGTAAATTTGCCATTGAAGGCTTCAGCGAAGCTCTCAGAATGGAAGTCAGACAATTCAACATTAAGATAGTTCTGATCAACCCTGGTGATTTTCACACAAATAACTCTGCTAACCGGAGGAATTTCCTGGCACCTACTGATGACAACGATCCTTATAACGGGCAATATCTTAAAACCATGGCAATCATTGAGAAGGATGAGGGCAACGGATGGGAGCCAAAAGTACTTGCTAAAAGACTTGTCAGGATAGTGGAATATAAAAATCCGCATCACCGATATATTATCGCTTCATTCGAACAAAAGCTGGCTGTGGTCTTAAAACACATTTTGCCTGGTAAATTGTTCGCTATGATACTTGAGGATCACTATAAAATAAAATAGTCGTGCAGTCTTGCAGTCGTGCAGTCTTGAAGTCTTAAGGTTTAATAGATTAATCTGGATGTAATATCCTCAGAAAAAACATTTAGTCTTTACCGGTTATCCATTGATCAGCCTGCTTTTCTAAAGGAAGCTCGGGGGAAAGAATATTCTTCAGAGTATATTTTAATACCTGCTTTTTTGATAGCTGGTGACTCCATGCGACTCTTTTTGAAATATCACAACCTGGACCTGAATTGGCTGATTCCGCATAAAAAACAGTTCTGTAACGCGGTGTACCTGACCAGTCTGACCAACCCTCGGGTAATATATGTGCACCAAGTTCACAATGAATAAAAACCACTTTTGCATAATCACGCCATGGACGACCAAGGTACACAGCATTTACCCCTTCACTTGCCATTAGTTTGCAATTCATAAAAACGTATCCAAAGCTTTTGCCCATTGGAGTACTGGCCGCTGTTATGTAAGAATTGGCTTTACTGGAAATAATACAACTGTCAAATAATACCGTTGCGGAGCCAAAAATGAAATCTGTAGTTCCCTCTATATAACAATCTTTAAAATATTGACGATTATCAGAGCCCTCGGTATATAACGTATCCTGGTTACCCAGGATATGGCAATTCCGGAAAACACAACGATCGCCGTTAACATGAAGAGCGACAGCCTGGCCAACAGGTCCGGCACTGTTTTCAAAGGTCAGATTCTCTGCATAAAAATCGTCAGCCTCAACCAGAAATGTATAAGTATAAAAAGTACTGTTCCTTCCGCGGTTTACCTTATTGAAATAATCACCATATGAGATTATTGTTTTGTCGACACTCTCTCCGATCATTGAGATCCTGCTGTTACATGCCGGGACAACGATTTTCTCTTTGTAAATGCCATTCATGACATGAATTACGATTCTTTTCTCAGGAAAGGCTTTACAACCATCAATGGCAGCCTGTAAACTTGTGTAATCACCTCTTCCGTCCTGAGCAACTATGATCTCATATTTATCCTGACCGGAAGACACGTTAGAATAAAGGAAAAATGTTAAACTTATAAGCGACAAAATACAATATCTGACTTTCATGTAAGTCTGTAATTAAATTACTATTTCAAAATACACAGCTGGAAAAGTGTTTTATCTGCTATGCAATTTATAAACAAATAATTGATAATTTCGGACCATAATAAATTGATA
>JGI20214J51088_10000590_pt1 | contig 25083 bp, 18 predicted proteins | sample WetSurMetagenome_FD_51088 | JGI IMG/M metagenome (IMG submission 51088) | reverse complement strand
TATATCAGATACCAGGCTTGATTTGCCGGATCCGCTGACTCCGGTAACCGCCGTTATAGTGTGAAGAGGAAATTTCACATCTATTGCTTTAAGATTGTTTTCCCTGGCACCTTGGATCTCGATGTAGCTGTTCCATTTTCTTCTTGCTTTCGGGACGGGAACAACTAACCTGCCACTCAGATATCCTGCTGTCAGAGATTTATTTGCAGTACTCACATCGAGACCACCCTGGTATACCACCTCTCCGCCGAGCCTGCCAGCCTCCGGACCCATGTCAATTATTTCATCTGCTGCTCTTATTATCTCTTCTTCATGCTCTACTACAAGAACCGAATTGCCAAGGTCCCTTAACTCCTTGAGTACTTTAATGAGCAGATTAGTATCACGTGGATGCAGTCCGATACTGGGTTCATCGAGTATATACATGGAACCGACAAGATTACTTCCCAAAGATGTCGAGAGATTTATTCTCTGCGATTCTCCACCTGACAATGTCGAAGAGAGCCTGTCAATTGTAAGATATGGGAGACCAACATCTATAAGAAATTTCAGCCTGATGGTGATCTCCTTGATTAGCCTTTCAGCAATTTTTGTATCATCATCATTAAGCTCTATTTCATTGAATACTTCATATAGTTTTCCGACTGGAATCGAAACAAGCTCCTGAATAGTTCTTCCTGCCACCTTTACATACCCTGCCTCTTTCTTTAACCTTGATCCTTTACATTCAGGACATGTTGTTTTTCCCCGATACCGGCTCAGAAGAACCCTGTATTGAATTTTAAATTTCTTCTCTTCAAGATGAAGAAAGAACCTGTCTATGCCATAAAAATATTTATTTCCTTTCCATAGAAGTTCTTTCTGTGCTTCTGTCAGCTGGTAAACAGGTTTATGGATAGGAAAATCGAATAGTTCGGCATTGGCAATAAGTCTCTCTTTCCATTTCTTCATCGTTTCACCTTTCCAGCATACGATAGCATCCTCATAGACTGAAAGGTTCTGGTTCGGAATGACAAGGTTTTCATCAATTCCCAGAATTTTACTGTATCCCTCACACACAGGACACGCCCCAATAGGGTTATTGAAGCTGAACAGATACTCTGATGGCTCTTCAAAAAGAATTCCATCTTCCTCAAATTTATTTGAAAAACTCTCTTTTCTTGTTCCTTTATCATCCAGTATTACAACCTGACAATATCCTTTCCCGTTTTGAAATGCTGTTTGTGCTGAGTCGGCAGCTCTGCTGAAACTGTCTGCAGAATGACTTATGACGAGCCGGTCGATAACAATATTAATAAACTGCCCTGGCTTAAATTCATCAAATGACTTTATTTCGTCAATCTTAAGTAGTTCTCCATCAGATTCAATACGGTTAAAACCTTGTTTATTCAGGAATGAGAAATATTCTGATGTTTTTATATTTCCGGGGATCTCACCGGAAGATGTAATTATCACTTTTGTTCCCTCAGTCAGAGATGCCAGGAAATCAACTATATCATCCACACTGTGTTTTTTTACCTCTTTCCCCGATACAGGAGAATAAGTCCTTCCGATCCTGGCGAAAAGAAGACGGAGGTAATCATAAATTTCAGTAGATGTGCCAACTGTGGAACGCGGATTCCGGGAGTTTACTTTCTGTTCTATGGCAATCGCAGGAGGGATCCCATTTATGAAATCAACCTCAGGTTTATTCATCCTTCCAAGGAATTGACGCGCATATGAAGAGAGACTCTCAACATACCTTCTTTGTCCTTCCGCATAAATAGTATCGAAAGCAAGAGATGATTTCCCGGATCCTGATACTCCGGTGATTACAACTAGTTTGTCCCTGGGGATATTCAGGCTTATGTTCTTCAGATTATGTACCCTGGCCCCTTTGATTTCAATATTCCCCCCCATATCTGATATATATAAAATGTTAAAATTCAGTTAAAACCCAAAAGTAATACTTTCATATTAAAAAAATTGTTTTCTTTGTACTACAATTAATTTCAAAACGAAGGAGGACTGCCTATAGAATATCTCTACTCTAGTTAATTAAAAGAGTGAGTTATGAATAAAATGATTTCCGATTATGAACTGATAATGAAGTTCATAAAAGGTGAGCAGTCATGCTTCGAACAGCTAATAAACCGTCATAAGAACAAAGTTTTCGCATATATAAGTTTATATATACGCGATCTGGCTCTGGCTGAAGATATCTTACAGGATACCTTTCTTAAAGTTATTCAGTCTGTTAAAGCAGGGAAATATTCCGATAACGGAAAATTCCTCTCATGGGTTATGCGAATTGCCCATAATCTCATTATCGACCATTTCCGGAGAATTAAACAGATGAATACGATTTCAAATGACAACTATGAGTCTGATCTGTTCAATTCAAGAAAATTTGCTGAAAATAACATTGAAGATGATATGATCAAGAGGCAGATACAAAAGGATGTCAGAAGCATGATAAGTAAACTCCCGGATGACCAGAGGGAAGTGATTATCCTTCGGCATTATTCCGGTCTTAGTTTTAAGGAGATTGCAGACATAACCGGTGTAAGCATAAATACAGCTCTTGGTCGTATGAGATATGCCCTTATTAATTTAAGGAAAATAATGGTTGATAATAAGATAAGTCTTACAGTGAGCTGAACAGGATATCAGGGTGTTATGGTCTCTGAATGAGTGGATATGGCTGAAACCCTGCCAATAAGACTCAAAAGTCCAATTATCACTCAGATAAAAAATAATTAATTATTATTATACAATAAACTCTTTAGCAGGCCCGTTTTCATAAAAATTGAAAACATGAAGCCTATGGGTTTAACTTCTACACCTTTTATTTCATATCGGGATATCAAAGTTAATGAAATAGATCTTTTTGAAGATGCTTGGGGATTTAACAATGAATTCAGTGATGTGATTTACCTTCTCGGACAGATAAAAGCTGAGCCAGGGAAGAAGATGACTAAAAGACTGATTAAGAAGATTGGGAATCAGGATTAAAAACCAAAAAAAACACAGGAAAGTTTCCTGTGTTTTTTTTGGTTTTGTGATTTTAAAATAATATCTTTGTGATATTAAATTAATATCAATACTATGAAACAGGAAATTGTTGTTAATCCGATAGTTAGGTTCCTAAAAGGTGACCAGTTTAGTTTCGATCAATTGATTGGCAAGCATAAGAGTAAGGTATTTACATACATAAAACGCTATATACACGATGCAGCTCTCGCTGAAGATATCCTTCAGGATACCTTCCTTAAAGTTTTTCAATCCCTAAAGGGAGGTAAATATTCTGATACCGGGAAATTTATCTCCTGGGTAATGCGTATTGCCCATAACCTGATTATTGACCATTTCCGCAGGAGTAAACAGATGAATACCATCTCGAATGACAATTACGAATCTGATATTTTCAATTCGAAAAAATTTGCTGAAGATAACATTGAAGATAAAATGATCAAACAGCAGATACATCTTGATATCAGAAAAATGGTCAGTCAACTTCCTGAGGACCAGAAAGAAGTGATTATCCTGAAGCATTATGCAGGATTAAGCTTTAAGGAGATAGCCGACATTACAAATGTCAGCATTAACACTGCTCTCGGCCGGATGAGATATGCTCTTATAAATATGAGAAAATTAATTGAGGATAATAAAATCAGCCTGACAATTAACTAGGAATCTGACAATAATGCTTTCCCGGGTCCGTTTTATATGAAACAGAAACATGAAGAGCGCAGGAAGGGATTTAAATCATTTTATTTTATATCGTAATATCAGAGTAAATGATATAGATCTTTTTGAAGATGCTTGCGGTTTAAAAGCCGACTTTATTGATGTGATTGAAGTCTTACATCAGTTCAAAGCTTCTCAGCATATATGGTTAACTGAAAGACTAATTAAGAATCACAGGAAGCGGAAATAAAAATCTTTAAAAACACAGGAAAAATTCCTGTGTTTTTTTTTGATTATATGAAAAGCGTATAATATCTTTGTGATATTAAATTAATATCATTAACCATGAAAAAAGAATTATCTGTCAAACCTGTTTCAGGGTATCTGGCTCTCTTTTGTACGCTTTTATTTTTAGGCGGATCAATTGCAGGATTCGCTTTTGAGATAATCTGGCTGGGTATAATTTTCACCCTGTTGTTTGTCTTCACAATAATTGGATTTACTGTGGTTTATCCAAACGGATCGTGCGTAATGGTCTTGTTCGGAGCTTATAAAGGGACAATCAGGGAGAACGGCTTTTTCTGGGTGAATCCATTTTATACTAAGAGGAGGATCTCACTAAGAGCCCGGAACTTTAACTCGGATCCTATAAAGGTTAACGATAAGATCGGTAACCCGATAAAGATCGGACTGGTTCTCGTCTGGAGAGTAGCCGAGACATTTAAGGCTGTGTTTGATGTGGATGATTATCAGCATTTTGTGCTGGTGCAGAGTGATGCCGCCCTTCGTAAATTAGCCGGTCTATACCCTTATGATAATTTTGAAGATCATGAGTCAGTAATTGCTCTGAGAAGCGGGGGAGAAGAGGTAAACAGCGAACTTGAACGTGAGATCAGGGAAAGACTTCAGATTTGTGGTATCGAAGTTATTGAAGCCAGGATCAATTATATTGCATATGCTGAAGAGATTGCCAATGCTATGCTGAGAAGGCAACAGGCTTCAGCAGTTGTGTCGGCAAGGTTTAAAATTGTTGAGGGTGCTGTCTCAATGGTTCAGATGGCACTTGAACAGCTATCTGACAAGAAAATAGTTGAACTTGACGAGGAGAAAAAGGCTGCTATGGTCAGCAATCTGATGGTAGTCCTTTGCGGCGATAAAGATGCTACTCCGATTGTAAACGCCGGTACTTTGAATTCATAACATGAGTGAGAAAAAGCCATTTGTTCTCAGGATTGCCCCGGAGAAGCTAAAAGCACTTGAGAAATGGGCTGCAGATGAATTCCGCAGTACCAACGGACAGATTGAGTATATTCTCGATCAGGCTCTGAAGAAATCAGGCAGATGGAAAATAAAAAATGGAAATGATAGTCAGGACGAAACAAAAAAAATCTGAAGTTATTGATTGATATAGTAAATGGAATGGCAGGCGGCAACACCTGCCGTTTCTGTTCTGAGTCTGCTTCGTCCCAGATGAACTGGATTGAAACCCTGGACGATTGCTTCTTTTATCTCTTCTTCAGAGAAATCACCTTCAGGTCCGATAAGTATCAAAGCCTTGCTGCCTTTTGAATAAACCTCTCCTATATTCCTTTTTTCCGGATCCTCCTCACAATGAGCTATCATCAGGTTTCCGGCATGGCTGGTTTTGATGAATTCATGAAACATGCACGGTTCATTAAGGATCGTCCTTACTGACTTTAATGATTGCTTCATTGCAGAAATAATCAGGTTATTGATTCTTTCTCTCTTTATTCCCGGCTTTTCAGTGTTCCTGCAGATAAGAGGTGTTATTTCATCAATACCGATCTCAACACTTTTCTCAACAAACCATTCAAATCGTTCCGGATTTTTTAGTGGAGATATCGCTATATGAAGTCTGTAGTTTCGTTTTTCGAAATCCTTTATTATTCCTGTAATTGAGATAGTACACTTTTTAGCGTCAGGCTTACTTATGATCCCTTCATACAGATTACCCTTCCCATCAATTAATCTTACTCCGGTTCCCTTTGTCATTCTCAAAACCCTGATACAATGTTTAGATTCATTCTCGTCCAGAGTATAATTATCCGTGACAATATCCGGAGCATAAAATATCTGCATTTCACTCTTTTTTTGTAAAAGTAGAGAATTTGAACTTATATTTATACACAATTGTTAAATCCTTTGCTGTTTCAAACCCCCTTCCCACATATGGGGGGTTAAAATACAAACATAGCTTTAAAAGCCCCCCATTTGGGTGGATGGGGGGTAAAAATTTATATTATGAAAATTGGTCTTCTCTCGGATACCCATGGATGGATTCATCCCAGGATCTTTGATCATTTTGCAGATTGTGATGAAATCTGGCACGCAGGAGACATTGGTAATATTGAAACTGCTGATGCATTTGCTTCATTTAAGCCATTTAAAGCAGTGTTTGGCAATATTGATGATTCGCACGTTAGAACAGTATATAAGGAACACCTGCGATTTAAGGCAGAAGAGGTTAATATCTGGATGACTCATATCGGAGGAACTCCCGGTCATTATGATCAGAGAGTAAGGTCAGGGATATATGATAATCCTCCCGACCTGTTTATCTGCGGCCATTCGCACATTGCTAAAGTTCTGTTCGATAAAAAACCTGGTTTCTTGTATATTAATCCTGGTGCAGCAGGTTATAATGGGTTTCATAAATATATGACAATCATCAGGTTCCATATAGATGGCAAGAAAATTCATGATCTTGAACTGATCGAACTCGGAGAAAGAGGCAAAATCACTTTATAAGACCGTCCAGACTCCCTGCATCATCCTCTGCTTCGTTGTTGCTGCTCATTCTCCTGAGGAAACGCCCAAGACGATCCTCAGCTGCAATCATATAAGTATAAGGTACCCTTACTGATGAATCAGGATGTTTCCTGGCATTCAGTTTTGTATTGGCAATGATAGTGTTAAAGCTGTTATTCCCTGACTGTGCCATCATAACCCCTTTGAAATATGAGAAATAATACCAGGTGGATTCATCGGCTTTCAGATAGACATCGATCATGTCACCGGATCTTCTTCGCTGAATTTCAATATAACCATCTACATAAACATTAACAGGCTGAGGCCCTATAAATCCGATCCCTATTTTACCACTCGACCTGAACGAGGATGAAGCTTCATTCCAGGATAGTTTTACGTCATTAAGAAGCAGCTCATAATTGAACTCTCTTGGGAGGTTACGTGAAGATCCAAACAGGTCCATTTCCTCTTTAATCTGTGTAGCAGTAGCTATCCCCATAAGATCTTTCATACCCTTATTATTCAACTCGGAGTTCAGATTAACCGGTTTAAGGGATGGCATCATTCTAATCTCGTCGGACATGAGTTTAAGAGCTTCCGGTGAAAAATAAAAATCGAGGGCAAGTACNGCCTCAATGTCAACTTTTCCGGAGTCAATTGTATGTGTTATNTTTCCTGCACCTGTGAGTTTTACCAAATCATAATTGGTTCCGAAACTGAGATTTCCCTCACCNGACAATATGCAAAAGTTTTTGTCAAANGCTATCATATTACCCGGAAGNGTGTGGTCAGCCAGCTTCTCCAGGGAAGTTATCAGATATCGTCCTTTAGCTTTTTCATAGTAAAGCCAGCCATTTGAATTGACAATTGCAACGTCAGCCCAGGATTTCTGTGCTGAGAGAAATGCCGGATAAATATGTATAGAATCAATATTGATATAAGAACCTGAGAATACAAGATTATCATTTAGGTCTCTTGGCTTGTCACTTAAAGGGATCATTACATTTCCGGGATCGATCTGAGATTTGAATTTGACTGGAAAGCTCTCTATTTTGCTGCAGTTATGAATTATTCCTGCCGATCCGGTAAACAGCAGAAGGTCAGCTCTGGCGGATAATGCAACATCTCCGGCATAAGAAAAATAGGGGCTCAGCATAAATTTTTGATTAACAGGTATATAACCTTTTGCACTTGTTGTCAGAGTGTCAACAGTAAGTTCAGGGAATTTTATTTGCTGGATTTCCTTGTTTTCGTCCACATAATCATAAACTGCACTTCCTGTGTATCTTTTTGTCGATTCGATATCAATATTGGCAGAATGCAGGATATGCTTTTTGTTCAGAGCAATTATAGCATTCTGCAGCTGACGGATTTTTGCTCTCCTGTCTATTATAATTTTCCCGTTTTCAGGCTGGATAAGTGCATCCGCTATATGAATATAATTTATATTTTCTGCCTCAATATATTCCTGGTCAAGGTGATAACTTCCTTTCCATGAAGAAAATGCGACTGTATCCCTGAGATCATTTGTTGCAAAGAATGTGGGTTTGTCAAGATTAGCAAAGTCGAGTCTGATAAGCTTATCAGGAGTTAAAAGGGATGTATTTGATTTTCCTTTCTGCTCCATATTAAGTACTCTGTTATCCATATTGTATGAAAAATCAGTCATAGTACATATGTACTGAATTTCAGGAAATTTAACCACAGACGAATCGGTATTAAGATGAAACCGACTCATCCTGAGATCAAAATTGATATCAGTACTGGCATTTTCGGCTATAAATGAATATCCGCTTGTAGTTGTTGATTTTAAATTATAATCAGCTGTATCGGCTTTGATGGCATTTGATGCAAAACTGAAAAAATCTGACGTTATCCTTGAATCTGTCATATTAATTATTCCAGAACCATTCAGTCTTGAAGGTGTCAGTTTCAAAGTACCATCAAGAGTTGTCCCGTTTTCGAACATATTGAAGCTCTTTCCGGTAGCATTGGTTGCCATCCATTCATCCTTTTGAGTCAGCCATTTAATAGCAACATCCTTACTGTTCAGCAGAGGAAATANTCCGGAATTNTCTTTGTCAATANTGAATGTTGAGGCCTGGGTAATCATTGAATCAGGGTAGAATTTGTATTCTTCTGACTTCGTAGTTGATGTCAAATGCTTCAGAGTACCACTTCCTATCATTCCCTTGTTACTCATGCTTATAGCATCGAACAATCTGGCTTTGTCCCCATAGATTTCTATCCCTTCCTGAGGAATATTCATGCTGAATCCAAGGGAGTTGTTCTCTTGTATGGTAAGGAACTGGCGCATTGGTTTAAGGATATTGCCTCCGTAGAATTCACCTGAAAGATTCATGTCCTGGCTGGAATAATGATCGATATTTTCATAAGTAAAAGGATCCACTTTGAAGTAAAAATCTTTCTGTTTGTAAATTCCTTCAAGCCCGGGTATTTTGTCATAGAAAATATATGAATAACTAATTGCATTTATAATAGGATACTGCTTCAGGCTCTTCAGTCCCGATTTATTATCAGGGTTGTCGATAAAAAGTTCTCCGGTACCAAGTTGTATGAGATTGTCTACCAGGCTTGTAAGTGGATTTCCGTATAAATCTTTCTTATCGCTTTCCACTGAAATCTTTATGGAATCAATTTTTTGAAGCTTTATTTTAAATGTATCGTAGCTGAAGGAGAATTTATGCCCATACACTGTAAAGAGACCTGCTTCAACAACACCATCGAACTGAATGCTTCTGTTTTTGCCGATTACCAATTGCTTGTTATAAGGGTATATTATTACTTTTTGTGAATCGCTCAGAAAAACTTCAGACACTCCGTTAACAGTCAGGTTGAAGGTTTTAAGATCAAGCATGGCATTATCGGTAGGTGCTTTTGTCTCACTGACAATATTTAAGACATCATAATCTTTTCTTTTTGCATATGAATCGAGGAAATCCTTGGTTTTCTTCTTTATCGTGACTTCATTATTAACCCGGTCATAGAAAACAAAACCCTTGGTTGCCATATCGATACACATCCCTGTAACTGCCTCTATCGGTCTGTTAAGCCATTTGGCAAATTCTGCAACCGGGAATGTTTCAGAATAATACCATTCAGAGAACTTTATCAGACGGTTCAACGGATGATAATCATCCATCCCCATCAACTGTAAAAAATAGTCTGAATTGAAAAATGAAGAAGATTCGAATTCCGCGTGTCCCAGGGCAGCTCCTCTGGCCCTGGAGAGAATGATCTTTGATTCATTCATATTCCACGACAGATAGTCAAAATACATATCAAGGTTGTGAAAGGAGTTATAATACGGACTTTTTGAGACAGGATTGTTTGTCCTGAAGAGATTAACCTGTCGCGTAGCATCGAAATATGAAAAACCCAGGTTAGAATGGTAAATTGAATCCTTTTTAAGATAAAGTGTGACCGATGTTTCCTGGCTGTTTAAACCGATCTTAGAGAAGAGAAACTCCTTTGAAATTATCTTAAGATAAAGTGTATCATTTCTGAACAGAGTAATTTTAGCCGATGCAAGATTTTCACCGGTGCCTTTGACATTGGCCCCTTCGAAAGAAAGACCTCCCTCATAATTGACACCTTTATACAGGTTCTTTATCCTGAACTCTTTAGTATATGTCTCAAAACGAGGAAAATTAGCTTTCTCCTTACTGCTAAAGCTGACAACCTGATCGTTAAGTGATCCTAAAACAGGTTCTTTAAAATATGTTATATGTCTCAGCCTGGCCGAATCGGCAATAAAACTGCTTTTAGCAGTGTTGATTATATAGTTACCGAGTTCAGCATATACGTCTTTTGCCGGATACCCGGCTTTTTCCCAGTTGACGACACCTCTTGTCCCTCTGAATTGTTGTATCTCAGGAATATAGATTCCTGTCACATTGTAAAGTTCTGTGCTGTCTTTTTGCAGATAACATGTAAGGGTTGCATTCGATATGTTTACATAAAAAGCAGTATCATACAATAACTTAGGTGAACTGTTCTTGACTTTCCACCTGACACTTCCAGATTCGTAAAGCACATTTTCTTTTATTATAGAACCGGTAGTCTTAAAATATCTGTCAATATTGTCATTACTATACCTTGTATTAAATGCCATTTTATATAGTCCGGTAAGCCAGGTTGAGAGAAAAACCTCATCATGTTTATAATCAATAAAATAGTTGAGGGTTATGAGAAAATCATTGAAGTGAGGAACTGATCTCATTAACCTGGCTGATAGCTGGTTGGATACATCAATGACCTTCGCCTTAATTTCCTTTTTAAAAGTGGTACTGTCCCATTTTGCCAGAAAAGAATTCAGGTTGACCAGTTGTTCGGGATTCAGGTTCGGGCCCATAAAAGTGGTAAGTTCTGATCTGAATTTGGATGCATCACCCGAAAACGTTGATTTTGCCTGAGAATTCAAGACGCAAGGAGTAACGAGCAGAAGTAAAAGAGTAAGAAAAACCGGCTTATTTGACATGCAGTTAACTTTTTGAACTATTTCCCTCCCGGGCTTATTTAGCTTTGATAATGTCAAGTAGAGACGTTGCATGCAACGTCTCTACATTTATTTTTATTGCAGAGCATCAACTATTGCTGTAAAATCCTCTTTCTTAAGAGCTGCTCCTCCGATAAGACCACCATCAACATCAGGTTTTGAGAAAATCTCTGCAGCATTGGATGGTTTACAACTTCCTCCATAAAGAATTGGAAGTTTCTTAGCACAATCATTGCCATATTTCTCCTTAACAAGATCGCGGATGTATTTGTGCATTTCCTGTGCCTGATCGGGCGTTGCTGTTAAGCCGGTTCCGATGGCCCATACAGGTTCATACGCAATTACAATCATATCCATCTGATCCTCTGTAAGGCTGAATAACCCCTCCTCAAGCTGTCTTCTTACAATAAGAAAATGTTTCTCTTCCTCTCTCTCATTCAATACCTCTCCGCAACAGAAGATAACTTTCAGGCCACTGTTAATCGCAAGTAATGTCTTTTTATTCAACAGCTTATCATCTTCATTATAGTAGGATCTTCTTTCAGAATGTCCGATAATAACGTATTCAGCACCGGTACTTTTCACCATCCATGCCGATATTTCGCCGGTATAAGCTCCGGAAGCTTCTGCAGCGCAGTTTTGTGCTCCAAGAGCTACTTTTCCGTGTTTCAGGATTTCATTTGCGCCTGCAAGATGAATATAAGGGGTACATAATATAACCAATGCCTTTCCTGAGGGATTTTCCTTGTAGTGCTTATCTATTGAACCTGCAAATTTCAGGCCTTCTGCCAGATCCATATTCATTTTCCAGTTACCGGCGACAATCTTCTTTCTCATATAAATCAAAGTTTTAAATGGTAATAATATTTAAAGTTACGTAATTATTCAGTGCCTACAGTCTGGCATACATTAAATGCCTCAAATTTCGATATTGGAAAGTAAAAATTATTATTTGTCAATTTCATTTCGGATATGGTTTGTTTACTTTTCAATTCTTATGGTATTCTTTTTCTGATCATTGTGAAACCAGTTTCCCAAACCACTCTTTTTCAGGAACATTTGCCCACGACCATTTACCTGTTATGGTTCCATCTTTAAGTAATAAATATCCTGGATTTGATCTTACAATTGTTTTCAAAGTTGTTTCATCAGCAGAACAGAATTCAAGCCCATTGAGATACTTATTAACTTCATCGGTTACAGATGATGTCACGATATAAAACGCAATTCCGTTATCATTGCAGTATTTCCCCAATTCAAATCCGTCTGACAGATGTTTTTCATCTGTCTCTGTCAGTTTCCTGGATATCATTAAAAGGGAATATCCGGGATAAGATAGAATTTTTTGAGTCAGGTCTTCTCCATTAACAGAACTTATACTGAAATCATGTATCGGAGGCTGGTATCCTTTTTTTATCAGAACCGATTTCTGGTCTACAAACTTCCACGTAGTGTCGTTGGCCGGGTAATTATTAAGCGTGAATTCCTCTTTTATTCCTTCTTTTTCATAAATAAAAGTAGTACGATACTCATCACCTGTTACCCCCTCAGGTATTACCATTTTTTCAGCTATCCTGACACCGGTCTTATATGGTAAAAAGTCCAGGACCGGAAGATATTTCAGATTATAAAAGGAAAAAAGTATGAAAATGGCAATGGCCCCGGTTATTATGATCCATTCTGTGATTAAACTGAATTGAGATTTAATTGTCTTTCTGCCTGTGAACAGAAATATTGCGAAAGAAAGCAGAATAATGTTTTTCCCGAATGTCTGCCAGTTAGTAAGATGTATGGCGTCACCAAAGCAACCACAGTCTGACACAGGATTTGTCAAAGCAAGTATCAGGGTAAGAGGGGTGAAGATAACCATCAGGAAAAGAACTATCCATATTCCGGCTTTTTGCTTCAGACCTGTGAGAACTAAAAAACCTGCAATGAACTCCGTGGTACATAATAAAATTGCCAGAGGCAAACTCAGATTATAAAGAAATCCAATATGAAATGCCTGAAAATAGTCATGAAATTTGTAAGCTGAACCGAGTGGGTCAATTGCCTTTACTAGACCTGAGAAAATAAAAACGAGACCAATAATTATTCTGCCGGCAAATTTTGGTATACTCATTTTAGATTAAATTTCTGTTTGTCAGTGCTTTTATAATGAGTTTAAATATTTCATCCGGAGTCAGCATTCCACCATTCCGGTGACTGCAATCAACAACTGCTAGCCGACCATCAGTCAGTGCAACTCTCAGATAGATATCCCTTACCTTTTTCTGAAATACCAGGCTCTCTTCGTGAATATCCTTTGTTCCGTTCAGGTATGTACGGTCCTCACCCGTTCTGGTATTTGATAACTTTTTCTCAGTGAATGCAAATGGCACATCAAGGAAAATATTAATGTCAGGTCTTGGAATAGAGAAATGGTTAAACTCGAGAGCAAGTATCCATTTCATAAGTTTATCCTGTGACGATATCTTCTCAAGTTTTGCACACTGATAGGCAATATTTGAATAAGTATATCTGTCAAGCAGAACAATCTTACCTTCTTTTAACCACTTACTTATAAGAAGTGAAGCATCTTTCCTGTCACCTGCATAAAGCATCGCGACTATGTAGGGATCGACCTCATCGAGTGTACCGAATTCTCCTCTCAGGAACCTTGAAATCAGCTCGCCAAAAAATGGAGCTTCTGTTCTTGGAAAGTGTAAATATTCGTGACTATATCCTTTTACTGAAAAAAATTTTTGTAACAGTTTTATCTGTGTAGATTTTCCTGCCCCGTCAACTCCTTCAATAACAAAAAGCTTCATTTATTTAATTAATTTCTTTCAGTGCAAATGTAATAACCAGAGGGCAAAGAAGGAAATGTTAAGTAAGATTAATTCCGGAGGGGATTGAGAGAATGCTTCAGTTACGCTCAAAGTGAAGGTAAAAGTAAGGTCGATTCCGAAATAGGATGGAGGATTGCTTCACTTAGCTCGCAATGACTGTGCAGGTAAATTAGTCTGATATTGCGAGTTATACTGAGTATCCCCGGGCATTGCAACATCAGAGATGCAACGAAGTAAAATCTTCTTCCTGGTTCTATTATAAATAATATGAGGCAGGTGTGGAAAGTTATGCAATGAAATGAAGTTTTGAAGTATACGAGCTTGTTGTCATTTATACAAATTTCATTAATTTCGGCTATTCTTAAAAACCATGTTTCCGCAAAAGCCAAGATATATAAATGCAGGAGGTAAACTACTTGATCTTAATACTCCCAGAGTTATGGGTATATTAAATATTACCCCCGACTCTTTTTACAAGGGAAGCCGGTTTAATAAAGATGGAGATCTTCTTGATGCAGCAGTAAAAATGATGGAAGATGGTGCTGATATACTCGATGTGGGAGGATACTCATCCCGTCCGGGAGCAGAAGATATTTCAGCGGATGAAGAGGGCAGACGTGTTTTTAATGCTATTAGGTTGATTATAAGAGAATTGCCAGAGGCCATTGTTTCTGTAGATACTTTCAGAGCTGATATTGCGAGGGAGGCAATTCTAGGATACGGAGCTCACATCATAAATGACATATCAGGCGGAGATGCAGACAAAGAAATGTTTTCGGTTGTTGAGAAGCTCAATGTTCCTTACATTATGATGCATATGAAGGGTAATCCACAAACAATGCAGAATAATCCTGTTTATGATGATGTTGTCGCAGATATACTAAAATGGTTTGGCACAAGAATTTTCAAACTTCAGTCTGTGGGAGTTAAGGATATAATTTTAGATCCTGGTATCGGGTTTGGGAAAACAATTGATCATAATTTTGAACTTCTTCGGCGCCTCGGCGATTTTTCTATAGCCGGATTGCCATTGTTGATTGGTGTGTCAAGAAAATCAATGATATGGAAAACATTAGGAATAAAGGCTGAGGAGGCCCTCAACGGTACAACTGCTCTTAATGCCGTAGCATTGTTTAATGGCGCCGATATTTTGCGTGTTCACGATGTTAAAGAGGCTGTGCAGACGATAAAACTATTGAAAAGAATTAGAAAACCGGTTTAGTATCGGTGATCGGTAAAGGTAATCAGTAATCAGTAATCAGTAATCAGTAATCAGTAACCAGTAACCAGTAACCAGAAACCAGTAACCAGAAACCAGTAACCAGTAACCAGAAACCAGTAACCAGTAACCAGTAACCAGTAACCAGTAACCAGTAACCAGTAACCAGTAACAAGAAAATTACCTTATGCCATTTCACATAACCATCCTTGATATTATTGACATAGTTCTGGTGGCATTAATCCTGTTTCAACTTTACAGACTTATAAGAGGAACGGCAGCTTTCAGTATATTCATTGCTATCTTCTTTATTTATCTTTTCTGGCTTGTTGTAAGAGCATTAAATATGGAACTTATAAGTACACTCTTAGGCCAGGTGATAGGGGTGGGCGTAATTGCCATAATAATTGTGTTTCAGCAGGAGGTACGGAGATTTTTGCTTGTTATCGGAAACAGGTACATTACAAGGGGAAGATTTTCCCTGGGAAGATTTTTCTCTTCAGCCGGGAACGAGTCGGGAAGTCCAAGGGAAGCTGAAGAGATAGTCAGGGCTTGTGAAAAAATGGCTTCTGCAAGAACCGGAGCCCTTATAGTTATTGGCAGAAAAAGCAGTCTTGATCTTTTTTCTGAGGGGGGGGAGATACTAAAAGCTCAGATAAGTGCCGAATTACTTGAAACAATTTTTTTCAAGAATGCACCATTACACGATGGAGCTGTACTGATTGAAGCTGGATTAATTCTGGCTGCAAGATGCCCATTGCCAATTACAGAGCAGGTTGATATTCCTCCAAGATTCGGAATGCGGCATCGTGCAGCAATTGGAATGTCAGAACATTCAGACGCACTAATAATAGTTATTTCTGAAGAATCTGGTTTTATCTCAGTAGTTGATAATGGTGAAATAAGGGAGAATATTGCATCAAATGAATTGAGGAATATACTCCTTATGGAGAAAGTATGGTAATACTGATTATGTGATCTGTATTAATTAATCCTATACAACATCAGTGATTCAGCATCCTTAATATAAATACGGTTTCCGGCAACTATCGGGAACGAATATATTGGAGTCTCAGAGACCTTGTATTTTGCAATTTCAGAATAAGAAGCAGACTGCGGTTTGAAAACAATGAGGTTTGAAGTGCTGGGTAACCCTATTAGTACAGATTCGCAATCAACAATTGTTGCAAAATCTCCGTTTACTGAGTCATCAATCCAGGCAGTTTGTCCTGTAGTGGCATTAATACAGTATATTCTCTTCTGATCTGTAAAACCGTAAAGAAATCCATCCTTTAGAACCGGGGTATTCCATTTTGCACCAACCCCTGTATTGCTCCATAATTCCTTTGTACTGTATCCGTTGCCTGATTTTTCCACTTTGATTGCTTTCATCCCGGTTCCCTGTCCTGTATAATATATTATCTGACCATCAATATATGGACTTACGCAATTATAAAATCTCTGCTGAACAGGAGATGCTACCTGCCATAGAAGCTTACCATCGTTGAGGTTGAGTGCCATCAGGTTTTTCTCGGTTTGAACAATAATGTGTTTCTTCCCGTCAATTGTCATTATTGAAGGAGATGCATAAGCTGGACCGTCACCTGCCCATTTCCATTTTTCGTTTCCGGTGTTAAGGTCAAGAGCGAGTACTTCTCCATTCTCTTTTGTGCCTACATGAGCTATGCATAAATTATCAATTACAAGAGGTGACATCCCTGTATAAAACTGTGGTACTGCATTTGTGGGATTTTCTCTTCTCCAGAGAACCTTACCTGAGTTGACGTCAAGACATGAAAGGATAGCTGAGGCTCCGAAAGTAATAATTTTATCATTGGCAACAGCAGGTGTACTTCTCGGTCCGGGATGAGAACCGGAAGGACCTGTAACTGCTAATGAAGGATAATGATTATGCCACAATTCCTTGCCGGTTGCAGCATCGAGACACAGTATCACCTCCTCGTCTCCTTGTCGTGTATTCAGAAAAATTTTATTGCCTGTCATAACTGGTGAAGCATCACCAAATCCAACTGTTACTTTCCACTCAAGTTTAAGTTCAGCAGGCCAGACTGAAGGTGCCTTAAAGCCAGTTACTTTGCTATCGCGGCCTTTTCCCCTGAATTGTGGCCAATCCTGAGCATTTAAATCAGATGAACTAAAAATATAAAGCATAGCCATAACAATGGTAATCAGATTTACTTTTTTCATGGTTCTTTATTTTTGTTTAAACGAATTTCAGAAAAGAAAATAAAGTCAATTCAGAGCCTGCATCTCAAATCATCCAAAGTAATTTGATTGACAATTATAAATGAACCAACATAATTAATTAAGGCAAGGATCCAATAAATATGATATGGATGCCTGTGTAAAATTAAATCTTAAAATAATTAAATCAAAGATTATTTGATCGATCTGATTATTACCTGGGTGGTTCATTAAGAATAGCCCAGAAAAATCCCAGAGTTTTTATAACTTCTGTAAACTGATTAAACTCAACTGGCTTAACAACATATGCATTTACACCCAGGGTGTAAGATTTAATTAAGTCCTGATCTTCCCTTGAGGATGTTAGCATAACTACAGGTATGAGCTTCAGCGCAGGATCATTTCTTATTTCCTTAAGAACCTCTATGCCATCCATTCTCGGCATCTTAATATCTAAAAGAATCACTGCCGGAAGACTGTTTTTACTGTTCTTATACTTTCCTCCGGAACGGAGATATTCGAGAGCTTCAACACCATCGTTAACCACATCGATGGCATTTGCCAGATTAAAACCTTTTAATGAACCAAGTATTAATTCTATATCATTTGGATTGTCTTCTACCAGGAGGATTCTGTTTAGTTTCATTGTTAATATAATTATAAAAGTGTATCCGCATTTAGTTCTTTGTTTCGCATGGTTTGTTGCTCTTTCCTTTTTTCTTTTTTCTTGTTTCTTGTTTCTTGTCAGGCATTTGCCATACCGCTTATTTTGGTATAGAAAAATAAAATGCAGCGCCTTTATCAACTTCCGCTTCACCCCATATTTTTCCGCCATGGCGTGATATAATTCTGCGAACGTTAGCGAGTCCGATACCTGTTCCGTCAAATTCAGAGGTGAGGTGCAAACGCTGGAATACTCCAAAGAGCTTACCTGCATATTTCATGTCAAAACCTACACCATTGTCAATTACAGAGAAAATATATTCTTCTGATTCTTCTTTAAAATCTACCCGGATAACTGCACTTTTTCGTGTACTGGTATATTTTACAGCATTATCAAGAAGGTTAATCCATACCAATCTTAATAAATTATAATCACCATTAATGTCAGGCAATGGCGAAATTTTTAAATCCACATTGCGATTTTTCATTGAAGGTGTGACATTAGTTAAAGCATCATCCAATACCTGTCTCATATTAAATGATGTTTTTTTCAGTTCAGTGCGACTGGTTCTTGAGAAGCTCAGGAGGTCATCAATAAGAGTACCCATTTTTTTCGCGGATTCTGTTATCGTGTCGACATAGTGCCTGGCTTCAACAGGAAGTTGTTGCCCGTAATCTTTATTCAGAAGATCTGCAAATCCATTTATATGACGTAATGGTGCCCGAAGATCATGCGAAACTGAATAGGAAAAGGCTTCCAGCTCACTATTGGCACTTTCCAATTGTGTGGTCCGTTCATATACGCGTTGCTCAAGTTCTGTATTGAGAATATTAAGAGATTCTTCAGCCTTTTTACGTTTTATAATTTCACTCTCAAGCATCATGTTGGCATTAACAAGTTCTGACGTTCTTTCTTTTACACGCTGTTCTATATCGGAATATGCTTTTTGTAATTCATGTTGAGTATACTCAAGTTTATCTTTCTCCTTTTGCAGTTCGGTATTAACCAGTCGTAACTGGGCAGGACTGGGAATTCTTAAAAGCTTTGGAAGTATGGGCCATACTGCAACTGCAGTTGCTACTGAAACCAGGGCACAAATTGTATCAACAGTTGCCTGCCACCAGTTTACCGGCCACCATAGTCCGATTACATGGAAGATATGAGTCGTTCCACAGGCAAGAATGAATAAGCCGAAAAGGAAAATTACCCAGGTAAATGGCATATCCTTGCGTTTTCGGACAAAAACAATAAGGAAGAACGGAATAGATGCATAGGAGACAGCAATAAGAGCATTGGATATTGCCATTACCATCATCAGGAACGGTGTCATATTTCCTGTATTTGCTCCGCGTATTTCCATATTTCCGGGCATAAATACCATAGGTGCAATTATCAGAATTGCTAGAGCTAAAACCGGAGCAACAATCCGGGGTAATAATCCTATGGTTTGTCTGAAAAATGACTTTCGTGGTTTGAACGTCTGAACCTTGAATGCCCGTAACCTGAGACTGTTGGTCACTACAAAAATGGAGCTGAATGCCATAGCCCCTGCAGCAAACATCGGGCTGAGTAAACCATAAGCAGCAATTGGGATCAGCACAACATTGTAAAGCAATGCCCAGATAAGATTCTGTACAATTGTCTGGGATGTTCCCCGCGACAATGAGATAGCATGTCCGATACCTGAGAGTTCACCGCTTATAAGTGTAATACCAGCTGCTGCCATTGCGATATCTGTTCCTGTCCCTATGGCAATTCCAATATCGGCCTGAGCAAGTGCCGGAGCATCGTTAATACCATCGCCAACCATTGCCACTGATGGATGGGCATAATTTGCCAGGTAACCGGAGTCCTGTATTTTTTTTATAGCTTCAGCTTTGCCACCTGGCAGCACCTCGGCAATAACACGATCTATCCCCACCTCTTTTGCAATTGCATCTGCTGTACACTGATTATCTCCGGTAATCATAACAATATCCAAACCAAGCCTGCGTAAATCCGCAATAGCTTCTTTTGCTCCTGGCTTTACTGTGTCTGCAACTGCAATCAATCCAACTGCGACAGCTGGTTCCTTCGAATTTACCGATTTCAAAGCAATTATCATTACGGTTTTTCCTTCGTTTTGCAGTCTCAAAACTTCACTCTGCAAGGTATCTGTTGACACACCATCATTCTGCAACATACGGATGTTTCCGATAGTAACTGATTGATTTTCAACAGTGGCTCTTATTCCAAATCCACCAACAGAAAGAAACTGTTCAGGATTTGTAAGCCCCATACCTCTTTCCTGAGCAGCCTTAACAATTGCGCGGCCAATGGGATGTTCTGATCCATATTCTGCACTTGCGGCAATGCGCAGTATTGCTTCATTATTAAGATCAGCCAGATGTACTATATCGGTAAGTTCGGGTTTGCCCTGTGTAATGGTACCTGTTTTATCAAGTACAATTACATTGACTCTTCCTGCCCGTTCAAGCATTTCACTGTTTTTGAAGAGAATACCATTTTCAGCGCCTTTCGAAGAGCCTACCATTATTGCTGTTGGAGTGGCCAGACCTATGGCACAAGGGCATGCAATAACAAGCACAGCAATAGCATTCATCATTGCACCTGTCCAGTCGATCTGTGCAATCCATATCCATCCAAACAAGGTGAATAAGGCTATACCTATTATTATTGGAACGAAATACTTACCTATCTCATCCGTCAGTTTCTGAATAGGAGCTTTGCTGGCCTGAGCTACCTGTACCAGTCCTACTATGCGGGAAAGAGTAGTGTTTTTACCAACTCTTGTTGCCTCAAACCTTATTAATCCTTCCCTGTTTATTGTTGCTCCGATAACTTCATTTCCCGGCCCTTTAATTACAGGCATTGACTCACCTGTTATCATCGATTCTTCAAATGCTGATCGTCCCTCGGAAATAATCCCGTCGACTGGTACTTTTTCTCCCGGACGTACAACAACTGTGTCTCCAACAACAACCTGCTCAGTATTTATTTCGACCTCAACACCGTTTCTTATCACCTGCGCTTTTCTGACCTGCAATCCCATAAGCGCTTTTAATGCTTCTGATGTTTTGCCTTTGGCACGGGTCTCAAGGTACTTTCCTACTCTGATAAGAGTGATTATCGAAGCTCCTGTCTCAAAATACACATTTGGACTGTCAATTATTTTGAATGTGACCAGGAGACTTGAAAAATAAGCTACCGAAGAGCCCAGCATTATCAGAACATCCATATTCGCACTGCCAAAGCGCAAACTTTTAAATGCACCGACATAGAACTGCCATCCGACAACAAACTGTACAATAGTTGCAGCAAATAGCATCACAAACTTGTCGTGTTTGAAAGTGACAACACCAAAGTCATGTGCCATGCTTATAACTATCAATGGGATTGTAAAGAAAAGTCCGATAAGCAGAAGAACCAGTTGCCTGTTAAGTTCCTTGGACCTAACCATGGCTTCAACATCTTCGATCTCTTCGGATTCCCCTGCCTGAACTATATCAAATCCTGCTTTTCTTATTAAACCTGCAAGTTCAGCTATGCCAGTCATCCCGGGAATAAATTCAACCATAAGATGTTCGGCCCCGTAATTAACATTGCAGGAAAGCACTCCATTCTGCCTGAGAAGAATTTTCTCAAGAGTAAGGGCATCGGTATTGTCCTGCATACCTGTAACAGGAAGTTCAAGTTTGCCTGTGGCAACACCATAACCTATCCTTTTTACTGAGGCAACGATATCATTTTCGCTGATCCGAGAAGGGTCATAGACAATATTCAGTTTTTCCCCTGCAAAATCAACTACAGCTTCATTTACACCAGCCACCTTGCGCATCTTTGATTCAATTGTTAATGCGCAGTTGCTGCACGACATGCCCGTTACCGGCATTATAACTGATTTCTTCGTGACCATATTATCTCCTCAAATGAATTTTTTCGAATATTTTCAGCGGATTCCTTAAGCAGACTTCTCCTCCGGAATATTTAAAATTACTTCTTCTGTCATATAAAATGATATTCTGAAACTGCAAAAATCCGGATTGTCAAATATAGTAATAAACTACCAGCCAGAGTTTAAAAAGAGATATATATGATACGGGGATAACATGTTAAAAGGCTCATTGGCAAGTGTAAAAGCAATGTAAAAGATAAAGTGACCTGCACAGGGAATTGTTTAGATGGAGTGGCTGAAACCTTTGTTGACATAATGAGATAAATGTCAATATAAAAAAAAGGCTTAAATTGCTATAGTTATTAAGCAATATAGTGGTTATAAGAATTGATATTCCAGATTAATAATCCGTGACTGAATGAGGACTATTCTTTATCCTGCTCTAATAATAAGAACAGGAATTTTAGAACTGTAAGTTACTGTGGTTTTATTTAAACCACCAATTGGCAGTAGAATTATTCCGGTACTGATAACAGATCATGCAAATTATAAACAAAATGAGTAGTCAGAATAAAACTAAAGATGAACTCATAGATGATTTGGTAAAATTAAGGCAGGGGTATGATTCCATAAAAGTTTCATATGAAAGAGAAATTGCGAACTACGAGCAAACTAAGGATACTCTGCAAAAGAGTGAAGAGAAATGGCGTAAATTGGTTTCTGCAATCCCGGATTATATTGCTTTGCATGATCTTAATGGCAAATATATTTTCCTTAATCACTACGCTGAGGGCTTCTCTGAAAAAGATGTTGTTGGGAAAAGCGTATATAACTTCATATCTGAGGATTCAAAAGAAGAATTCCGTCGGAATTTCGAAGCATGTCTTCAAACAAATCAGAATCAGCGGTTTATATATACTGCTTTTGGTAATAATAAGATCCTGAGAATGTATCAGAACATTCTTATCCCTATTCTGGATAAAGGCCAGATAGTCAGCGTTATGGCGGTTGCAACAGACATAACCGAACGAATAAAGGTAGAAACAACTCTTAAGGAAAGCGAAATCAGATTCCGCAGTCTTTTTGAGAACTCACTTTTGGGAATTTCAACAACCGATCCTGATGGTAATCTATTACAGGTTAATCATTCTTACGCAAGGATGTACGGTTATGAAAATCCTGAAGTGATGTTAAAAGAAGTAACAGATGTCGGAAAGTTATATGCAAATCCCAAAGAAAGAGAAGAAGTCTTAAGAATATTGAAGAGGGATAGTTTTATCGAATCAATGGAGGTTAAAGTAATGAGACGCGATAGATCGCAATTCTCTGTACTTGTGTCGGCATCTGAAATCAGGAATGCTGAGGGGAAAGTTATATTTAATCAGGCAACTCATTTAGATCTTACCGAGTTAAGAAAAACCGAAGATGAAGTTCGTAAAGCCTCGCTTTATACCCGGAATCTTATAGAAGCAAGTCTCGATCCTCTTGTTACAATTAACTCTGAAGGTAAGATAACTGATGTTAATTTATCCACTGAAGAGATCACTGGTGTTCCCCGGGAAAAATTGATTGGAAGTGATTTTGCCGATTATTTTGAAGATCCCGGAAGAGCAAGAAACGGATATAAAATTGTATTCTCAAAAGGAGTGGTGAAGGATTATCCTCTTACAATACTTCATAAAAGCGGAAGGAAAATTGATGTTTTATATAATGCAACATTATATAAAAATGAGGCCGGTGAAGTCGAGGGAGTATTCGCAGCAGCCAGGGATATTACAGATCGGAATAAGATGGAAGTGGAGCTTAGGAACTCAAAGGAGTTACTTGAAAGGCTAAATCAACATCTTCTGGAAGTAAGGGAGAATGAGAGAAATCAGATCGCCTTGAACCTTCATGACGATCTCGGTCAGAAGCTTACTGCAATAAATCTTGATATTGCATGGTTGAAAAGAAGGATAGGAGTACAATCGAAGACAGTTCAGGAAAAATTTGAGGAGATGACCTGCATGATAAAAGAAACTATTGAGAGTTTAAAAGAGACTTCTTCTTTGCTCAGACCTGCAATCCTTTTTGACCTGGGGTTGGTATCTGCAATCAAATCCCAGTTGGCCTATTTTGAAAAACAAACCGGGATAAAATGTCATTTTTATTATGAACCTGAAGAATTTAAGCTCAGCGACCGGCTTTCTTTAATATTTTACAGAATACTTCAGGAATCATTAACAAACATAGCCCGGCATTCGTGTGCATCCAAAACTGATGTAGATCTTCATATCCTGAATAATAAAGTTGAAATGTTGATAGAAGATAATGGAACAGGAATTGAAAAAAGCAAAGTTAACTCTTTTAGATCTATGGGATTAGCAGGTATGAAAGAAAGAGTTAAGTCGGCTCATGGTAATATAACTATCAGCGGTGAACGAGGATCAGGAACCAGGATTAAAGTACTAATTCCATTAAAGGTCAGCAATATTCATGATTAAAGTGCTAATTACAGATGATCACCCTGTAGTAAGACGGGGTATCCGTCAGATTCTTGAGGATGATGATAGAATTGGTCCTGTTCATGAAGCTGGTGGAGGAAAGGAGTTGTTCGAAAAGCTTAAAGAACAGAAGTTTGATGTTATTCTTCTCGACATTTCTCTTCCCGGCAGGAGTGGTCTGGATTTGATAAGTGAGATAAAAAAAACTCAGCACTCACCTGCTATTCTGATTCTCAGTATCCATTCAGAGGCAATGTATGCAATCAAAGCATTAAAATCAGGTGCGGCAGGTTATCTTACAAAAACCAGTGCTCCTGAGGAACTTATATCTGCAATAATTAAAGTCTCCAGGGGAGAGAGGTATATTTCTGAATCACTGGCAGACACGTTGGCTGATAATCTCATTTCTGATCTGGAAATGCCTCTTCATCAATTACTCTCTGCCAGGGAACTCGAGGTTTTGTGTCTGTTCGCCGAGGGAAAGAAAGTTGTACAGATCGCATCTGAATTGTCACTCAGTCCCAAAACTATAAGCACATACAGGGAAAGGTTACTTGAAAAACTTAAACTTCACACAACTTCTGACCTCATCAGATATGCCATAATGGAAGGAATTTCGGGGCAAAAATGAATAGGGATCATCACCGTCATTAATTACAATGTAACTTCCTAAAAAGAACTTACTTACATACACCGTCATTGCGAGCTCCGCGAAGTAATCCTAAACTGCCAGCCACAATGAACCTTACCTGCACCGTCATTGCGAGTGCCGCGAAGCAATCCATCTATCCCGGCCAGTAGGGCACTTAAGATCATTATGCAACTTCCT
>JGI20214J51088_10000588_pt1 | contig 25095 bp, 19 predicted proteins | sample WetSurMetagenome_FD_51088 | JGI IMG/M metagenome (IMG submission 51088) | reverse complement strand
TCTTATGTTTGCCCCCCAGCGCTTCATTTTTTTATGTTTTTCTGCCCCCCAGCGCTTCATCTTCTTATGTTTTTTTGCCCCCCAGCGCTTCATCTTCTTATGTTTTTTTGCCCCCCAGCCCCCCTAAAGGGGGGTTAATGAACTTTCTTTTAGGGAATTATGTGTATTTTAGTATGACCTCAGAGTTTAAAAATATGGAATAAGAGTAATCCACTTCACATAAGACCTCGTTATCTGAATTATATATCATGTAAATACTAAAATCCTTGAAATAAATACTGAATTAACCCCCCTTTAGGGGGGCTGGGGGGCAAAAGAAAAATAAGAGTAATAAGATAGCGAGGGGCAAAAGAACAATATAAAGGAAAGTAATAAGATTGCAGGGTGGCAGCAAAACAAGTTCAGAGACAGTAATCAGGGGAGGGATTTAAATTCAGAAAGGGAAGTGCTAAATTTGAGTGTTGGACCAATTTTTTTTGCATTTTTTAAAATCATTCATATCTTTGACCCCACAAATCAAATATTCCTGCCTTTATAGGGTGTTTGGTTTTTATTAAGAAGGGAGAAGAGATTAGGCTCTGCGATACCCTGGCAACCAACCCGTCGACTGGCGGGAAACGGTGCCAAAACCTAATCCCGGAAAGCCGGGAGATGATAAAAATTTTAACACGGAAAACATGAATTCAATTCATCTGACACGCAACAATTTTATCATGCCGCTTATGCCTATGTGCATGTGCCGGTAAAACCATTGATTTGCAATCCGTTATTTTATTTGTTAATCACAAGAACCAGGAGAGATCATTATCTCAGTGTCCACATTATGTATAGAAAAAATTAAATTAATAATATGAAGCTCTTTAGTCTGAATTATTCATAAACATGGTGACCCTTTGTGTAATCTGTTGAGTACCTTTGTGTTTAAGAATTTTTACCACAAAGCCCGCCCGGCTGACGCCGGTCGAACGGGGATCTCAAAGGGCAGAACTAAGGAACACAAGGAAAATCAATAAATTAAGAATATTTATGAACAGAAGATGTTAGATAGATTTAAATTACAAACAGATTAAAAAAATCATCTCAATTTAAGAGGGGTTTCTTAACACCAAAACAAGCAACTATGAAAACACGAAAAATAAAATTTGAAACATTACAGGTACATGCAGGTCATCATCCCGACAGAGAGACATTGTCAAGAGCAGTACCTCTTTATCAGACCTCTTCATACGTTTTTAAAAATGCAAAGCATGCAGCTGATCTCTTTGATCTTGCCGAATGGGGCAATATTTATACCCGGATTAATAACCCTACAACTGAAGTATTCGAAAAAAGGGTTGCCGCCCTCGAAGGGGGAGTTGCGTCTTTAGCAGTATCTTCCGGGCATGCGGCTCAATTTATTGCACTGACGACAATAATGAGAAAGGGAGAAAATTTTGTAACATCACCCTTTCTATATGGAGGAAGTCATAACCAGTTTAAAGTCACATTCGATAATTTTGGTATTGAAGCCAGGTTTGCAAAANATCTTCATCCTGATTCCTTTGAAAAGCTGATTGATNAAAAAACNAAAGCTATTTATGTTGAAACGATTGGAAATCCCGGCTTCGAGATTCCTGATTTTAAGGAGTTTTCAAAGCTGGCTGTTAAGCATGGACTTCCGCTTATTGTTGATAATACATTCGGAGCGTGTGGTTACCTGTGCCGGCCCATCGATTATGGGGCAAACATTGTCGTAGAATCAGCAACGAAATGGATAGGTGGGCACGGTACCAGCATTGGAGGTGTAATTACCGATGCCGGTAATTTTAACTGGAGCAACGGTAATTTTCCGGTCTTTACTGAGCCGGCTGCAGGTTATCACGGGAAAATATTCGGAGAAATTTTCTCTCAGACATCACCGGCAGGAAACATTGCATTCATAGTAAAAGCACGCGTTGAAGGATTAAGAGATCTGGGACCGGCAATCAGCCCGTTTAATTCTTTTCTTCTTCTTCAGGGACTTGAAACCCTTTCTCTCAGAATGGAACGTCACATTCAGAATACACTTGCCCTTGCCAGGTGGCTTAAAGCTCATCCAGGTGTGGAGAAGGTAAACTATCCGGGACTTACCGGAAGTCCATACCATGAACTGGCAAAAAAGTACCTCCCAAAAGGAGCCGGAGGAGTTCTGAGTTTTGTTCTGAAGGCAAATAAAGAATGTTCGGTAAAACTGGTTGAGCATTTTGAATTGGTTAGTCATCTGGCAAATGTAGGAGATGCCAAAACTCTTATTATTCAACCTTCTGCAACAACCCACTCACAGCTTTCGGCTGCCGAGCAGATTGCTGTGGGTATCGAACCTGGTCTCTTCAGAGTCTCCGTGGGGATAGAACATATTGATGATATTATTTATGATTTTGAACAGGCATTCAAACAGGTTCTGTAGAAGGGAGTACAAAATTCAATATTCACGAAGGAATGATAACGAATCATCACATTAACTTAAATTGAAATGACCAGAGAAAAATTACATATAGGATTATTTGGATATGGCTGTGTCGGTCAGGGACTTCATGATGTTCTGAACAGCAGCAAGGGTTTTAAAGCAGATATTGTAAAGATCTGTGTTAAGGATCGGACAAAAAAGAGAAGAATTCCAATGTCGAATTTTACCTTCGATAAGAATGACATTCTTAATGATCCCTCTATCAACCTTATTGTTGAACTCATTGATGATGCAGATGAGGCATTCAATATTGTAACCACGGCAATGAAAAGCGGGAAAAATGTTGTTACCGCAAATAAAATGATGGTGGCAAAACATTTTAAGGAGCTTGTTGATATGCAGAGAAAATATAAGGTTTCACTTCTTTATGAAGCTTCTGCAGGAGCGAGCATTCCCATAATCAGGAATCTTGAGGAATATTATGATAATGAGCTGCTTCACTCTTTGCGTGGTATCCTGAACGGAACCACAAATTATATTCTTACTAAAATGTACAATGAGGGGATTACTTATTCTGACGCTTTGAAAGGAGCGCAGGAAAAGGGATTTGCCGAGTCAGACCCGACACTTGATGTTGAAGGATGGGATGCAAAGTACAAGTTATGTATCATAACTGGTCATGCATATGGCCTGTTTCTCAACCCCGAGGAAGTATTTCATTATGGTATAAATAAAATTTCAGAATTTGATATAAGATATGCTAAGGAAAAGGGATTTAAGATCAAGCTGGTACCCTATGTCGGAAAGACAAATGAAAATACAATAACCAGCTTTGTTCTTCCAAGATTTATATCATCCGATAAGTATCTATATAATGTTGATAACGAATATAATGGTGTAATAACCGAGGCTGCATTTGCCGACAAGCAATTTTTCAGTGGCAAGGGAGCCGGAGGTCATGCAACGGGTAGTGCAGTGCTTTCGGATATCTCAGCCAATTCATACGGCTACAGGTATGAATATAAAAAATTTCAACAGGGGACTGTCTCAAACTATACCCGTAACCATAAACTGGAGATCTACCTGCGTTATAAAGATGAGAAAGACAGGGAGTTATTTGGATTTGAAGAAGTGTCGGAATACTTTAGCGGAAGGTCTTATAAATATGCGATCGGAGTTGTTAACCTTGAAAGACTTTATGCATTGCGGGAACAACTTCGTCTTCTGGATGTTTTTATAGTGAATACAGGACAAAAAATAATTAATTAATGAAAAATTCTCCGGAACATATTATCCAACAAAAAATCCTGATTCTGGATGGTGCAATGGGAACAATGATCCAGAAACATAAGCTTCAGGAAAATGATTTTCGTGGTGATAAGTTCAGGGATCATACAATGCTCCAGAAAGGGAATAATGATCTGTTGTCGCTATCGAGACCTGACCTTATAAAAGGTATTCACAAAGAGTATCTCGGGGCCGGGGCTGATATAATTACAACAAATACCTTCAATTCCAACAGAATATCAATGTCAGATTATGGCATGGAGAGTCAGGTTTATAATATGAATCTTCAGTCGGCCCGCCTGGCATGGGAAGCTATTACAGAGTTTGAAAATTCCGGGGAACCTGAAGAGCATTTTATTGCAGGAACCCTGGGACCTACAAATCGTACAGCATCAATGTCGTCAGATGTAAATGATCCGGGGGCAAGGACAATCGCTTTTGATGAGCTTGTAGAAGCATATTCTGAGCAGACAAAGGGACTGATTGACGGAGGAGTACATATTTTGCTGATCGAAACAATTTTTGATGTTCTGAATTGTAAAGCTGCATTATTTGCAATTGATAATGTCTTTGAGGAAAAAGGATTACGGTTGCCGGTAATGGTATCAGGAACGATTACAGATGCCAGTGGAAGGACCTTAACCGGGCAGACACTCGAAGCATTCCTGGTATCGGTTTCGCATTTCCCTCTTTTAAGTGTTGGCCTTAATTGTGCTCTTGGAGCAGAACAATTGAGACCATATATTGAGGAATTATCAGCCAAGTCAGTTTTTAATGTTTCGGTTCATCCAAATGCCGGCCTTCCGAATCAGTTTGGTGAATATGATCAGTCTGCTGACTTGATGGCCTCAATTGCGGAAGATTTTATGAGAGAAGGATGGGTTAACATTATTGGAGGCTGCTGCGGTACCACACCTCTTCATATTCAAAAAATCGCTGAAGTATCAAAGCGCTATAAACCAAGGATTAAACCTGAAATAAACAGATATACAAGGTTAAGCGGTCTCGAGGTTCTGACTATTACTCCTGAAACTAACTTCGTCAATATAGGTGAACGTACCAATGTTTCCGGATCGATTAAGTTTGCCAGGCTGATCAGGGAAGAGAAATATGATGAAGCACTTGCCGTGGCAAGAGGCCAGGTTGAAGGAGGGGCACAGGTGATTGATATCTGTATGGACGAGGCGATGCTTGATTCGGAAAAGGCAATGGTTAAGTTTGTCAATCTCATAATGGCTGAACCGGATATATCAAAGCTCCCGCTGATGATTGATTCTTCGAGGTGGAACGTAATCGAATCTGCACTTAAGTGTATACAGGGTAAATCGATTGTAAACTCAATAAGCCTTAAGGAGGGTGAAGAAGTATTTCTTTCACATGCACATAAATTACGAAAGTATGGAGCTGCAGCAGTAGTCATGCTGTTTGATGAGACTGGTCAGGCCGACACACTGGGAAAAAGGATCAGTGTTGCCGAAAGATGTTATCGCCTCCTTGTTGACAAACTGGGATTCCCGCCTGAAGATATTATATTCGATCCAAATGTACTTGCAATAGCGACAGGAATAGAAGAGCATAATAACTATGCTGTAGATTTTATCCAGACAACTACCTGGATTAAACAGAATCTTCCATATGCCAGGGTGAGTGGAGGGATAAGCAATCTGTCATTCTCGTTCCGGGGTACTGATAAGGTACGTGAAGCAATTCACTCGGTATTCCTATTCCATGCGATAAAGGCAGGTCTTGATATGGGTATTGTTAATCCTGGTATGTTGCAGGTTTACTCTGAAATACAACCTGATCTTCTCCAGCTTATTGAAGATGTAGTACTTAACCGGAGGAAAGATTCTACAGAGAGGCTTGTAAAGTTTGCTGAGGGTATAAAGAATGAGGGGAAAAAAATGGAGAAGGAAGATGCCTGGCGTCAGCTTCATGTTGTTGATAGAATTAAACATTCTCTTATCAGGGGACTTGATGAGTTTATTGAACAGGATGTTGAAGAAGCCCGTTCCCTTTTCAGACGTTCAATTGAATTGATAGAAGGGCCTCTCATGGGAGGGATGAATGAAGTAGGAGATCTTTTTGGTTCCGGTAAAATGTTTCTGCCTCAGGTTGTTAAGAGTGCAAGAGTGATGAAAAAGGCTGTTTCAAAGCTTGCTCCATATATTGAAAAAGAGAGCGAAGGGAAGGAGAAGAAAACTGCCGGGAAGGTCCTTCTCGCTACCGTTAAGGGCGATGTTCATGATATCGGGAAGAATATAGTTGGTGTAGTATTGTCATGCAATAACTACGAGATAATAGATCTTGGAGTCATGGTCCCGGCTGAAAAGATCATAGACACTGCACTGAAAGAGCATGTTGATATTATCGGGTTGAGCGGACTGATAACCCCTTCACTTGAGGAGATGGTTCATGTTGCAGCTGAAATGGAGCGAAGAAAAATATCACTTCCTTTGCTTATCGGTGGTGCAACTACATCGGAGATTCATGCTGCAGTTAAAGTTGCACCTGCATATTCAAATACTGTAATTCATGTTAAGGATGCATCGAAAGCAGCTGGTGTTCTTTCTTCCCTGCTTCAGGAAGATAACAACAAGTATGTGACTTCGATAAAAGAGAAGTATAGAAAAATGCGGGAGGATCATAATTCCCGAAAGATTGAGAAGAATCTTCTTTCATTAAAAGAAGCAAGAGAAAACAAATATGTTACCGACTGGAATTCATTCAGGTTTTTTGAACCGGGAAAACCAGGACTTCATGTTTTGCACGAAATTGATCTGAATGAGCTTCTCGGTTATATCGACTGGACCTTCTTTTTCTTTTCCTGGAAGTTATCTGGTAAATACCCTGCCATTTTTAATGATCCGGTGAAGGGTGTTGAGGCAAAGAAATTGTTTGATGATGCCCAAATGTATCTGAAGGAGGTCATTGACCAAAAAATTCTGACTGCCAGGGCTGTATTCGGATTATTCCCTGCTGTTTCAGATGGAGATGATGTAAAGGTCTTTTCTGATAAGAGTAAAAAGGAATTGAAATCGGTCTTCCGGTTTTTAAGGAACCAGGAGATAAAGGAGAAAGGAGTCCCAAATTTATCTTTATCAGATTATATTGCTCCGGAATCTTCCGGAAGAGTTGATAACATCGGAGTATTTGTTGTGACAGCAGATATTGACAATGAGGTGTTTGACAGATATAAAGAAGATGATTATGCAACAATTATGATCAGGATATTAAGTGACCGCCTCGCTGAAGCTGCAGCAGAATGGCTTCATGAAAAAATCAGGAGAGAATACTGGGGTTATGAGACCAACGAAAAGCTTCCGATAGAAGAGTTGTTAAAACTGAAATATAAAGGTATAAGACCGGCACCGGGTTATCCGGCATGTCCTGATCATACCGAAAAACAGGTTATCTTTGACCTGCTGGGAGCAGAAAATGAGATTGGAGCAAAACTAACCGAAAATTTTGCTATGATACCGCCGGCATCTGTAAGCGGATACTTTTTCTCTCATCCCGGATCGGTTTATTTTAATATCGGGAAGATAGATTCAGACCAGTTGAAGGACTATGCAAAAAGGAAGAATTTTACACCGGGGGAAGCATCTAAATGGCTTTCTCCAAATTTATGATATCACTTTGAAATGACAGTAATAGAAAAAATCAATAGCGCAAAGGGACCGTTATTTACATTTGAATTGCTTCCACCCCTGAAAGGACACAGCATCGAACGCACATATGGTGCTATCGACAGGCTTATTGAGTATGAGCCAGCTTATATAAATTTTACCTCTCACAGGAATGAGACACTTTTCAGAGAACGTCCTGATGGACTTATTGAGAAAAGGGTGGTCCGGCTCCGTCCGGGAACAATAGCCCTTGCAGCGGCAGTAAAATATAAATATAATATTCCTGTTGTGCCCCACATACTGTGTGGCGGATTCAGCAAAGAAGAAACAGAAAACGTACTTATCGAGATGAGGTTCCTGGGTATTGATGATGTTCTTGCATTAAGGGGAGATCCACAGAAAGGAAGCCGGACATTTATTCCGGAGAAGAATGGTCATACGCATACATATGAACTTGTGGAGCAGATTGTTGATATGAACAAAGGTAAATATCTTGAGGATAATCTTGAAAATGCCGATCCGACAAATTTTTGCATTGGAGTGGCAGGTTATCCGGAGAAACATTTTGAAGCAGCTAACAGACAGGTAGATATGGAAAACCTGAAACGGAAAGTTGATGCAGGAGCAAGTTATGTTGTTACACAGATGTTTTTTGATAATAACCGTTTCTGCAGATTCAGGGATGAGTGCGGAAAAATGGGTATAACCGTCCCGATAATACCTGGAATTAAACCCATTTCAGCGTTGAATGACATTAAATTATTACCTCAGACATTTCATATAGATTTACCCAACGATCTGTTTACTGCCATTAAGAAATGCAAAAGTGATAATGATGCAAGAGAAGCAGGGATTGAGTGGGCTATCATGCAATCGAAAGAGTTAATGAAACTCGATATCCCGGGTATACATTACTATACCCTGGGGAGATCTGATAATATCGCGAGGATAGTTAAGGCGACTTTCTAAAACCTTCTTGCCGACTGGTCTTCGGCCTCCTCCCGATAGTTATCTGGATCCCTAAAGGGAGGCCATGGGCAAGCAGGAATGAGGTGAAAAAGAGTTTTATCTTCCCAGAACCTTTGCCATCTCTCTAATATGCGCCGGTGTTGTCCCGCAGCATCCGCCGATTATATTAGCTCCGGCTTTAATAAGCTCAGGTACAAAGGAAGCCATCATCTCCGGAGATTCACGGAAAACGGTTATCCCATCGATGAGTTCAGGAATACCCGCATTTGCCTGAATAATGACAGGAATCTTATCATCTGTTTTTCGGATAGCTTTAACAATACCTATCATATCTTCAATGCCGTTCCCGCAGTTCGAACCTATTATATGGGCTCCGGCATCTTTCATAGAAATAGTCATCTCCTCAGGGGAAACACCCATCATTGTGCGATATTCACCATTCATGTCACTGGAGAAAGTCATGGTAACTATTATGGTGCACTTTGTGTTTTCTCTTGAGGCTTTTACAGCTAATGACGCTTCGTCAATAGCCGACATCGTCTCAATGATAATAATATCGGCGCCTCCTTTTTCAAGAGCAATTGCCTGTTCACGGAATGTCTCGTATAATTCATTCTCAGTTACATCGCCCATCAGCAACATTTTTCCTGTCGGACCCATTGATCCGGCAACATGCCTCTCATTCCCGGCAACTTTACGGGATATTGCAGCAGCAGCTTCATTCAATTCATATACCCGGTCTTCCAAACCATATTGGGTAAGTTTTATTCTGTTACCGCCAAAGCTGTTAGTTTCAATAATATCGGAACCAGCCAGGAAATAGGATTGTGCAATATCAAGAACATCATTTTTGTGAGTTATATTCCATAATTCCGGACAATCGCCTGGTTTTATTCCTTTAGCCTGAAGCAAGGTACCCCATGCTCCGTCGGAGAGGAGTATTTGATTTTGCTTTAATTTGTCAAGGATGTTCATTGTCTGATTTATACGAATGCAGGTGTACGGTTTGTGGCATCCGGCATGCGGCCTGGCACCGCACACCGCGTACCGATTACCTGGTTATAACTTAAACGCCTTCTTTATCTTATCTACATAGTCGAGTTTCTCCCAGGCAAAGAATTCAACTTTTTTCTGATATAGTTTTTTGCCATTCCCGTTTCCGGATTTATTTTTACTTCCCGGAACTTCATAATAGACATCCACTGTGTCTGAATAACTTTCCCGGCCGAAATGGCCGTATGATGCTGTTGGCAGGAATACAGGATTTTTAAGTCCAAAGCGCTGAACTATCGAATATGGTCGCATATCAAAAAGTTTGCTGATCTTTTCAGCTATCTCTCCATCATGAAGAACTTTTCCTTTGCTGTCGGTTGCTTTGGCTGTTCCATATGTATTGACATACAAACCAACTGGCTGGGCTACTCCTATAGCGTAAGCTACCTGGATCAGTGCCTGATCGCAGACACCTGCAGCAACAAGGTTCTTTGCAATATGGCGGGCAGCATAAGCTGCTGACCTGTCAACTTTTGAGGAATCTTTCCCTGAGAATGCACCGCCTCCATGAGCACCGTGTCCGCCATAGGTGTCCACGATAATTTTTCGTCCGGTAAGACCTGTATCGCCATGAGGACCTCCTATTACAAATTTACCTGTTGGATTGACAAGAAGTTTATACTCGTTGCTAAAAAGTTTTTGAATTCTTGCGGGTAATGATTTTTTGACCCTGGGAATCAGTATTTTCTGCAGATCTTCACTTATCTTTTTTTGCATTTCTTTTTCTGCTGCCAGTTCAGATTTGTGCGATTTATCTTTGGGAAGAACAAATTCATCGTGTTGTGTACTGATAACAATTGTATCAATTCGCAGAGGCTTATTATTGTCATCATATTCAACAGTTACCTGCGATTTGCTGTCGGGCCGGAGGTATTTCATCTGTTTTCCCTCACGTCGGATTTCTGCCAGCTCCTGTAAAAGCCTATGTGCCAGCTCTATAGTCAAGGGCATGAAGTTATCCATTTCACGGCAGGCATATCCGAACATCATTCCCTGGTCTCCGGCTCCCTGTTCTTCAGGCTTTTCACGAACAACCCCCTGGTTTATATCGCTTGATTGTTCATGGATAGTTGATATTAAGCCGCAGGAATCGCAATCAAAACGATATTCAGCCTTTGTATAACCTATTTGACGAATTACTTTGCGGGCAGTCTCCTGAACATCAACCCAACCTGTTGTACGTACTTCCCCTCCGCAAACGACAAGTCCTGTAGTAACAAATGTTTCGCATGCTACCTTTGACTCCGGATCCCAACGAAGGAATTCATCAAGCAGAGCGTCTGATATCTGATCGGCTACCTTATCGGGGTGACCTTCTGAAACTGATTCTGATGTAAATAAATATCCCATAGTATTATTATTAATTTAGAATTAAACAATAAAGATGGAAGTTTGGTTGATTGTAAATGGGAATTATCCGCGGTTTAGCATTTTTTTCCTGTGGTTGCAATCAGCACAAATTTTTCCACAAATTTATCAGGGGACAAAGCAACAAAAAAAAAAGAGGATTAAGAAATTTACAGGCGAAAATATTGATTTTGGCACCTTCATTTTTGTTCTGCCACTCTGATTCCTTCCTTTTTTCAACCCCCCAGCGAGGCCATTTAATTTACAAAATCAGACCTTGTTGGTGAGATTGCTTCGTCTCCCGATTTCATCGGGATCCTCGCAATGACCGTGGAATTTGATTAGTTCGATGTAACTCGCAAAACCAGACTGACTCACGTACATCGTCATTGCGAGCGCAGCGAAGCAATCCATCCATTCCACCCTGAATTATGAAGTATAACATAGATACCGGGATCACAGAGTTAAAACCCTGAATAATACAGAATCTTCAGATCATGGATTTTAAGCTGTGTAACTCAGTGAATCTCAGTGCAACTCAGTGGTTAAGTGTTGTTTAAAAGGAAGAAAGATGTAATTGAATTTAGAAAGATTATCCGTTAGTAAGATGTCTGAAAACATCTTCAAGATTACTTTCCTCTTTCCGGAGGGAAAGAACGGTGAGGTTATTTTTTACTGCAAAGTTAAACAGAACAGGACGAATATCCTCTTCACATTCAGCTTCAATGAGCCAGGTATTGTCTTTCATTTGAACGGCAGTCATTACATTAGTAATCTCCATCAGTAAGGAATCCTTCACTTTTTTATCAAATTCAACCGTAATAATTTGTTTAGGTCGCTTGATTATTGAATAGATATTACTTTTTTCTTCATTTGCCACGATGACACCATTATCGATAATAATTACCCTGTCGCATATTGCTTCCACCTCCTGCATAATGTGTGTAGAAATCATAACTGTTTTTTCCTTTCCGGCTTCTTTGATGAGGTTCCTGATCTCAATGATCTGATTAGGATCGAGCCCTGTTGTGGCCTCATCGAGTATCAGAACATCAGGATTATGGATCAGCGCCTGGGCAAGTCCAACTCTTTGTCTGTAGCCTTTAGAGAGTGATCCGATCTTCTTTTTCTGTTCGACGACCAATCCTGTAAGCTCTATTATATTATTAATCAGTTTTTTCTTTGGGATACCCGTATTATATATTGAAGCAACAAATCCTAGATATTCCCTGACGTACATTTCAGGATATAGCGGATTATTTTCAGGAAGATAACCAATGAGTTTTTTTACTTCAAGATTGTTAGCTCCAACCTCCAGGTCATTTACGAACACCTGTCCTGATGTGGGAGGGATGAAGCCGGTAATAATCTTCATCATAGTCGATTTTCCGGCACCATTAGGGCCAATAAATCCGACGATCTCACCGGTCTTTACCTCGAAAGAAACATTGCTGAGCGCTTTCTGCTCCCCATAAAGCTTTGTAACACCTTGAACTACAATTGACATGAGATGGGTATCATTTATTCATTTTCAGGTGTTAAAGTAGTGTATTTGCATTTTTATTATGATCCCCAACCTCCCATGAACTGTCCGACACTGGCAAAGGATGCCTTTGGATTTACGCAGCAGACAGGTATCTTGGAGCTGTTTGCGATTATACCTTGTTCCGATGCTCCAACAACATAATCAGCAAAAGTGATATTCTTGGTTGTTACAATAAGGATCAGGTCGGCATTTATTTTTTGTGCAAATTCAATTGTCTGTTGTGCTATATTACCTTTTGGCATATCATGAATCGCATATTCGATATTGTTTTGTATAAGGTATTTAATAGCAAAATTTAAATTAATATTTGTCTTTTTCAGAATTGCTTTATCAGTACTGACTGAAACAAGCATATGGACTTTTGACTCAAAATATTTTCCCATGAAGATTGCCATCTTAATCTTCTCTTTATTTTCACTCCTGAAATCTACCGGAAAGACTATATTGTGGTACCTCTCCTGATCAACCGGCGGATCCTGGATTACAATGAACGGAACTTTAGATTTTACAATAACCTTTAATGCCCAGCTTCCGGTGAGCTTTTGCATACCTTTCATCCCGTGTGTACCCATAACAACAAGACTGGCATCATTCTCATTAACAAAATCGGCAATAGCAGTGAATATACTTCCTTTTGAAATATGAAAAGAGATGTGGGCATTGTTCTTTGCACTACTTTCTTGTGTCACCTCTTGTAGCCTGGCTTTTTTTTCTGCCAGAACTTTTGGATTTATGCCAGAGTCAACAATATGCAGAAGGCATATATCATTTCCTACCATCCTGCCAATCTTAACGGCGTGTGCAAGTGCATGCCCTGCTACATGTGTGAAGTCCCAAGGTACAACTATAAGCTTTTTATGTTCTTCCATAGTTCTTTGTCTTATCTATATATTATCCAAAGTTATTCAGATTTTATCAATTTTCAAACCAATATGTATTCTTTAAGCGCAGAGCGCAGAGCACAGAGCATGAGATTCTCAGTCCTGAGCTTCATAATTATTAACTCTCAAACAGGGTAATTATTATTTTGGATAGTAAGATAATCTGAAAAAGGAATTCTTTGTTAACAATAATAGTGCCATAAAGAAATAAAAACAGGAATATTCTGTTTTTAAAACCAGGATCATTAATATCCGGGAGCGATAAATGGTGATTAAAGGCGTGTGATATAAAGGAATATTGCGAACTTAATGTTTCAATATTCCAGATTATCAGGTAGATATGTCCTGCGGGTCTATTTTCATGCAATATTACACACCATAAATCGATCTTAGCGGCTAACATTTTATTATTTTTGCACAGCTATTTTATTTGAATACAAAGGATCATGATGAAAAGAACTAAAATAAAAAAAATGTTATCCTCCCCGGAATTAGGAACAGAGGTACTTGTGAAGGGATGGGTAAGAACAAAACGGGGAAACAGGAATATTGTGTTTATTGCTTTGAATGACGGCTCGACAATCAATAATATCCAGGTAGTTGCAGATACAGCATTATTTGATGAGAACCTTCTGAAGGATATCTCCACAGGAGCCTGCATTGCCGTAACCGGCAAGCTGGTTGAATCACAGGGACAGGGACAAAATGTCGAAATAAATGCCATTTCAATTGATCTGTATGGAAAAAGTGATGCAGAAACTTATCCTCTTCAGAAGAAAGGCCATTCTATGGAATTCCTGCGGGAAAACGCGCACCTTAGATTCAGGACGAACACATTCGGAGCTGTTTTCAGGATAAGGCACGCGATGGCTTTTGCAATTCATAACTATTTTAATGATAAAGGGTTCTTTTATCTTCACACTCCGATTATAACCGGAAGTGATTGTGAAGGAGCTGGCGAGATGTTTCATGTTACAACCATGGACCTGAAGAGCATGCCCAGGAATGAAGACGGGTCTGTGGATTTCAGAAATGATTTTTTTGGTAAGGAGACAAATCTTACAGTTTCAGGGCAGCTTGAAGGAGAATTAGGTGCACTTGCTTTAGGCGAAATATATACCTTCGGACCGACCTTCAGGGCTGAAAACTCAAATACTCCACGTCACCTGGCAGAATTCTGGATGATAGAACCGGAGATGGCATTCTATGATCTTAATGATAACATGGATCTTGCAGAAGAATTTGTAAAATACCTGATCAGGTATGCACTTGATAATTGCCGTGAAGATCTGGAGTTTCTTAATAATATGATTGATAAGGCACTGATTGAAAGGCTTAAATTTGTGCTTGACAATGAGTTCGTTCGAATAACTTATACTGAGGCTGTCAATATTCTTACAGGTTCAGGTAAGAAATGGGATTACCAGGTAGGTTGGGGTCGTGATCTGCAGGCTGAACATGAAAGATATCTTGTTGAAGAGCACTTTAAAAGACCTGTTATCCTTACCGATTATCCGAAGGAAATAAAGGCGTTTTATATGAAACAAAACCAGGATGGTAAAACTGTCAGAGCCATGGATGTTCTTTTCCCCGGGATCGGAGAAATAATCGGCGGATCACAGAGAGAAGAACAACATGACATGTTGCTGGCACGTATCAAGGAGATGAAACTTGCTGAAAAAGATTTTTGGTGGTATCTGGAAACCAGAAAATTCGGAACAGCTCCTCACAGCGGGTTTGGCCTTGGCTTCGAACGGTTGATATTGTTTGTTACAGGGATGTCTAATATCCGGGATGTAATACCTTTTCCAAGAACACCAAAGAATGCTGAATTTTAGAGATACTCATTCCTTATTACTTTTTTTGAAGATAACCAGATGCTAAATCAAAGGCTGCAGCAGAAGTTGCTTCAAAAGCTATCACCACAGCAGATACAAATGATCAAGCTGCTGGAAGTTCCTACTTTGCAGATAGAGGAGCGGATAAAGAAAGAACTTGAAGAAAACCCTGCCCTTGAAGAAGGACAGGAGGAAGAAGAAATTCAGGCTGAAGGGGAAGAAGAGGAACAGTTCGATGAACCAGACAAAGATCAGGAAGAATTCACTCTCGATGATTATATTGAAGAAGATGATATCCCCGATTACCGTCTTCAGGCAAAGAATTACAGCAAAGACGAAGATAAAAGAACAGAGATCCCGTTTTCGGTAGGGGTTTCATTTCATGAGCACCTCGAATCGCAACTGGCTCTGAGGGACCTTACTGAAAAGCAAAAAACTCTTGGCGAATATATCCTCGGGAATATTGATGAGGATGGTTATCTGAGAAGGGAACTTATTAACATTGTTGATGATCTAGCGTTCCTTCAGAATATTGAGACAAAAGAAAATGAACTTGAAGAGGTCCTGAAGATAATTCAGGATCTTGAACCGGCCGGAGTGGGTGCAAGAACGCTCAGGGAGTGCCTTTTACTGCAGATTGAAAAACGGGACAAATTGCAGCCATCAATGAATCTTGCTTATACAATAATCAATTCATATTTTGAAGAATTCACGAAAAGGCATTATGATAAAATTATTGGAAGACTCGGTATAACAGAAAATGAACTTAAGGAAGCAATTGATGAGATACTGAAACTTAATCCCAAGCCGGGTGGCGTTTACAGCGATCCGTTTAATAAAACATCACAGCCGATAATTCCTGATTTTATTCTTGAACTTTCTGAGGACGGTTTCGACCTGCATCTCAATTCACGAAATCTCCCTGAACTAAGATTAAGCAGCGCATATAGCGAAATGCTGCATACCTACAGCAAGGATAAAAGTCAGAAAAAAGAGATGAAGGATGCTGTTACTTTTGTGAAACAAAAAATTGATTCAGCAAAATGGTTTATTGATGCCATAAAACAAAGACAGAATACTCTTCTTCTGACAATGAACGCAATACTGGAATATCAGCAGGACTATTTTATTGACGGGGATGAAACTAAGTTAAAGCCAATGATCCTAAAAGATGTTGCTGAAATGACAGGGCTCGACATTTCAACAGTATCAAGGGTCGCCAACAGTAAATTCATACAAACTCACTTCGGGATTTTTCCTCTTAAGTTTTTCTTTTCGGAAGGACTTCAGACAGATAGCGGCGAAGAGGTATCAACCAGAGAGATTAAAAGGATATTACAGGACTGTATCGAAAATGAACAAAAACGTAAACCATTGACCGACGAGAGACTAACAGAAATTCTTCAGGAAAAGGGGTACCAGATAGCACGACGGACTGTGGCTAAATACCGCGAGCAACTTAATATCCCGGTTGCAAGGTTGAGGCGGGAGATCTAAAGGGAATAAGATGATTATTATACACTCCTAATGACAACAGAACAACCAAAAGATTTTCTGACTAAGCCGGCTGAAATAATTTCGATTATTTTTCATCCATTATTTATGCCTGTTTATGGAATGGCAATTATTTTTTCGGCACCGACGCTCCTGGGGTACCTGCCTGTTTCAGTAAAGAAGTTGTTATTATTTATTGTGTTGATAAATAATGTTTTACTGCCCCTCTCAATATTACCGTTCTTAAGATACAGAAATATTATTACCTCCTGGACGATTGAGAAAAGAAGTGAAAGGATCATACCGCTTCTGATAACAACGATCCTCTATTCGGTTACTTCGTTTATAATCTTCCGGTTCCCGGTTCCGGCTTTCCTGAAATCATTTGTTTTTGCTGCATTTTTTGTCTCTCTTCTGGTTACTATTATCAATTTCTGGGGGAAAATATCAATTCATTCTGCCGGTGCCGGAGCTCTTGCAGCTCTGGTTTTAATACTATCTTTTAAAATGTATTCACCGCTTATATGGTATCTTATTTCAGTTATTATTATAGCCGGATTGATTTTATCATCAAGATTAAAGTTGAATTTCCATAGTCCTCAACAGGTGTGGATTGGCTTCTTTACAGGATTTCTTGGATTAACTGTCTTTATGATGTTTTTCTAATAATTCTTTTAAAGCCTCTTCCAGAAGATTACTGCTTTGCCGGGTCATTTCATGAGGCCATGTGGCTGTATTTGAGGTTAGATTAACTCCTTCTTTAATTTCATCCTGGGGAATTGTATTAAACCAACCCTTTTCTGACAGATATCCGGCAAGGTATTCCTGCTCTGTCTGGCCTGGTGTTGGTATAAGGATAGCACTGCAATTCAAACTTATAAGTTCCATAATTGAAGTGTAACCTGATCGGGCAATGATAGTCCTGCTTGAAATGATCATCTCTTTCATTTCAGTAGCCGGGAGATGATTATAATAAGAAATATTGCCAGCCCTGACTATCCCGCTAATCTTACCGGGCTTTCCTTCCATTACTGCTGTCGGAGCGGGCTGATCTTTTAGAACAGCAGTCAGTTTTTGCTTAAGGATCTTTCTCTGAGGCTCGGGTCCTGAAAGAATTACTGTGGTACGGTCGGTTTTTATGTTGTTTTCCTCAGGTGAAGAACTATTTGAGATGAATCGAGACAGTATACCAATATATCTGACATTTTCAGGGAGTTTAATGCCATGCGATAACCTTCCGGAAAGATTTGGTTCTCCGGGAAGATCAGGTATAAAACATAATGAATATTTTTTAATAATTACCCTGTGCAGAAGAATACCAAAAATTTCCAGAAATCTCAGAGCCCCCGGCAATGGTATCAAAGGCATATGAGTTATATATACGGTTTTAACTTTTTTGTTCCATAATCCGAAGCGGTTATCGCTTATAACAATGTCGATGGAATACTTGCGGATTAGCTTTTTAAGAATGAAATGTTCCCTGATTATGTGATACAGAAGAAGCGGTATTTTTAATAACAGTGCGAAATATTGAGGAAGGAATCGGGAGTAATAGGGTTTAAATCCTGTAAAATTAATATACGACATGCCAGGTAATTCATTTTGGAACAACATTATATGCTCTTCACCCGAGCCAATAAATATGTTGTTATCCATATCCCTGAGTTTCCTTGCCAGAGGAATCATTCGCGAAGCATGACCTAATCCCCACTCCAGAGGACAGATAAGTATATTGTTTCTCTTATTCAATCTTAACCCGAAACCTGTGTTTTAATTCCCATCTTTTCAACATGGGCAGCTATTTCTTTTAATTCCCTGACAGGGATCTTATTAAGCTGCGCTCCCTCCGGAGTATCTCTCGATATTGTATATATCATAACTTCCGATGGAGCTATTCTTTCGACTGCCTTAAGCCATCCCTTGATTTCTTCAGGAGTAGTATTATCAACTACCACACCTTCATACATCCCCCGAAGAAACAGAGTCTGTATAATAAGTTTCCCTCTGAATCCTGCGAGGTTATTAATAAGTTCATCCACATTAAGATTGATCTTTGGCTTGTTATGGATCTTCACTGTCGCATCAAATGCTGAGTCGAGCTTGAGTATATTCTTATCGACTTTTAATAAAGCTGCTTTTACCAGAGGATTTGTAATAGTTGTGGAGTTTGACAACACTGCAATTTCAGCTTTCGGGAAGTACTTGTTTCTCAGTATTATACTGTCGTCAATTATACCAGGGAAATCGGGATGAAGAGTAGGCTCCCCGTTACCAGCATAAGTAATTACATCGGGCGACATCCTCTTTGCAGTCATCTCTGAGAGTTTGCGATCGAGTGCTTCATATACCTCTTTGCGATCAGGAAGATGTTTTAATCCTTTTTCAGTATCTCCGGTCCATCCGCATTCGCAATAAATACAATTGAAATTACAGATTTTTTTCCTGACGGGCAACAGATTTATTCCAAGAGAAACACCAAGCCTTCTGCTTTTCACAGGACCGAATATTATCTCATCGAAAAGGAATGTACCCATTTTTGTTTTATTTTACCAGGGCTCAAAAGTAGATAAAAATGAAATCCATTTACCGCAAAGCACGCAAAGAATTAACAAAGTACACAAAGAATTAACTTGATTTTCTCTGTGAACCTCTGTACTTCTCTGTGCAACTTTGTGTTAGTTCTTATTTTCCTGTTACACAGAGAGACACTGAGAAATAACAGAGAACCGAAGAGGATGGACACAATTGGTTGGTTGGGGGCAAAATAACGGGAATATCAAAGGGCAACACAAAGGAACACAAGGAAATTCAATAAATTAAGAATATTTATGAAAAGAAAAGGTTAAATCAGTCTCGTTACAAAACTCTCAGGAAGTAGTTTCATATTCTGAAGGTCAACATTCTCCAGTAGCAGGAGCCCTGGTTTTTTACCGTTTTCAATCCTGCCAAACCGTTCCTCTTCTCCCAGTGCTTTTGCACCATTAATTGTTGCCCAGGATACAAGATCTCCGATATGAATATCAGGGAAATATTTCTGAAGGGTTTTAAGTTCTTCCAGGATACTAAGTTTATTATTCGAGGCCAGGCTGTCAGTACCGATTACGATTTCACAGCCCTCGGCAATAAGTAGATTAAGAGGCGGAATTTTATTCTCGATATAGAGATTTGAATTGGGGCAAAGGCACCAGAATAAGTTCTTTCTTTTGCTGATCAAACCGATTGTCTCCCGGTCAGCATATGTGTTATGGACAAGTATCAGATTACCTGAATTGGTTATCTCATTCAATACAGCGTCAGAATGACTTTTAACTGTTTCAAGCTTCGATGTGATCAGACCCGATTTTTCATATGAGGTCATGAGAGGTCCGGAATGGCTTTCCAGGAATTTCTTTTCACCTGCAGTCTCCATAAAATGAATGGAGGAAACAGGGTTATTTTCACTCTTTTCCCTGAGTAGCCTGAAAAGAGACAGTGATAATGAATAAGTTGAATGCGGTACCAGGCAGGAAGGAAGGTTTATCTCCTCAGCTGCTTTTGCAACTTTATTTATCTCATCCAAACGGTGACTTGCTTTCCCGGGGTCGATTCCAAAGACTTCAAGCAGGTTTATATACCTGATACTGCTCTCTTTCTTTATATTGAAGGTAAAGGAGGTATTGCAGATATCAGCACATAATACTATTCCTTCATTTTTCATATCAGCATCTGCAGAAAATGCTGAAGCAATAATAGTTTCATTATTATCAAGCCGGGCGATCCGAATATTCTGAATAAATTCTGCCAAACCAATTCCATGTTCTACAGAACCCTTCATGTGCGATAGCTCAAGATGACAATGGCAATTCACGAAACCAGGAATTATTATGCCATTATGAAACTCCACAGAATGCCTTTCAATCAGATCGCCACCATTGTCTTCTATATTTATTACAGTTCCGTCATCTTCAGTAGTTATCACAGCTCTTTTCAGGATGGGACCGGAGTTGGTGATGATATATTGTGATGAAAATCTTCTCATACAGGAGCCACTGATGAATAGACAAGCGAGATATTATTAATAATCACATGCTTTTCCCACATATCATGATTGTTGTCAGAGTCAAATATCCAGCCTTTGAAATTCAGAGTTTTGTTTCCAGGGACAATTAATTTTAGAATATATGTATGTGGCTGTCCATCTTTAATATACTTATAGGATTTAATATAATTCCTTTTACCTGTTTCAATACTGTCGGGATTACATGAGAAAACTGTTATTCTCGGATTCACAGACTGGTCATCCGGAAAAAGAGTAGCTGAAAATATTAGTTCATATATCCCATTTTTGTTGATAGTTATATTGAAGCCTGAGGAATCCTTGCCTGATGGGTCAGGCAAACAATAAAAATTCTTGCCGGTCCAAAGGTTTTGTCTGACTTCTTCAGCAAGTGCGACTTCTTTTTGAACAAGAGACTCTCTCTCGCTTAAATTTCCCAGAACAAGGTCATAAATCCTGATTAGTTTTTTTGGGTTCTTGATGAAATAGTATTTCATCGTTTTGTCCATAGTCTCTTTAGTGTAACCTTTTTTTTCAATGATCTTAATATATGTAGAGGTTGAGTCAAGAGCAGGATAGGAGCCACGTATTTTTGGTATGCTTAAGATCCCGTCGGTAATATATATATCAGTTAAAATTGATACCAGCTCTTTTTCGGGTATAATGTTACTGTGGTCAGGTTTATTCTTTCTGGTTGAACAAGCTCCTAAGATCAGCAGGTATATAATGAATGATATATTGATGACCCGGGTCATATTGCTTTCTTATTAAGGGATTTTCTCATTTAGTTGTCGAAAACCTGGTTAAACTGACTCTGGCAGTAAATATAGTAATTGATAATTACATGTCCTTATTCAGAAATTTCTTTGTAAGAAATCTTACAGGATACCATGCAGCCCAAAATCCTATCAGTAATACTGTTCCCGGAACAATTATGAAATCTTTTAGCTTCATCACAACAGGGTATGAATCCATAATAAGAGTCTCGCTTTGAAGTTTTACAATTCCATAGGTTTGCTGCAGCCAGCAAATAATAAAACCCAGAATAATACCTGCTGAAGCACCGAATATTGAGATCAGCCAGCCTTCGAATATAAAAATCTTCCTGATCAGGTTATTATCAGCACCGAGACTCTTAAGTATTTCAATATCACGCTCTTTTTCAATTATCAGCATGGTTAAGGAACCTATAATGTTGAATGAAGCAATGATGAGGATAAGTGTAAGGATGAAAAAGATAGCCAGTCTCTCTGACCTCATCACTTTATAAAAGATCTCCTGTTGTTCGTACCGGTTCTGAACAATGAAACCCTTGCCAAAGATTTTTATTACATTTTTTTGTACAAGACCGGGATCAGCCAGCTCAGTGAATTTGATCTCAATTGAACTTACACCTTCATTTATTTCAGTCAGTTCGCGGGCAAATTCAATTGGGATATAGACATATTTTGAATCATACTCTTTTTCAACCTCAAATATGCCTGATGGGAAGATATACTTCCTGTTAAAAGCATCTTCAGGATTCAGATTGGCGCTTCCTGTTCTTCGCGGGACGAAAATAGTCAGCGGGGTGATAAAATTAACCCTGATTCCAAGGTACTGGGCAACTCCAATACCCGGGATAGCATAGGGACGGTTTTTCTCTGATCTGAGAACGAAATCACCTTCCCACATCGAGCTGTCGATATTTGTAACCATGGCATAGTTGTCATCAACCCCCTTTATGGTGGCAATAAATTGTCTGTCACCATATTTCAACAGTGCATTTTCCTCAATTGTAAGGGAATAACAGGATAAGCCTTTAACATTTGCCAGGAGTTTCAAATGCGATGTGTCGGCAATAAAGGTTTTTCCCTCGGCAGCAGTAATTTTAATATCAGGGTCGAACGTGTTGAAAATAGAACTGACCATGGTTTCAAGCCCGTTAAAAACTGAGAGAATAATTATAAGGGCCATTGTGCCAACAGCAACACCGGCGACAGATACTGCTGAAATAATATTTATAGCATTTCGCGATTTTTTGGCAAGAAGATACCTCTTAGCTATGTATAGTGAGAGTTTCATTGATTTTACTTTCTGGCGGTAACCAGTAATCCGGTTCCTGTTTTATGGGTCAAAAAGAGATCAAAAATGTTAAGGATTATTGAAACAGGGAAAAAAATTAAATAATAAAACGGGAGAATAATGAAGAACAGGTACGAAACATTCAGCATTTTTATGGGGTATTTCATTGATAAGCGCCATGAAATATTTCCGGGTTTACCATAAGTATAGACTGCCTCAATACCTTTGAAACCTGCCCGCGACAGCTTTTCAGTAATATCTTTAATACTATAACCATCCCTTACATGTTCATCGATAAAAGAATGTTCAGATTCATTATGTACATCTGAACCTCCCTGATCAGATGGGGTTGATATCAATAATATTCCATTGTCTTTCAGCGATTTGTAGAAATTCTGAAAAACCAGAACATCTTCTTCAATGTGTTCCATGACATCAACAGACAAAATTATATCATAGCAATTAAGGTCATCCAGAGCGGTAAGATCGCCTGTATGTAATGTCACCCTGTCAGACATTTTTGTTTTCCCAATGAATCTTTTGGAATCTTCAATCTGCTCACTGTTTATATCAATAGCTTTTATTTTCCAGCGGGGATTCATCCTGCACATGCGCCAGGTGTACTGACCAAGACCTGATCCGGCATCCAGGACTGATGCTTCACCGGGAAATTGTCTTCCGATTTTCCGTAAAGCTCTTTTAACATGCCAGGTACGGAGTAGCAGCAGGTCAAGAAGAAAATACAAAGTTTTTCTCATAAACGGAGACCTGGCGAAGAATCTGCCCAGTGATTTTTTTATAGGTTCGTACTGCATATATATCAGGATTTAAGCAGCTTGTCTATTTTATCTATATAATCAAGGCTATCATCAATATGGAATGCAATGTCAGGGACAATCCGGAGCTGAGTCCTTACCTTCTGACCGAGATCGAACCTGATCTTTGAACTATGTTCCTGAATAGTCTGCAGAATTTGGTCCTGATTAGTAGCGGGGAAAATACTTAAATAGATCTTTGCAAAAGATAGATCAGGACTTACTCTTACCCTGGTTATTGAAACCAGTTTTCCGTGGGCAAATTCATTGCCTTTTTTAAGAAAGATGTCGGCCAGTTCTTTCTGAATTAATCGCGATACTTTTTTCTGTCTAGTTGATTCCATGGCCAGTTTTTTTGATCTGGCAAAGGTAAGATTTTCCGGTGAATTCTGGCAATTCTGGCTGTTCTCAAGTTTTGCAGGCTTTTTGCCCCCCAACCCCCCTAAAAGGGGGCTAATACAATTATGGTAGGTGTAAAATCCTTACAAACAGAGTATTATCCATTTTTCATACGTAGGTTAATACTCATGTTTTTGCTATTATTAGTTTATAGACCAATGTATTAGCCCCCTTTAGGGGGGTTGGGGGGCAAGACAAAGTGAAAGGTAGTGGGGGATAAGGTAACTGTCACAAATTTTCAAAAAATTAGCTAGCTTTGCGCTGAACTTTATTAAAGGAGACAATGGATACAGTAGTGAGCGGTATCAGATCGACAGGAAATCTGCACCTCGGAAATTATTTCGGTGCGATAAAGAACTTTCTCAAAATGCAGAAGGAAAATAATTGTTATTTTTTCATTGCTGATTACCACGCTCTTACTACACATCCCAAACCTGAAGATCTCCATGGAAATATCAAACAGGTTCTGGCGGAATATCTCGCATGCGGCATCGATCCGGAAATTGCAACGGTCTTCATTCAGAGTGATGTTCCGGAAGTTTCTGAACTCTATCTTTTACTGAATATGAATGCCTATGTGGGCGAACTTGAAAGAACCACTTCATTTAAAGAGAAGATTAGAAAACAACCCGATAATATTAATGCAGGCCTGTTAACCTACCCGGTTCTTATGGCTGCTGATATCATTATCCATAAAGCGAATAAGGTACCTGTTGGTAAAGATCAGGAGCAGCACCTCGAAATGGCCAGACGTTTTGCAAGGAGATTTAATATGATGTATGATGTTAATTATTTCCCTGAGCCCGACGCATATAATTTCGGAGAACAGCTGGTCAAAATTCCAGGACTTGATGGAACAGGTAAAATGGGCAAAAGTGAAGGCAACGGCATCTTTCTGGCTGATACTCCGCAGGAGATAAGGAAAAAAGTGATGAAAGCGGTCACTGATACAGGACCGACCTCTCCCGGACAGAAGCCATCTGAGCCGGTTATGAATCTTTTTACAATTATGAATGTCGTTTCGGAACCGGATACAGTGAAATTTTTCTCTGAGAAATATGCTTCATGCGAGATCCGTTATGGGGACATGAAAAAACAACTTGCTGAGGATATAATAAAGTTCACAGAACCTATTCGAAGCAGAATAAATGATATCCTTGCTGATAACCGGTATCTTGCCCGGGTAGTAGCATCCGGAGCTGAAAAGGCCAGGGTAAGCGCTTCAAAAACTGTAAGAGAGGTGCGGGAAATAATAGGTTACAGATCATTTTAGGCAAAAAGAAAAGCCAGGTTTCTGACCTGGCTGCCCTGA
>JGI20214J51088_10000585_pt1 | contig 25211 bp, 15 predicted proteins | sample WetSurMetagenome_FD_51088 | JGI IMG/M metagenome (IMG submission 51088) | reverse complement strand
TGCCATCTTTTTGCCATTGATAAACAAGATCGTGACCATCGGCATTAACTTCAATAGTAACATCATTTCCAAAAGGAACTTCCACCCGCGGAGAGATATAGGTTATATTGGTCAGAGGATAAACAGTAAGATTAATTGTGTTTGATAATATTATTCCGCAGGTACCCGTTATCTGGCATTTAAAAGCACCGGTATTATCAGTTGTCGATGAAGCAAAACTTAAATTGGATGTAGTTCCCGATTGAATCAACAGATCGTTTTTAAACCACTTGTAATTAAGATTATCCCCTTGTGCCGTAATATTAAGTGATATTGGCTGTTTGGCACAAATAATAGTATCGCGCGATTGTTTTATGAGTGCAGTATTAAGAACAACGTTTCCATCGAGCCTTGACCAGTCGGAGACCTTATTATTAAGTGTTACCCTTAGAGCTATTGTAATACTTCCGGTATAACTAATATTCCACAGTACCGATGCATTTGTGTTATTCCCTGATATGACACCCGCAGATGCCGGAAGAAGTTTCCACTCATATGCAGTGGCGCCTGCAACAGGCTGAACTGAATACTGACTTGATTCTGTTCCCTGGCAGATTATTGCATTCCCAAGAGGAGCAGATGGTTTAAAATCTTTGGCAATACCTGTCTTTGTCAGAATCCACTCCTCAAAATCAGAAACCCTGGTATAAGCGCCATATGTATTGCAGCTTGAACTCCCCCAACTGACAATTCCTGCCAGTTTATACTCTCCCAATACAGGGACAACCAGAGGCCCGCCACTATCACCGTTACAGGCATCTTTGTTTCCGTTCAGGTAACCTGCCATTAGATCTGTTGAAGGAATAGAACTCCACACTGTTGATGCCTGGCTATTTGAAACAATGGGAAGTTGTACTTTCTGTAATGCTGTCGGAATTACATTGGGACTTACATGAGTATAACCCCATCCAGTTACCAACGACATAACACCCGGTACAATTGCTTTGGCAAAAACATCATCTGAATTAATAAGTTTTATTGGTGTTGCATTAACAAAATTAATTGTGTCCTTTAATCTTAACAATGCAATATCATTTAAAAGAGTCTGACTATCAAAACCTTCATTAACAATAACGGAATCAACTGCATAAGTTTTCCCTTCAGCAGAATTGGATGGATTGTTCACATCCACTCTTATNAACATACTCGACGCAGGCGTATTACCTCCCGTACTGTTTTTTGTACAATGTGCTGCAGTAACAACCCATTTCCCCCCAATGATAGAACCTCCACATCTGTAATTTCCGGAAATATAATATACCTGCCAGGGGAAATCGGAAATAATTGCATTGGTTCCCCCTACTATTTTTGCATTTATTTCTCGTATCCCGGTAAAAAAAGGAAACAGATGATCGCCTGGTCCTACATCTGATTTTATATATATAATTGGTTCACCATTAAGAATAAGAGAACATAAACTTGTATCGCGATTGACAGTTTCAGAGGATGATATCTTCAGATAATAATACCTGTTGGCCTCTAGGCTGAATGTGGAAGTATCATTCTGAACAGATTCTCCTCCAGTGTTGACCGGATTATTCTGATTGTCAAGAATTTGCCAATTAATGAAACCTTTATTCTTCGATTGTATTACCTGAATTGTAACTTTCTGCGCCACGGCATACAAAGAAAACAGATATAAAAGGGAAATGAATAACGACCTTTTCATGCACGAATATAATCTATAGCCCAAAAAAAAAACCTATTTCAGATTTTCTGCTGCCTGTGTTCCAATTCTTACTAAATGTCAAAAAATTATTCCGGTAACAAATAACAGACAAGCAGTTCAAATGTTTTATTCCCGTTTAACGAATACANCATCAATCTTTATCCTTATANGAGAATTTTTTCAGGACTCTCATTCGAAACATATTTAAACATATTCGGGATAAATNTTCTACTTTCAACACAGCAATTTTGATGCCATAGTATCAANATTTTCTATTTGGCATCCTTATATTNTTTGAACAAAGAAACAAGTTCTGACTGACTCAGCACCTGGGAAGGATTAAATTTCTCCGACGACATGTATCTGAGAACTGAACAGTATAATTGTCTTCCTTCCGGCTTGTTCTGGATTGCTTTCAGGTCAGACATGCATATCAGAAGTTTACCTGTACCTACTGAAAATTCAAAGATTAATCCAAGTTTATGATTTCTTTCTATATTATCGATAACCTGTACCAGAGGACGATAATTCTTTGGAGTATTATCGAGAATAAAAGGCCTGCTGTTTTTAACAATCGGCCACCATTGCCAGTTTGTATGGAATTCTGTGGGGAAATTATTGAATAAAGGCAATTCAGGATTCGTAAGAATCGACATGTACCCGGAGATACAGGCTTATTATTTGATTCTGAGATACCTTTAAACATTTTCCAGTTCCAGTAGTCGGGGGTAAACAACCCTCCGACCGAAAGATCTTTTATCTCGTTAAAATCAGGAAAGAACAGTACTATCCCACCCTCTGCAAGTTTTGAAAGAGTAACTTTATCGAGCTTCCTTGAAACAAGAATATTGTCAGGCACTTTTGTATCTACATTTGCCGGATAGACCCAGAGTGGATATGAATTTTCAAATTTAGTTCCTTCAAGATATATTGAAAGTGTAAGCTTCTCTGGTTTAGAGAATTTCAGCAGATCTATATTCAGAGATCCGATATTAGTCAGCCCCCCCTGCAAAATATCCGAAGCTTTTTCATTCTGGTAAATTATCTCCCCGCGTCCGTTTTTAAGCACCCATTTTACCTGTTGCGCTTTTAACGGATTTGCCGAATAATTTGCCACCTCGATTTTCCCCCTGAATTGCTCATTGTTTGTCCAGCAATATTTTTCCATCTCCACTAACGGAACTACNCTATTGCAGAAATGGCTGAATTCTTCAGGAGTNATAAGGTTTTTGCTTTCCATAAATGCATCGAGAAGTCCNACCAGCGCTGTTCCCTGCCCGGGGAAATCCTGCAAATCAAGCAGATGAAAACCTCCAAACCCAGGAGTTCTTAGTGCCATTTCAATATCAGCTTTATAACAGATTGCACTCAATGCCCCTGAAGCCCGGAAAAAGTCATTTGCCTGGTCACTAAGGTTATTTTCTTTTAACCTCTCTCTAAAGACTTCAAAATTCCAGGGCTTCATAATACCTGTATATTTCTTTATCTCATTATAATCAGGATAGATCTGATACTGACCAACTTCAGTACCGATTGAAGGTACAGAGCATTTTGAGATGGCTCCTGAGTAATTAAGGTTTGTTGATGGGTAANNGCCATTTATATAACCACCGTCATTTGCATCCGCAAAAGAAAAGGAACCCCGGATATGTGTTCTGTATGTAGTATCCTTATCTGCCCCTATACGACAAGCTGCATAATAATCCTCTCCGGCAACCTGGCCCCGGAATCCCAGATAATTATTAGAACCATACGCCATCAGATGACGATTATCACCCGATTTAAAATGATTTAGAATTTCTTTCATAACATCAAAGTCACCTGAGAGTTCATTCCCAAGAGCAAACATTACAAAAGACGGGTGATTCCCGTAAGTCTCCAAAATATGATCTCCTTCCTTAATCATAAAAGCATTAAGAACTGAATTCCTGTTTTTGCTGAAACTTCCCCAGAAAGGCAATTCCGGNTGCAAATANATTCCTTCAATATCAGCGGCNTCAAAAGCAGCAAGCGGCGGTGTCCAGGAATGNAAGCGGTAGAAATTGATATTGTACGACTTTGCAATCCGGAAAACTCTCTGCCAACCTTCAATATCCATAGGTGGATGACCGGTTAATGGGAAAACGCAGGCATCGTGTTTCCCCCGAAGGAAGGTCCTGGTACCATTAATTGTGAATTGTGTTCCCTGGGTGGAAAACTTCCGCATGCCAAAATCAACAATAGCATTATCGAGTATTTTTCTGTCTTTAAGTGTAAGATCAAGTTTGTATAATGCGGGACTAAACTCACTCCAGAAAAGTGTTTTGCTTCCCATACTGTAAGTAAGCTCAATTGTGTTTGCACCTTTCCTGAGTGAAACAGGAAATGATTTCGAAGGAACATTATGTTTCAAATCTGTATTCCACGAGTCTGCCTTTATTATCAACTTCAGCTTTTCAGTTGCTCCTGTGGGATTGGATATCTTTACTTTAACGGTAATTTTGTTCAGAACTATATCGGGATAGACCTGGACAGTTTCAATGTGAATAGGATTAAAAGCTTCAAGACAAAACTTGCCTATTATTCCATTCCAGTTGCCCTGAGTGTGTTCTGTCCATGCATGTGAACCAGTCACTCCGACAGGAACAGAATTGTTATTATTATTAACCAGAATTGTTAAAGTATGTTTCCCCGGTGTCAGATGTTCTGTAAGATTATAATACTGAGCCGTAAGAATATCGTTGCTGCTTCCTGTCAGATCATTATCGACCCAAACCTGTGTTGGTTTTGTTCTCTCCATCATTAACCTCACATACTGACCTTTCCAGCTGTCAGGGATAATAATATTCTTCTGATACCATGCCATCCCTGCATACATTCTTTCACGGGAAAGTCTCATGGTTTCCATCCTGTTTAAATTAGGAATTCCTTTATTATTTTCATCAAGGGTCCCAGGTAATCTGACCGAATCGGGAAGAGAATGGCTGTACCACTTTTCAGCAATACCTGCTTTCGCTGTATCCAAAGCAAACTTCCAGGAACCATTCAGAAGAATTGTATCATGCACAGGAATAAATGACCCTTTGTTACAAGATGCAGCAATAAACATGATTGCTACAATGAAATATCTGAATTTATGATACATTAAATATTAATTAAAATTTTAAAAGTAAATGAAATATCATTCATACATATTAATAATTTCTGTCCTATGGTGTTTCCCCATTTGTTTCAGATATGAAATTCGGCCTAATCCTTTCAAATGACCTATAACATATCAGTACTTATTCCAGCCGTATCCGGTTTCATAACCGGCATACGAAAATAGTAAATTCCTACACAATATTAAAGTGTGGAGCACAGAATGTTATAAGATATATTACCTTTATTCTCTTAAGTCGAATATATGAGTTTTTTTACCTGATATTTGCTTAATATGCAGAATAACCCTGATAAAGAAGTCAATAGAAAACCACCATATGAAACTGCAAGAAATTGCCGGCATTATGCAATGTGCAAAATTGACTTTCTTGGTAGCGGTGTTTGCAAGACTGGTCTTGAAAAACATTTCGTAAGTTACTATCCCCAGGGAAGAATGATACTCTATGAAGCTCTGGTGGAAAAGAAAATTTCTGTAACGGAAAAATGCGTTGAGATTGCTGAAAGCTGTAATCTTTGTGCCAAATGCGATTATCAGTGCTATTTCCTGAACGAGATGCGACCTACAATTGTAATGGGAGCTCTTAAAAACCATGTAGAATCTTTTATTAAAAACGGCGGGAAAATTAAACCTGTTAAAAAAGACCCTTTCCTTTGCGAAATTCAAAAGATTGTTGGTGAAGAGTGGGCAACGAACGACGAAGCAATTACTGTCACATATTCTCATGACCTAAGTGCTATTTCCGATCCCAAATTTCCCGATTATATTGTTCTTCCTGATACAAAAGAAGAAATTGCTTCACTTGTTAAATTATTCAGGAAGAATAACATTCACTACACTATCCGGGGAAATGGACAGAACCTGCTGGGGTTCGCTGTTAATGAAGGCGTTATCATCGACCTTAACAGGATGAAAACAATAGACTTTGATGAGAAGAACTGGCTTGTAAAAGTCGGACCGGGAGTTACTGCATTTGATCTTCAGAAACAAGCCCGTATAAGAGGTTACAGGATTAATGCAGCGGAACCCGCAGCCCTGTTATGCGCCAATATTATGTGTTCCGGAATTATGTCCTCTTTTTCTGCAACTTACGGTATTAATGCCGATAATTACATAAATGCAGAATTCGTTGACAAAGAAGGTTCCTTTTTTAATTTAAATGATATCACCTCCCCAAATCTATATTCATATAAAAATCTGCAGCATAATGATTCACCGGGCATCTGCGTATCGGCCAGTATCCGGCTTCATCCGGTTACAAAGGATGAAAGTGGTATCCTTGTGCCCTTTGAGACCCTGGAGAAAGCACTCGATTTTATAAAGGATTGTTCCATAAGACACATAGGGCTCGCCTTAGCAATCGTAGGTGCTGAATATATCTCTACATTTCTCTCTCCTACCAAAAAAATGGCATCTGAAATAAAGAATGTATTCGTTGATAAATTAAACATACCATGGCTTGTTGTCGTAATCGGAGATAAATATGCAATCCGGACAATTAATGATATGGGATTTCCCTGCTTTGATCAAACCCTGTTTAAAACGCTTTATCTTGGTTTACCATCGCTGAATAAAGCAAAATGGCTCGATATTGTAAAAGAGCTTTCCGATGATGAGCCCTATTCTTATCTGAAAATTAAAAGTTTTGCCGAACTTTTTGAAACTGCACTTTCTCCTTCACCGGCATTATATTCACAGGAAGTTGATCCGGAACTACGGCCATTTTTCGAAAGGCTATTCTCAAACCACGAAATGACAGATCTGGTATGGCTGAATATGTTCCGGATAATGAGTACCCGTCTTGGCCGCAAGAAACCTTTTCTGCCGGCACTTATGTATTTACCAATTGATAACGATCTGATCAGCGAACTATCTGAAAAATTCAGACTTATTGCCAGGAAGTATCAGGTTGATCATGATTTTGGTTTTATTACTCCGATTGATAACGGGAAAAGATGCATTTTCGAATTTGATTTCTTCTACGATTATAATGATCCTGATGATATACAAAGAATCAGAAAGGTAGCAAACGATGCCAATATGCTAATTGATGATTATTCAGTTAAAACCGGAACCGTAAAAGGTCATCCCTATGTTTTGTACCAGGGGTTCTGCAGGAAGGAGAATTTATTGTATACATAAATCTTCACTTTTCATATGTCTCATAAAAGTAAACCAGCTATTGCCCTTACAGGTGCTACAGGTTTTCTGGGAAGCCACGTGATGGCCTCTTTACTCTCTAAAGGATATAACATTGTTGTTCTCGGACGATCGGCAAAAGATGAGACTCTGAAGGAAAGAATTTCCAGACTTATACAATGGTTCGGGATGGAGAACCGCTCACATCAGATTTTATGTGTTGATACTGATTTATCGCAGGATCATCTTGGAATTGAGAATGAAGAATATTCGAGTCTATGCTCGAGGGTAGGATCCGTAATTCATTGTGCCTCAGATACCAGCTTTTCTGAAAGCAAACGCGAAAAGGTAATGGCTGCAAATATTAAAAACCTTAATGGAATCCTGGAATTCTCGAAGAAAGCTGATATTAGTTTCTTCCATTATATCAGCACGGCATACGTTGCTGGTAGCGGTACTGTATATTGCAAAGAAATTCTTTCAACAGCAAAATCTTTTACCAACGTGTATGAAGAGAGTAAAGCAGCTGCTGAAAATATTATTTCAGAGTTCTGTGAAAAAAATTTAATTAATCTCTCAATTATAAGGCCATCTATTGTTTACGGAGATTCGCACAGTGGAAGGTCGCTCAAGTTCAATGCATTGTACTTCCCCGTACGATCAGCCCAGTCTATAAGGGATATTTACCTGAATGACCTGAATAATAACGGAGGCTCCAAAGCAGCTAAAAACGGAATTTATATTGATAAAGAGGGTTTCCTGTTTCTGCCACTTAAAATATTTTTACCCCGCGAAGGAGATTTAAATATTATCCCGGTTGATTATTTTGTAAATGCAACCATTGATATAATAGAGAATTGTTCCCGAAGCGGGATCTATCACCTTACCAACAATTTTCCTACAACCATGAAGATCATAGCAGAATATTATGGAGAGCTTATGAAGGTAAGAGGTATTGAGATAAAATATGGCGACCCGCCCGCTGATGTTGACAGAAATCCCGCAGAAGAACTCTTTGATCGATTTATAGAACCCTACCGGCCATATTTGTCCGATAAAAGAGTTTTCGACAGAACAAATATCAACCTGTTAACTAATAATCTGAATCCTCCGGAGTTTACCTATGAGATATTTAAAACCTGCATGGAATATGCTATTAAGGTTAACTGGGGAGCTTCGATTTTTGCATAGTAATATATGCAAGCCAAAAACCAAACAAAATGATGAAAATTCCTGAAAATATATATAACCGGATAAATAACGATATTTATAACCAGGAAGGAGACAGGTGGTGGCAGGCAGATTTTTCACTCAGTCTTATTAAGCCAATATTTAATCCGGTTCGTGTTGGGTACTCAAAAAAAATAATTGAGCTCCTTAAAATAGTCACTGAAGGAAAATCCGCACTTGAAGTCGGTTGCGGAGGAGGAATATTTACAGAAGAAATTTCACGTTTGGGATTCGGCACTACAGGAATCGATCCCTCGTTAAAATCGATTACCACAGCATCGGAGCATGCGCTGAACAATGGATTAAAAATCAATTATATCAATGGATCAGGTGAAGCGTTGCCTGTTCCGGATAGGTTGTATGATATAGTTTTTTGCTGCGACGTTCTTGAACATGTTAACGATTTGGCTAAAGTGATCTCGGAAATTTCACGTGTTCTGAAACCGGGAGGCGTTTTCATTTATGATACTTTTAACAGAACCTTTCTGAGCAAATTTATAGCCATAAAAGTGTTACAGGACTGGAAAAGATGGTCTATAATGCCGCCTCATCTGCACGAATGGAAAATGTTTATCAAACCAGGGGAAGTGAAATTATTGCTTAGTCAAAACCAACTGGCATGGAAGGAGCATATTGGTATTATACCGGATATCTCTGTCCTGAAAATCTGGCGCTACCTTCATTTAAGAGCTAAGGGTCATCTGAATTATGAAGAATTCGGTAAGAAATTCCATATGACAGAAAGCNCGTTCACAAATGTGATGTANATGGGTTATGCTATCAAAAACGGATGAACGTACAAACTTTAAAATTCAAAATTGTTTTTTCAGTTTACAATTACTGTTCCTGACATTGAAGGATGTATTGTGCACTTGTAGTTGTAGGTTCCGGGAGTTGCAAAAGTAAAGCTGTATGTTGCCCCGGTAACCAACGACCCACTACTGAATAATGCAGGACTGCTGGTTGCATTATGGGTAGCAGCATCTTTGTTTGTCCATGTAACCGCTGTACCAGCACTAATTGTTATTGTAGCCGGAACAAATGCCATTCCTTGTATAAAAACCTCATTTGCTCCGGGGGTAGTTCCGGGGTTATCTCCGGTTCCACCCGTACCTGTGATGTTCGTCATCGAACTTTTGGAACAACTGACCGGGATAGCCATAATTGCAATCATGATACCAATTCCGAATAAAAATCTGTTTCCCGAATTTATAATCTTTTTCATCTTCTTTATGTTTATTTGGTCTAAATAAACATAACAGATGCATAAATGTTCAAATCAAACGGATATTTTGAACCTTTATAACAGATTTAGAAGACGTTAATTTAATTTTAACAGTTTAGTGCAATACAAAAGCATTCCGATAATATGGAAATTATTTGTTCATATCATAAGTTTCAGGTAATCCCAATTTCTCTTTCAGCTTTTTGTTATATTCCTGTGCATCCTTCGCTGCATTATCTACCTGGTAGTAATGAGCGGGATGTGTTTTATCAGACCCCATTACCATAGCATACCCAACAATTCCTCCAAGTATACATCCTGTTGCTACGCCGATTTCCCAGTTTGGAGCTGTTGTGCCAACTTTATGTAAAAATGGCTTCTTAACAAGCATATCGGCAAATACTGTACCTCCAACCAGAAGACACCCTAAAAATAGCGGAGTACCGATGTTTATCATCTTGAGTGTCCTTGCATTATCGGCAGCATTTCTTTTCAGAATGTCCTGATTACCTGCCAGGGTTGCCAGGCTGACATCTCCTATCTCCTTAACACCTCCCTGGATAATTTTAAAATCACTTACCTGAGATGTTACTGAATTTGATTTTGAATATCCATAGTAACCATAGTAACCAGGAAACATTGTACTTTTCCCGGTTGTCTGAGTGACAGCGTTTGAAGAAAGAATGACATCTACTTTTGTATTACCATATTCTTCGCGTTCTTTTACTTTGCTGTCCATAATTTTTTCTGCTACCTTACCATCATTCTTTACAAGAATCGATGTAACGCTATTTTCCGTTACAGTAACAAGTTCACCAAAAACGCTGACCCCATCCTTAAGAACTTTTAAATAATGACTCCCTGCCGGGACTCCGTTTATTTGCCTGATATCCTCACCCTGTTTGTTCTCATCCAGATAAACGACAATGCCGGTAAGTTCAGAGAAAATTTTAACCGTTCCTGTCTTAGTTTGATCCTGAATGACATTTTTATTCTCCACCGGTTTTTCAACAACCTGATTAACTGGTTTTTCCTGTGGTTGAACAGCATTTTTACTCTCAAGCAGAATAGTTGTTACCTGGTCCTTGATAATTGTTACAACCTGTCCGTAAACTTTAGCGCCCTCATTGTTCATGATTCTCACGTAGTGAGTACCTACCGGTATTTTATTTATTTCCTGGAAATTTTCCTGTTTACTTTCATCAAGATAAACACTGATCCCATTTAACTCAGAGAAAATCTTTAATGTACCCGTTTGTACCTGGGAATATGCCTGGGCAACAAATGCAAAGAATAAAACAGCCAATAACAGAGATTTAGTTTTCATAAGTTTAGGTTTAAAAATCATAATACAATTCCAATACCTGACAGAATATCAATCGGGCATAAAAGAGTCAACTCACAAATGAAATTACAAATGAGAAAATTTTCCCCTCCTCAAGTATATAAATATTTTTATAATATACCTGTGATCTTTCACATATATTCGTGGAAAATAAACATATTTAAAAACATGTTTATAATACCTGCTGAATAAAAAGGAATGCAACTATCTTCCGATTCCAGCAAGATCGCGTAAGACAACTGATGCACAGGCTATTCCAAAAGCAGCTGGCATGTACGAAATAGTTCCTACTATAGAAGCTTTGTTTTGTTCACCTTTTGTGGCAACAATTTTTTGTTTATCGATTGGCTCAGGAGAAAAAACCGCAGTAAAGCCATCTCTTATTCCCAGTCTGTGCAATCTTTTCCTCAGAATCCTGGCTAGTGAACAATCTGTCGTTTCAGAGATATCGGAAATACTTACTTTCGTCGGATCAAATTTCCCACCTGCTCCCATTGAACTGACAAGGGGTATATTCTTCTGCAAACTATGATAGATCAGAAATATCTTTGGCGACAGGGTATCGATTGCATCAACTACATAATCAAACCCCTTTTCGATAATTTCAATCATACGGTTATCTTTTATATATTCCTGGATGACAGTAAGTTTAATGTCGGGATTGATATCAAGAATCCGATGTCCCATTACTTCGGCCTTAGCCATGCCTTCTGTACTTTTCAGTGCGGCCAGCTGCCTGTTTCTGTTTGTGGGATGGATATGGTCACCATCGACAATTGTCATGGATCCGACTCCTGACCTGCATATCATCTCAGCAGCATAAGCTCCAACTCCACCAAGACCTACCACCAGGACATTTGATTCTTTGAGTTTTTTCAATTTCTCTTCATCCAGAATTAATTCTGTACGTGTCAGCCAATCAGACATTTATTAAAATTTTTCAGAATTAATGATTTTAAACCATCGACAGTCATGTCAAGATCATTTGCGACTTTACCATAAATAGTTCTGATATCGACATCAGCACCGTCCGTTTCAAGAAATATCCTGTCGGCAGGTATCTGTCTTAATAAATTCCCCGATTCTGGTCTGAGAACAAAATCGAACCAGAAAGAAAGGTACATTCCTTTAAATAAAAGTTGTAAGGCCAGCTCCACGTTACCTCTGAAACCATGAACCAGCCATGGCATTTTAGGTTTCAGTTTTTTTTGAACTGACAGAAGTTCTTCCCATGCCCTGACACAATGAATGACAACAGGCATCCCTAATTTTTCGGAAATAATTACCTGTTTTTCAAATACATTGCGTTGAAGGTCAATTGACGGCCCTTTCAGTTTGTCAAAACCTGCTTCGCCTATTGCAATGATACCTGGCAGCGTAGCAACATCTTCAACTGAACTTATAAATTGTTTCTGGTTGTCTTCGTTAAGGAACCAGGGATGTATTCCATATGTGTACAAAACTCCGGGCTTATCGTCTGGCAGTTTTCCTTCATGTGCCATGAGGCTTTCGAGGATAAAAATACCCGGGGCGGGTGTACCGCCATGAACATGGATATCAATATAATCTCCCTGTGCCGGAAAATACATTTATCTTATTTGCTTAATAAAGCTATTCCTTTTGTGATCCGTTTAATTGTTTCTTCTCTGCCGATCCAGCCAATAATATCAAACATATGCGGGCCTCTTAAAGCGCCGACAATAACTAGCCTGAAAGCGTTCATAACGGCTCCCGTATTATGCCCGTTTTTTTCAATCCAGGCCATAATGACCTGTTCTGTTGCAGAAGCAGAAAAATCTTCGAGATTCTCCAGTACAGTTTTTAACTCCAGAAGCAGATTGGCTGAATCCTCTTTCCATCTTTTTTTAACCGCTTCCTGATCGAAAGTATCCGGGGCTTTAAAAAAGAAATCTGTTTGTCCCCATAAGTCCTTTACAAAACTAACCCTCTCTTTTACAAGACCTACCAGGACTTCAAGTCTGATAATATCAATATTATAGCCAAGCGAGATAAGAAACTCACTGAATTCTGAGGCAAGCTGATTATTTGTCTTCTTTTGAAGATATTGGTGATTGAACCATTTTGCTTTTTCAGGGTCGAACCTTGAACCCGATTTACCAACCCTTTCAATTGAAAAGGAACCGATCAGTTCATCCATAGAAAATATTTCCTGTTCGGTGCCCGGGTTCCAACCCAGCAGGGCAAGCATATTAATAAATGCTTCAGGAATATATCCTTCCTCACGATATCCCTTTGCAGTTTCGCCATAAGGCCAGAAAAGTGGAAAAACAGGGAATCCCATTTTATCACCGTCACGTTTGCTTAACTTTCCTTTCCCGTCGGGTTTAAGCAGTAATGGCAGGTGCGCAAAAAGCGGAGGTTTCCAGCCAAAAGACTTGTACAGCATAATATGAAGTGGTAAGGAAGGGAGCCATTCTTCTCCCCTGATTACATGACTGATCTCCATCAGATGATCATCAACTATGTTTGCCAGATGATAAGTCGGCATACCGTCGGATTTAAAAAGAACTTTATCGTCGAGGGTGCCGGTATTTACCACAATCTGTCCTCTGATAAGATCCTCAAAATGGATCTCCTCATCATGCGGCATCTTGTACCTGATAACATAATGCTCACCGCTCTCAAGCTTCTTGCGCCAATCATTCTCGTTCAAAGAGATAGAGTTGATCAGTTCCTCCCTGACCCCGGAATTATAGATGAATGTTTTTCCAGATTTTTCCGATTCACTCCTGAGTGATTCCAGGCTTTCGGGAGTGTCAAAAGCATAATAAGCATCCCCTTTTTCAACAAGAAAATCAGCATATTGCCTGTAAACAGATTTTTTGTCACTCTGACGATAGGGACCAAATTTACCACCTTCGCGGATTCCTTCATCAACAATTATCCCGCACCAGGCCAGCGATTCTATAATATATTCTTCTGCGCCCTCAACAAACCTGGTCTGATCCGTATCTTCAATTCTTAAGATGAAAGTCCCGCCATTTTTCTTTGCATAAAGATAATTATACAGAGCTGTTCTTACTCCTCCTATATGCAAAGGACCTGTCGGACTTGGTGCAAATCGTACTCGTACTTTTTTCATATAAAGTCTCACCATTTAACTTAACTGCAAATATAGCCAAACCCTGTTACATATAATACCATAACGAAAATCAGGTTTTGAATGGTGGAATTGTAGTAATTTAGTACCGGTAAAATTATGTCATTATGAAGAAGATGAAAGCTCTCGTTAAAGCCAGACCCGAAAAAGGTCTTTGGATGGAGGAAGTTCCTGTACCGGAACCTGGTCTCAATGATGTCATTATTAAGGTGAAAAAATCTGCCATCTGCGGAACTGATCTTCATATTTACGAATGGGACGCATGGTCACAAAGAACAATTCATACGCCTATGACTATTGGGCATGAATATATGGGTTATATTGAAAAAATGGGCGCGGGAGTGACTAATCTCAAGATCGGTGAAAGAGTTACCGGAGAAGGACATCTTGCTTGCGGGCATTGCCGGAACTGCCGCCGCGGAAAAGAGCATGTTTGTGAAAATACAGTCGGAATCGGAGTGAATATTGATGGCTCGTTTGCCGAATATGTAAAAATCCCTGCATCAAATGTTATACCACTCGATCACCGGATTCCGGATGACTGGGCGGCAATAATGGATCCTTTCGGAAATGCAACCCATACTGCATTATCATTCCCCTTAATTGGAGAAGACGTGCTTATAACCGGATCAGGCTTAATAGGCAGTATGGCAGTGGCTATAGCCAAATATGCGGGAGCCAGATTCATTGTTGCAAGCGATCTCAGTGATGCCCGGCTGGAAATTGCCAAAAAGATGGGAGCCACACTTACAGTAAATCCTTCAAAAGGTGAAAAAATATCAGACGCACGTAAAACACTAGGGATGAGGGGTTTTGATATTGGATTGGAAATGTCAGGATCTCCAAAGGCTTTCATCGACATGTTAAGCAATATGTATAACGGCTCTAGTATTTCATTGCTCGGGATTCTGCCTTCGAACTTCGAAGTTCCATGGAGTGACATCATTTTTAAGGCTATAACATTAAAAGGTATCTACGGCCGTGAAATGTGGGAAACATGGTACAAAATGGAACAGATGATCATCGGAGGCATTAATCTCGATCCTGTAATAACTCACAGGTTCCCGATTGATGAGTTTCAGAAGGGTTTTGATGAGATGGAAAAAGGAAACTGCGGAAAAGTAATCCTTAACTGGTATTGACATATAATTGCCTGGTAAACCTTTGTGCCTTCGTGCCTTAGTGGCAAAAAAAGAATGCCGCACAGACGTAAAGGCGCTAAGAATCACAAAGGAACAATTTTACACATCTATATTATGTACACAAACTACAAGAGTCATCTTGATTCACTTCTCAGCGAAATTAAAGAAGCCGGGTTATACAAGAACGAGCGTATTATCGTCTCTCCACAGGGAGCGGAAATTGAGCTGAGTACCGGGCAGAAGGTATTGAATTTCTGCGCCAATAATTATCTGGGGCTGTCAAATAACCCTTCGCTTATTGAAGCAGCAAAAGAATCTCTCGACAATCATGGTTACGGCATGTCGTCGGTAAGGTTCATTTGTGGAACCACCGATCTGCATAAAGAACTCGAAAAACGGATAGCTGAGTTTTTTGGTACAGAAGACACTATACTCTATGCGGCATGTTTTGATGCCAATGGCGGGGTGTTTGAGCCACTTCTTACTGATGAGGATGCCATTATTTCAGATTCGCTTAACCATGCATCTATAATTGACGGTGTCCGCCTGTGCAAGGCTCAGCGATACAGGTACGAAAATGCCGATATTGTTGATCTTGAAAAACAGCTTCAGCATGCTCAGAATCAGCGTTTCAGACTTATTGTAACCGATGGGGTATTTTCTATGGACGGGAATGTAGCTCCTCTCGACAAAATAGTTGAACTGGCGGAAAAATACAATGCGATGATAATGGTCGATGAATCGCATTCGGCAGGAGTTGTTGGGAAAACCGGAAGAGGAGTAACTGAGCTTTTCAATGTACGAGGAAAAGTTGAAATCATCACCGGTACGCTCGGAAAAGCTTTCGGTGGCGCGATCGGCGGTTTTACAACGGGTAAAAAAGAGATAATTGAAATACTCAGACAAAGATCAAGACCATATCTTTTTTCAAATTCTATACCTCCGATGGTTGCAGCTGCCGGTATCCGTATGATTGAAATGATGACTGAAACCAATGTGCTCCAGGACAAGCTTCATTTTAATGCCTGTTACTTTATTGACATGATGAAAAAATTGGGTTTCGATATTAAACCAACTAAATCAGCAATATGTGCAGTGATGCTTTATGATGCCAGACTATCGCAGGATTTTGCTGCCAGGCTTCTGAAAGAGGGCATTTATGTTATAGGATTCTATTTCCCGGTTGTTCCTAAAGGTCAGGCCAGGATAAGAGTTCAGCTATCGGCAGGTCACGAGAAGGAACATCTTGATAAAGCCATAAAAGCTTTTGAAAAGATAGGTAAGGAGCTTGGAGTGGTAAAATAAATACGTTTACATTCGTATATTCAAGAGATATTAACCCCCTTTTGTGTTTTCCCCCAAGGGGGAAAAGAACAAGTAAGCGGATATTTCTCCTTCCCCCGTGGGGGAAGGTTAGGAAGGGGGTATTTTACAACATTGTAATTAATACTTAATGAACAAATATTTATTCCCAATTTACCGAATACTGGTTCCAAAACCAATCAGGACGGTTTTCCTGAAGAAATCCCTTCGTTATAAAATTCTTAATTATTTTGCCTCGCGTCCTGATAATGAGGTTAATGGCGAACAGAAGGAGGTAATTCATTATATTGAAAATAATGAAGTAAGGATTCTTCCGTATAAGTTTCATTCAAATTACTCTCCGGATAAGATTGAGGTGATATATGATCCTGAAAGGGGTATGCGATATGTAATCCAGGATGGTAAAAGACTTTATTTTAAGAAAAGATGGAGTGAGAAAAGAATTCAAAGGGCGTATTGTGATCTGATGAGGGAACAGGATCAGGAAAGTCCGCACAGATATTTAACAGATTTATTTACAATAGGAAATAATGATGTACTGGCCGATATTGGTGCTGCCGAGGGTAACTTTTCACTGGCTGTGATAGAACGTGTCAAAAAGGTTTATTTATTTGAGTATGACCAGGAATGGATTGAAGCACTCAGGGCAACATTTTCTCCATGGCCCGATAAAGTTGAGATAATCAACAAGTTCGTATCAGTGAAAAATGATAAAAATAATATCCGGTTCGATACCTTCTTTGAAACAGGAAAAGATGTTACATTTCTTAAAATTGATGTTGACGGTGCAGAGGATGTTGTTTTAAGCAGCTGTGAATCAGTATTTAAAACCTCAAAATCCTTCAAAGTAGCTCTTTGTACCTATCATAAACAGGAAGATGAAAAAGTTTTCACCCGGATGCTCAAAGATTATGGGTTCGCAGTTACTCCTTCGAAAGGATTTATGATCAATTATTACGATAAAAAACTAAAAGCCCCTTATCTGAGNAGAGGACTAATTAGAGCGGTAAGAATGTAAAGGTTAAGGCTAAGGTTAAGGTTTAGTCTGCTACCACTTTTCTCAACCTCTGCCTAAACCTCAACCTTAAATTCTAATAGATTTATGTACAATCTTTATAATAAAAAAGGGTGCTTCGAAAAGCACCCCNCTGATTTATGAAAATTCCCTGTCCGGGACCCCTAAAACTTTAAGATATCATCCGCATTTCGAAGATCCGCAGTCTTTGCATATAAGACACCCTTCCTCGTAGACGAGGTTTTCTGAGCCGCATTCCCCGCATTTCCCTTTTGCTTTTGTTCCGTTTGGTATATATTTCTTTAAGGCCCGTTCAACCCCATTTTTCCAGTTATTAATTGATTCACTGTCGAGCTTGAGAGAAGTAACCAGGTTGACCACATCCTGTATTGGCATTTCATGTCGCAGTACACCTGAGATCAGTTTAGCATAATTCCAGAATTCAGGTTTAAACATATGGGATAATCCGCCCATAGTTTTCTTGTAACCGTATTTATCGGTATACTGAAAGTCGTACCTGGTATTACCGTCATCATCCTTTATCTTAATAATTTTCCCTTTTACTATGCTTTTGGGGATTGGAAAGATCTCTTCGTCTGCAATACCTGTGAAGATCTCATAAGGACGGCTTTCTTTCAGACCTACAAAAGCAACCCATTTTTCTTCATTAATATTAAACCTTATGACATCACAATCAAGTGATTTTGGCCGTTTTGGTCTCTCGGGTCTAACTTCTGTTTTACCCGCTATGAGTACACCGCTTCTTGAGCCGTCGCGATAGACTGTCGCCCCCTTGCATCCCGATTTCCATGCTGTCAGATATAATTCACTGACAAGTTCCTCTTTTGCCTCTGAAGGAAGGTTAATGGTAACACTAATAGAATGATCAACCCATTTCTGAATTGCGCCCTGCATTTTAACTTTTGCTATCCAGTCGACATCATTTGCAGTTGCTTTATAGTAAGGTGATTTTTCTATGATCTTTTCAATTTCCTCATCTCCCATCCTTGTAACTTCATCGGAATCGTACCCCTTTAGTTTAAGCCAGTCTACAAATTTATGATGGAATACATTAAATTCTTCCCACGAATCTCCAACCTCATCTTTAAANGTTACTTTAACATCTAGATCGTTGGGGTTAACTTTTCTTCTCCTTTTATAGAAAGTGGAAAATATTGGCTCAATTCCTGAGGTTGTCTGGGTCATCAGGCTTGTGGTACCTGTTGGAGCAATAGTAAGCAGAGCAATGTTTCTTCTTCCGAATTTAACCATATTAGAGTACATAACGGGGTCGGCTTCTTTCATCCTTAAAATAAAAGGATTGCTTTTTTCCCGTTCGGCATCATATATTGAGAAAGGTCCTCTCTCTTTTGCCAGGTAAGTCGATGCTTTGTAGGCCTCCAGAGCCAGGGTCTTATGAACCTCTACAGAAAAACTGGTAGCTTCATCACTCCCATATCTCATCCCGAGAGCTGCAAGCATATCTCCTTCTGCTGTTATGCCAATCCCGGTTCTCCGGCCTTCTTCTGATTTCTTCCTTATATTGCTCCAAAGGTTTTTCTCCACGTGTTTAATTTCGTCAATCTCAGGATCGGCATTTATTTTTGCGATTATGACATCTATCTTTTCTAATTCAAGATCAATAATATCATCCATCATCCGTTGTGCCAGTCCTACGTGCTCTTTATAAAGTTCAAAGTCAAAATCAGCTTCATCGGTAAATGGCTTATTGACATAACCGAAGAGGTTTATTGCCAGGAGCCGGCAACTGTCGTAAGGGCAGAGAGGAATCTCCCCGCAAGGATTCGTTGATACCGTAGCATACCCCAGATCGCCATAACAATCAGGAACACTTTCTCTTATTATGGTATCCCAGAAGAGTACACCAGGTTCAGCAGACTTCCATGCGTTATGTATAATCTTACTCCAGAGCTGAACTGCATCGATATCTTTGGCAAATTTCGGATTATCTGAATTAATAGGATATTGTTGTCTGAAGAGGGTTTTCTCTTCAACGGCTTTCATAAAATCATCGGTCAGTTTTACTGAGACATTAGCCCCGGTAACCTTACCGCTCTCGAGTTTTGCGTCGATAAATTTTCCTGAGTCGGGATGTTTTATTGAGATTGACAGCATTAATGCTCCCCGCCTGCCATCTTGTGCAACTTCGCGNGTCGAATTGGAATATCGCTCCATGAATGGGACGACGCCTGTGGAAGTGAGAGCGCTATTTAACACAGGAGTGCCCTTAGGTCTTATATGCGACAGATCGTGACCAACCCCACCCCGGCGTTTCATAAGCTGCACCTGTTCCTGATCGATTTTCATGATTCCACCATATGAATCTGAGGATCCGTCGTTTCCTATTACAAAACAATTAGATAAGGAAGCGATCTGGTAGTCATTACCAATACCGGTCATAGGTCCTCCCTGGGGGACAATATACCTGAAATCTTTGAGGACATTAAAGATCAAATCTTCGGAAAGAGGGTTCTTATATTTCATTTCAACCCGGTGTATTTCGCGTGCTATGCGGTGATGCATATCGTCGGGCGACTTTTCGTAAAGATTCCCGAAAGAATCTTTTAAAGCATATTTGTTGGCCCATACTCTGGCTGCAAGTTCATCGCCTTTGAAATACTGAATACTTTCTTCAACAGCTTCCTCATGAGAATAAACAACCTTTTCCTGTCCCCGGTTTTTAGATTTTTCATTACTTTTCATATCACCTGTTTTCTGAAACCCTGGTGCAGAATTATCATTTTTCGCTTTTTCAGTTGTAATAGCTGATTCCTGGACAAATAGATCTTCCATAGTTTTTTGTTATTCTCTGATTCTAATGAGATTAAACTGCCACCGACTTTTTGGGCGGGTAATCGCTAAATTAAACAAGCGTTCTGCTGAATGCAAGTCTAAATTTTTAAGTTTATTAACATTTGACAGCATAGTTATTAACTATTATTTATGTGTCTAAATATAAGTACGTTGCAAAATTATTACTATAAAAAGAAACAAATGATCTCAATAAAAGTTCATATGAATTAAATCCTGTCAGGATTACTTTTCGAACGTAAGATTTCTGTTATCATGTATATAATAAAAACAAAAAAAGAGGCTGTCAGAATATGACAGCCTCTGTATGAAAAACTTAGATTATTGTTTAGTTGAAGATATATCTCAGACCGATCTGACCTCTCCAACGTGAACTGAAATCTGATATTAAGTAGGGATAACCATTCGTTTGTCCTGAACCATCGTAGGTAAAAGTTGGTGTAGCAGAAGCATTGGTATTAGTAGGAGTTTGCCCTTTATAGTTTATAAGTGAGAACTGCTGATTGCTGTCATAGATTGAATGACCCCACTTTTTGTTCAGCATATTCCCTATATTAAGGATATCAAGGCTCAACTGAAGTCTGTTAGTTTCTTTGCCAACTTTAATTTTAAACTCCTGGAGCAGGCGGAAGTCAAATTGATGCTGGAAAGGTGATCTTGCAGCATTTCTTTCTGCATATTCTCCTCTGTGATCTTTAAGGTACCTGTGTCCCCTGATGAATGCATCAAGTTCGGCCCATTGTTGATCAACAGATTTTGGATTGGTTCCGGTTGTAATAGCGATCAGGTTAATATCCGACTGTTTGGCAGGAATGTAGATCAAATCGTTGGAACTTCCATCACCATTCATATCACCATTATAAATGTATGAAAGTGGCTGACCTGACTGTCCGTTATAGAATAGTGATACCTGTGTGGACACAACACCTTTTAAGTATTCCTTTTTATAAGAAATAAGTCCTGTAATTCTCGACCCAAGATCGAAATTAGATCTTGTAAGACGCAGGTCGTTAAGACCATACACGTTATTGACATAACGCCAGTTTGAATATGCAACGCTAGAAGTTCCTGAGTTAAGGTCGGTCGATTTGCCATATGTATAAGAAATCTGTGCATTGAAACCTTTTTCAAACTGTTTCTGTAACATGGCGACAAAATTATAGGAGTAGCCTAAATTTGTGTTTTCAAACTTTATAATTTCGTCATAATTAGCATCGACCCTGGATGTAAAATAACGAGGTCTCTGATCGACACCTGCAAATGCGAAGGCCGGATCTACTTTCCTGTTCAGATCAATGAAATTTACGTTATTGTAAGTTTTACTGTAGACAAACTCAACTGTTCCAACCATATCCCATGGGAGTTTCTGATCAACTGCGATATTTGACCTGAAAACCTGAGGAAATTTCAGGTTCGGATCCACAACATTTATTGCTCCTCTTCCTGCAACTTTGCCCAGATCTTCAGCAAGTTTCTGAGAATAAGGATCTGCAGTGAATTTCAATCCGGCCGGGTTGGTTATTGGACTTGCACTTGAAGCTGAACTCCCTACACTATATGTTCCATTAAGTTGTCCATTGTTTGAAAACTGGTTTGAGATCCATACAAAAGGCACCCTGCCTGTAAATAAGCCTGTTCCACCTCTGACCTGAGTCGTCTTATTGCCGAATACGTCCCAGTTAAACCCAAAACGTGGTGCCCACATGAGCCTGGTTTTAGGAAGAACACCTGTAGCAACTCCTTCAGCTGCATATGCTGTGTTAAATGCAGCATTTGCTTCAGGCTTATCAGGAAATACAGGAATATCTAAACGAAGTCCAAGAGTCAGTTGTAGATTTTTCATCATCTGATATTCATCCTGTGCATATACTCCATATTGCATAGCATTGAAGTGTGCGGCTCCATTACTTTGCGAAGGATTATCCGTTGCATCGAAAGAATAGCCTATTGCATAATAAGTAGGAGAAACTTCACCAGGAGTTCCGATTGATGCAAAATTGGCCAGTGAATTATAAGCATAACTGCCGAAAATATTCTGAACAAAAAGATTATAAGCGTGGTAGAATTCGTTATGAGTACCCAATGTAATAGTATGCTTTCCTTTGAAGATGCTGAATTCATCATCAATAGAGAATATCCTCTGTTTCAGCAGATTGGCTACAGATGAGTATTCGCTTCCTAAGGTTATTGTTTTACCACCGGTCAGATTGATCAGAATTGTTGGAAAAGCAGCACCATATGGATTACGATCATCCAGAACAGTTGTATATCCAAGCATCAGACGATTCGACATGTTACTGCCAAATATGCTGTTAAGCTCAAGACCTGTTGAATTGGTAGTACTGGGGAACAGGTAACCATTATTAGAAAAACGCAGAGCATCAGCAGTTCGGCTAATGTTTATATTCTCTCCGTATGTGTAACTATGTCTGAGAGTTAATTTATGCTTGTCACTAATATTCCAGTTAACCTTTGCAAGAAACTTATTGCTGTTGGTTTCGCTGTTAATATTCAGATAATTTCCAGGGTCGTACGATGGTGCCACCCTGTTTAAAACATCGAGTACCTGATTTATTTCATCAAGAGTGATATTTGAAGTAGTTGTTCCCGGTATATTTGCGAGAGGATAGGATTTCCTGGTCATTTCTCCGTTTAAGAAGAAGAATAATTTATTTTTTATAATCGGTCCACCAATTGTGAAACCTGCCTGATAATCTTTTTGTGTTGCTACAGGTGAGTTAGTGTTGTTTACCGGTTCATTTTTTCCAATAATACTCTGATTGTTACCAAAAAAATAAGCTGAACCAGTGAATTTATTGGTACCGCTCTTTGTTACAGCATTTATACCACCACCGGTAAATCCACCCTGCCTTACATCATAAGGAGCTATGTTGATCTGGAATTCTTCGATTGCATCAAGACTTATTGGCTCTATACCGGCCTGGCCACCGTTTGTACCAGAAGAAGTAAGACCAAATACATCGTTGTTTACAAGGCCATCGATAGCGAACTGATTGTATCTGTTATTTGCCCCGGCAAAAGATGTACCTGAACCGGAGTTGTTAGCCAGGGGACTGACTTTTGTAAAATCTTTCAGCCCTCGTGATACTGTAGGTACAGAGTTAACCATATCATTCGACAGGTTAATGGATGCACCGGTCCTCCCTGAGTTAATCAGGTTGTTTTTGCCGGCGGAAACAATTACTTCATTCAGAGCTGTAACCGTTGAAGAAAGAGTTACAGTCATATCAGATACGTTTCCAAGAGTTAATTCAATATCATTGTAAGCCTGCTGTTTATAGCCAACAAAAGAAACTGTTAGCTGATAAGGGCCACCGACCCTCATGTTGGAAATAATAAAACGGCCATCTGCATTTGTCAGAACACCGTACTGCGTACCTGAAGGAATATGTACTGCTACAACAGTCGCTCCAGCAAGAGCTTCATTCTTTTCATCAACAACCAGTCCTTTAAGACTCGAAGTTGTAATCTGGCCGAAGGCATTGGTAATAACCGCCCCAATCAGAAAAATGGTTAGACTAAGATTCAACAGAAATTTTTTCATGCGCATGAAAATTTTAGGTTTTAGGATTATAATAATTTCAACAAGGTTAATGTAAATACTTGATTTGTTGATTACGCCGGAGTTACATAATTGTTAAATCCGGTGCAACAATTTACTGCTCTTTAAGAGAAAGGTTGACTTTAGAAAAGATTAGTTTTTAACAAATTATGAGCGGTTGGTGTTAATATCTTTTGCGATTATTTCTTGCATAATAATTTCTGTAGCTCCGGTGTTTTCTTTTACAAAATCTGAAGCTAATCGAGCTGAATTTGTGTAAATTTTCTCTTCAGATAGCCACAAATCCATTATTTCTTTAAATTCATCAAATGTTGTGAATGATCTGGCGCTTCCTGTGGCCAGAAGATCAACCGCTTCCTTGAAATTTTCAAACTTTGGCCCGAATATCACTGGAATTCCCCAGCATGCAGGCTCAAGAATATTATGAATCCCCTTCCCGAATCCACCGCCTATTGCTGCAATATAAGCATACCTGTATGCAGAAGATAACATCCCAATATTATCAATAATGAGCACTCTTGCATCGGCTGACGCNTCGGTGAATTCAGAGAATCTTACATGTTTCACCTTTAGAAGCTTTTCAAGCCTTTCTATATTCGGCATATCAACTTCATGCGGGGCAAAAACCCATTTCATGCTTAAAGGGTAACTGTTTATGTATTCAGCAATTATTTCCTCATCCGGCCTCCAGCTGCTTCCCGCCAGAAACAACTTTTCACTGCCCATGAATTGCTCAATCCGGCGAATAGGTTTAGCTGTTCCTGCTATCTGCACAACCCTGTCGAACCGGGTATCTCCGGCCAGAATAACTCTCTCTATTCCAATGCCGGAAAGAAGATCTAACGATCGTTGATCCTGAACAAATATCTTCTCAAATTTTTTTAGCATCCCTCTGAAAAATGACCCGTACCATTTGAAAAAATGTTGGCCAGGACGAAAAATACCTGATATAAGATATAATGGAATCCCTTTTCTGTAGAGTGCTGATATATAATTATTCCAAAATTCATATTTAACAAAAACCACAAATTCAGGATTGACCAGATTAATAAATTTGTTTGCATTGTCTGGTGTATCTAACGGCAGGTAACTTATGCAGTCAGCATTGTCATAGTTTTTTCTTATTTCATACCCTGAAGGAGAAAAAAAGGTTAGCAATATTTTAAGTGATGGTATTTCTCTTTTTATTGCCTCAATAACCGGTCGTCCCTGCTCAAATTCACCAAGAGATGCACAATGTACCCATGCAATCCTGTCTCCCGGGCTGATTTTATCGGTAATTTTTTCTTCCCACTTCTTTCTTCCCTTAACCCATCGCGATGCGCGTGAATCAAACAAAGCTGCAAAATGAACAAGTGCCGAAAATATAAGGATTCCTACATTATACAATACTTTCATAAATACTTTTT
>JGI20214J51088_10000583_pt1 | contig 25269 bp, 20 predicted proteins | sample WetSurMetagenome_FD_51088 | JGI IMG/M metagenome (IMG submission 51088) | reverse complement strand
ATGATATTATAGTGGCGGGCGAGGCCGCCGAAGGCGAGGAGACGCTCTCAAAGATCAGGACGGGAGACTACGATATCATCGTCATGGATATCTCCATGCCCGGCAGAAACGGGCTCGAAATACTGAAAGAGGTCAAGGAAATCAAACCGGCGCTGCCGGTGCTGATTCTCAGCATGTACCCGGAAGACGTATACGCAATCCGTTCCTTCAGGGGCGGGGCTTCAGGCTACCTCTCAAAAGAGAGCGCCCCAACGGAACTGATAAATGCGATCAGAAAGGTCTCTGCAGGCGGCAAGTACATAAGCGCGGCCCTGGCCGAGAAACTCGTGGTCAATCTCGGAGATGACGCCGGGAAGCCGCTGCACGAAAAACTCTCCGAGCGGGAATACCAGATACTCTGCATGATCGCCTCCGGCAAGACCGGCACACAGATAGCCGCCGAACTCAATCTCAGTTCAAAGACGGTCAGCACCTACAGGACGCGCATCCTCGAAAAAATGGGCCTCAAGAACAACTCGGAACTCACACATTACGCCATACAAAACGGACTCACAAATTGAAAACCTGCCTTTAGAACACGCTGAATTTAAGATACTTCTTCGGGTTGGCCTTCATGTCCCTGATCATATCTCTGAGTTCCAACACCGCCTGATTAAGCCCGTTTATAGACTCCCTGAGCTGTTTCGCCGTCGCCTCGTCCTTGAGCAGCATGCCTGCCGTCCCTCTGCCGGCCTCAATGCCTTCCAGAACGGCATTGAGATTGCGCGAGGCCTTGTCGAGATTATTATAGAGCGAGGGGTCCCTGACCAGCTTTCTGAAACTGCCTTGTGATGTCTCTATCTCTTTAAGGGTCACGGCAAGAGATTTTGCGGCCGCATTTATATTATTGAAAACAGAGGGGTCGTTGAGCATCTTTCCCACGGTGCCTTCGCTCTTGTCGATCTTCCCGACAATCATGCCGAGCTGTTCCATCAATGAAGAAACCCTGGAAAGCGATCCCGAGGTGGCCTCATAAAGGTCTCCGAGTTCAAGCTGCACCTTGCCCTGCAGCACTTCCTCCGGAGAGATCTTTTCACTTTCTTCCGAACCGTGGCTGATCTCGACATACTTGTCCCCGAGCAGCCCCATAGTCATGACGGTGGCGGTCGAATCCTTTTTTATGAACTCACTCGCATCCTTTCTGACCAGCATGACAACAAGCGTGCCGTACCGCTGATGGAGATTTATGTCCCTGACCGAACCTATCTCTATGCCCGACAGCCATACCGGAGAGCCGCTCCTCAGGCCGCGCACATCCTTTACCTGCGCAAACAGGGTAATATTATTTGTAAAGAGGGTTTCGAGGCTGCCGGCAAATATTACGGTTATCAGTACAATTACAAGCGCAGCCGTCACCACCAGTCCGACCTTCATTTTCGACCATATCAGATGCTTTTTTATTTCGAACATAGCTTTTCTACCTCTCTCCAATATACGGGTTATCATAAAAAAAAGTTAAAAGCAGTAAATAAAAACAGTGAAACAATGCGTCACAACTAAAACTTCTCTTTTTTTTGCTTTACACTTTTCCCTATATTCCCTGTTTTGCCCTTTACGGTTCCGGTTTTTGATTTTACCTCTTTGGCATAACTCTTTACGCGGCTAACCTTCAAATTCCCTGCGCCGGCAGCGCTCTTTGCGCCGCCCACTTTCACTTTACCTGCGCCGGCAGCGCCTTTTGCGCCGCTTACCTTCACTTTTTCCGCGCCGGCAGCGTCCTTTACCGTTTCAACCACTGTTTTAACTTCCTCCCCTACATCGAGTCTGAACTCATTCAGGAATTCGGCTATCGCAGGGTCGTCCGATCCGAGCAGGGCCTGCCGGTCTCCATCGAATACGATCCTGCCGTCCAGCAGAAAGAGGAACCTGTTCGCCACCCTTATGGCGTCGATGACCTTGTGGGTAACGATAATAAGCCCCGTGCCCTCCCTGCATATCTCGTTTATGAGCCTGCATATCCTCTCCGCGTTGACCGGGTCCAGACCCGTGGTGGCCTCGTCAAACAGGAACATCTCCGGCTCGAACGCGGCGAGTGACCTGGCTATTGCAACCCTGCGATGCATACCCCCGCTCAGTTCGCTCGGCATGAGATCAATGGCCTGCTCCACTCCGACAACCCTTAACAGTTCCCGGACCTTTGCGTCTATCCGCTCCTCGGACATGTCCGAAAACTCCCTGAGACAGAAGGCCACATTCTCCTTCACGTTAAGGGAGTCAAACAGCGCGCCCTCCTGGAAGACTATGCTGAATTTCCTGCGTATGTCCCTGAGCTCATCCTCCGGCAGATCGGTGATATCGACCCCGTCAACGCTTATTCGTCCGGAGTCGGGCGTTATGAGCCTCAATATCAGCTTGAGTATCGTCGTCTTTCCCTCGCCGCTGCCGCCGAGTATCGCGACCCTCTCATCCGCGCCTATCCTGAGTGTCGCGTTCCGGAGGACCGGTTTCGCGCCGTAGCCGAAGGTTACATTGTCGAAGGTTATCATACCGAGAACCCCAGGACATAAAGCAATATACGGGTAAGCACAAAATCGGCCATTATGATCATGACGATGGAGTAGACGACCGCGCGTGTCGTGGAACGCCTGAGCCCGACCGCGCCCCCGAAGGTGGAGAGGCCCATATAACAGCTTATGCTCGATATGATAAAGCCGAAGACAAAGGGCTTAGCGATCCCCGAAAACACATTCTGGAAGGTCAGCACGTGTTGTATGGAGGTCCAGTACACATACCCGCTCTGGTTGCTGACAAAAGAGGCTATGTAATAGGCCCCGAGCAGCGACGCGGCGTCGCCTATGATGGTCAGGGCCGGGAGCATGACTACGGCTCCGAGTATTCTGGGAGTGACGAGCTTTTTTACCGGATCGACCCCGAACACCCTGAGAGAATCCACCTGGTGCCCGAGTATCATGAGCCCGAGTTCGGAGGCCATGCCCGCGCCCACCCTGCCTGCAAATACAAGCCCGGCGGCCACGGGGCCTATCTCGCGGATTATGGAAATACCGACCACCTTGCCGGTATACATCTTCAGTCCCATTACGGACAATTCGGCCGAAAGCTGGAGAGAAAGCGCCATGCCGATAAAGAGTGAAACAAGACAGACTATGAGCAGGGAGCCCACACCAGCATAATCCATCTGCTCGACAAGGTCCTTTCCGTAAAAAGGCCCCCTGAAGATTCCGGCAACACCCTTCACCGACAGGAAATAATATTCCTGAAGCTCGTCAATAGTCTTCTTGAGATCGATCTTCATAATCCCGAATAGCGCCAAATGGTTTAATCAATGCAACCGGGCCTGTTTATTCCCGGCCCCTGCAAAAGAACATCTATTTTACATCCAAAGCCCTGTCCTTTGCTCATTCTTTATCAGGCGACTCCGGAGCCCGCTTCCAGCGGCGGTGTATCCACAGCCACTCGTCCGGATGTTCGCGTATATAGTTTTCGATATAACTGCTCAGGATCTTTGTGTCCTCGATCATTGCCTTTTCAGGATCGGGGTCCTGGGACAGTTGGACCTCCGGATAGAATGTGCCGACACGCCTGTCGCCCTCACGATGAATGAACGCAGGGACCACTGCGGGCTTCAGCCTCCTCGCCATGATTGCCGGTATCTTTATCGTCCAGGCAGGCCTGCCGAGAAAGTCTATGACTATGCCCTCCTCGGGTATGACCGCCTGGTCCATGAGTATGCCGATAACGCCGTTATGCCTCAGCCCGAACACCACGGCCATAAGGGCGTCGTCCTTGTATATGACACTGTTCCCGTATTTCGTCCTCGCCTTTTCGACAAGCCGGTTCAGCCAGGGATTGTTCTGCGCCCTGGCTATCGAAGAGATCTTCTCGCCGCGCGCGCCGAAACAGAGGGCGGAAAGCTCCCAGTTGCCGCAATGGCCGGTTATCAATAATACCCCCCTGCCTTTCTCTTTTGCCCTGTAAAAATTTTCGTCGCCCCTCGGCTCGACGGAATCGATAATGGATTTGCCCATGCCGAAATATATCTTTACGATCTCCGCAAAAGACTTGCCGAGATTCATGAAACTCCTGCGGGCTATGACCTTCGGAGGAACGCCGATCTTAAGGCCTCCTGCAGCCACCGCCTTTTCGATATTGTCTATGGCGATCCTGCGCCTGCTCCCCCACGCCAGATAAAGCAGCAACCCAAGACCCTGCCCTGCCCTGAGAGATAATTTAAGCGGCAACAGGGCAAACGGAAGGGCCAGGCACAAGACCGATATCAGTTCAACAGCCCATACTATTTTCCGCATTTGTCGCAGCCGTTATCGTCTTCCCTTCCCGGACGTTTCTCCTCGTCATCACTGTCCTTGTCCTTTTTCTTTTCGAGCGCAACGGATATCTCTTCGAGTCTCTTCATGACGAGATAATTCAATGTGCCTTCAGGATATTTCCCATCCTCCCCGAGTTCGCCCGCAGTCATGCCGGTAAACAGTTCAAACCCCTCCTCTACCCGATCGATGGCATAGATATTAAACTTGCCGTCCCTGACCGAATCCGTCACTTCCTGTTTCAGCATGAGGTTCTTTATGTTCCTGCCCGGAATTACGACTCCATGAGAACCGTCCAGGCCCCTGGCCTTGCACAGCTTGTAAAAGCCCTCGATCTTTTCGTTGACTCCTCCTATGGGCTGCACCTCACCGTTCTGGTCCATCGACCCTGTAACCGCAAGACTTTGCTTCAACGGGACCCCGGAGATACTGCTGAGGAGGGCATACATCTCCGCGCATGTGGCGCTGTCGCCCTCCACCATGTCGTACAACTGCTCGAAAGTAATCGAAGCGGAAAGGCTCAGGGGTTTTTTTATGGCGTATTTTGCGCCGAGATAATGGGTAATGATCATAATCGCCTTTTCATGAATGCGACCGCTCATCTTGATCTCCCTCTCGATATTTACAACCCCGGCCCTGCCGACATAAGACCTTGCCGATATCCTCGAGGGCTTCCCGAACATGTAGTCACCCATGCTCAGCACCGCCAGGCCATTCACCTGCCCGACCTTCTCGCCGCCGGTATTGACAATGACCGAATCTTCGATCATCGCCTCCTGCATCTGCTCGTCTATCTTGCTCGATCTGTAAATCTTTTCTTCCTGCGCCTTCAGCACATGGACGCCGGTTACAGTCTTTCGCCCGGCTTTCCTGGCCCAATAGTCGGCCTCCCTCAGCAGGTCCGCAATATTATTAAACCGGGTCGAAAGTTTGAATTGATGACCGGCGAGCCTCGATCCGTATTCCACGACCGCGGCGACCCCCTCCCTGTCAAAGGGCAGCAGGCCCTCTTCTTTCCGGCACGATGCGACAAAGACCGCGTATTTTTCCACAGCCTCCGGGGTGCGGTCCATCCTGCTGTCGAAATCGGCCTTGACCTTGAAGAGCTCCCTGTACTCTTCGTCGTTGTTATAAAGCATATAGTACATATAAGGGATGCCGGTCAGGATGACCTTTACATTCAGGGGTATCGCCTCGGGCTTCAGCGCCGTAGTGCTCATCAGTCTGTACTGCTCCCATACATCGTCGATCCTTATCTCGCCGTTCTTGACGGCGCGCTTAAGGCTGTCATATGAATAGATATTTTTCATAAGGTCGAGGGCGTTTATCACGATATACCCGCCATTGGCCCTATGGAGAGATCCGGCCTTTATCATTGTGAAGTCGGTCGTCGCCATACCGTACTGCACCTTGTATTCGAGCTTGCCGAAGAGATTGAGATAGGTGGGATTGCTCTCGAACACAACCGGGGAGCCATGCGCGTCTCCGTTGTTCACTATCACATTCACCTCATACCTGGTAAAAGGGTTTTCCTGCTTGGGCATCTTGATGAACGGGACGGCAGGCTGGGCCTGCTCTTCGCCCCCCTTGAAATCTTCGAGGTGCGAAAGTATGTCTTCCCTGACCGCATCCAGATATGCTGGGATCATTGAATGGTCGCTGTATTTTTCCCTGAGGTCATCGATATAATGTCCGACGGCCCCGAGCGCCACCTGTCTTTCGATCAGGACCAGGGTCTCCTTCATCTGTTTCTCGGCCGTTCTCACCTGCCGGCCGGATTCGTTCAGTTTTTCCTGAAGCATTTTACCGACCTTTTCAGCGTTCGCCCTTGTCTCTTCATCCAGCGCAGCGAACTCCGCCTCTGTCAGGGGCTCGCCGTTCTTGCCTGCAGGAGCTATATAAACCCCCTGCGCGCTGCGCTTCACCGTAAAATCCCGCGCATTGGCCTCAGTCTCGATGCCCGCAAGGGCCTCCTTCTGCTTCTGCTGGAACTCGTCGATCACCCTGCTTCTCTGCTGGTCGGCCTCCCTCGACTCAAAGGCCTTGGGGATCTCGACCGTAAGGGCCTTGATAAAATCACTCATCTCCCTCTGGAACTGTCCGGCAATCCCCGGTTTCATGGAGACGGCAAGAGGTATGTCCGGCTCCTTGAAATTGTACACATAACACCAGTCCATCGGGGGCGGCTCCTTCGCCGCCCTTTCGTTGAGGATGCTGCGAATGGCCCTTGACTTGCCGGTGCCTGATTCTCCAAGAGCGAATATATTGAATCCCTTGTTGTGAAGCGACAGGCCGAAGTCGATTGCCTTAAGCGCCCGCTCCTGCCCTATAAGACCTTTCTGTTGCGGGATATCGTCGGTGGTATTGAAATTGAACAAATCCGGGTCACAACTCATGTATAAAACATCGGCGGTTAATTTATTTGACATCAATACCTCCCATACAATCAAGAAGCTCAGGCGGACAAAGTGCGCCCTTTGGTCATTTGGCCCTTGGGTGATGGTCCGTATAGGCCTTGCGGAGCCTGTCGGCCGTTACCTTTGTATATATCTGGGTAGTTGCAATATCCGAATGGCCGAGCATCTTCTGCAAAGACCTGAGGTCCGCGCCTCCGTCGAGCAGGTGCGTTGCAAAGGAATGCCTGATGGCGTGCGGTGAGAGCTTCAGCCCGGCCATGTCCCCAAGCCTCTTCAGCGCCTGCCAGTACCGTTGTCTCGTCATCGGGGCGCCTCTGACGGTCAGGAAAAGATACGGCGAATTCCTGCCTTTCAGCAGTTTCGGCCTCAGGTCGCGCATATACTCTTTTATCTTCTCGGCGGCCCTGCGGTTCATAGGAACAACCCTCTCTTTCGAGCCCTTGCCGAATACCCTCAAAAATCCGGCCTCGAAATTCATATCGTTTACCTTAATAATAACAACCTCGCTGACCCTGAGCCCGGACGAATACATCAGCTCGAACATCGCCGAATCACGCAGGGCGGTCCCGCTCCTTATCTCCGTCGATAACAGTTTCCTGATCTCCCCGATACTCAGGGCCTTGGGAAGCCTGTCCCACTGCTTCGGATTTCTGAGCGTCTCGGTCGGGTCTTCGGAGATGATCTTCTCGGAAATCAGGAACCTCGAATAACCCTTTACGGATGAGATGAAACGGCATACACTCGCCGTCGAATGGCCGCCGGCCCTCAGCCTGTCCATGTAATCGACGATGTCCGCCCTGTTGAACCGGTCCTCCTGCACACCCCTTTCACCGAGGAACGCGAAGAAGCCCTTCAGGTCCAGGGTATAAGACACAACCGTATTCCCGGCAAGACCTCTCTCCACCGTGAGATAGGAGATATACTGTTTAAGCGACTCCACAGGCAAGCCTGGCGCGGGTATATTCTTCAATGCCGGACAATGATCTCATCTTGTCATAAATAATCGACGCGATGGCAAGCAGATTTTTGGTGTCTTCCATGTTGTATGTGAGCAACAGGTCCATCGCTTCCGAACTGCCCCTGCGGGCCTGCTTCCAGAGTTTGACCGCGTCATACCCGTTCATGCCCTGGACACTCTCCTCGCGTATAATGCCGAGCCTGGCCTCGAGCTTCTTGAGTCCCCCTTCCAGCTGCACCCTGCGGGCGGCAAAACAGAGGTCGAAATGGGGGATATTGAATTTCACGCCCGGCATGGTCCGCATCAGGAAAGGCACATCGAACGCCGCGCCGTAAAAAGTAATCAGGCACTTGTAACCTGAAAGTTCACGATTGAGTTCATCGACCGAAAGATTTTCACCACGCACAAGACAGCGGCTTTCGCGCCCGTCATACAGGCCGACTACCGTAGCGTAACCGCCGGCGCCGGGCACAAGCCCGTTGGTCTCTATATCGAGACAGACCGCCTCATCGCCGAAGGCCTTGAACAGGCGCCAATGCTCGTTTCGCTTGAGCATGCGGGCAAAATATTCGGCATTTCCGACCCCGAGTTCGATGGAGGCATGGGTCAGCAGTCCGTCATAGGCGCTCTTTCTCTCAGGGCTTATACCCTCAATCTCGGGCGTATTTATAAAGTCGTCCCATGTAAGGATACCCCTTTCCCATAGATTGCGTTCGAGTTTTTCACCAATGCCGTTCAGAAGGGAAAATGTATGGCGTATCACAAAAGACTCCTTTTTTTGTTTATATTATACCCCTTAATACACAGGCATAACAATAACGGTATGTATTTCCCCGCGCAGGCTGTACGAAAAACCATAAATATTATCAGGATTTGTCATCAGAAAACGCGGCACATGGCGTTCCCATAGCGCAGGGGGCAGCAGGATCAAGGCGTGATGTCTGAGTCCTCAGGGCTGCGAAGAGCAGCAGGGCAAATTGCGCCGTCTGAATCGATTTATTATTCTGAAAACTTTAATCCGGTTAAATAACAAAGAATAATTCATCGCGCCGAGAGACGGCAGCCGCCTGCGCTATAAATAAACGTGAAGGATATCATGGGCATCCTCAGCTAACCATAATGTCTATTTGAATCAGCTCCGGATTTCCAGCCGGATTGTCATGCAGCTCCTAAAAATGGAATGTGAGCCCGCCGAGTATCGCATAATCGACTTCCGGTTTTGTGAGCCCTCCCTTTATCCCGAGGTCCACATCCACATGCTCCGATATCGTATATATCAGTCCACCGAGGATAAAGGCGGGATGAACATTCGAGTCCCGGACAGGGTTCCTTTCGATTCCGATATTCGCCACCGCCTTCAGGTCTTTAACAACCTCGACCTCTCCCGCAAGCGACGCATGCCATATGTTCTTTTCGTCCTCTCCCTTGTTCTCGTTCCTTATGTATCCGAGATTCAGATGAAAGGCAAACGGCTTGAGCTCTTTTGTCGTGATAAGATAAACGCTGTAACCTACCCTGCCGGAGCCCAACCCGTCTTCCTCTTTACCCGTCGGGAATATCAATCCCGGTTTCACCGCAAGGCTGAACCCTTCGTATTCAAGGAAACGCCACTTGGCCTCGAGCGTCATGTCGCCTATACCGTTCACATGCGTCGATGTCTCAGGGTCCTTTACCCTTATCCATTGATAAGGCGCTCCAAGCACAATATCGAGATTCCCCAATATCCCATATGTCAGGGTGGCCGCCACCTCGGTCGTCTTTGTCTTTACCCCGTCCTGCTTGTCATAAGAATATTCCGAGTTCAGCTCGACCTGCACCTTGTTTTTGCCCACCGTCCCCGCGTCATCCGTAATGAGCGGATGCGCCGCAAAAGCTCTGGAAGCCGTGAACAGAAATATCGCCGCTGCGCATAAGAGCTGTTTCATGCCTCATCCTCACTTACGCCCGACAAATCTGGAAAGGGCATACACAACGCATGAAACAATAATGGTCCCTATTATTGCAGAAAAGACATACCACACAGCCTGTATCCAGATTGAAGCCCCATCCCCCCCGGGATTATAGTCGGCTATCGGCGCCTTCCATAAATCGGCAAGCTCCTCAAGCCCGACAGGCGTAAAGCCGAGCATCTCTTTCAACTGTTCCGAGCTCCATTCTCCCCAGGCATCCTCAGCCCTGAACCAGCTGGGTAAAAAGACACCCAAAGGGCTCAGGAGCGCCATGATCACGAGTCCCGACCAGAGTTTTTTATGAAATTTCGTCATCTTACACCTTCCTGAAAGCATGTATAACATCCGGATCATGCTTTATAAAATATTTCAGTATCAGGACTGTGACAATACCCTCTATTATACCGAACAGGGCCATATGCTCGACAGCCATGACCGGGACCGCAATCTCCAGCGGATACGGGGCATAAAGAGGCCGTCCCTGCGCATCCTGCGCGATCAGCGGCTGAATGCCGAACTGGACTGCAGTCGAAATTGACGCTATGACAAGGCCTGCATAGCCCGCCAGAAAGGCGGCTGCAAGCACACGTTTACCGGACTGTTCCCGGCCCTTGACAAGACTGAACACCCAATACGAAACAAACGGCATGACAATCGCCATATTGAAACAGTTGGCCCCAATAGCTGTGATCCCGCCATCTCCGAATACAATCGCCTGGATGATCAGGACTATCGACACTGCAAGCACGGCAGACCAGGGGCCAAGCAGAATAGCAATGATGGCCCCGCCTACTGCATGGCCGGTCGTGCCGCCCGGTATCGGGATATTGAACATCTGGACCAGAAAGGAAAATGCGGCCGCCATTGCGAGATACGGGACGTGACGGTGAGACAGCTGGGTCTTGATCCTGCGCAGCGCAACCGACCAGAAGGCGGCTGCGACTCCGAGCATAGGCAAATATGTTTGAGGACTCAGATAACCATCAGGAATATGCATTGTTTAATGCTCCCATAATATTTATTGTCCGGCTGTAAAGGCAGGCAAGCAAGAGCTCCACTGTGCCTCAGCCTGAACTGCAAAAAAAAACACGACAACTCCTCAAACCTTCATGGTCCGAAAGGAGCCTTCGTGGCTCTATCGCGAATAGTACCAAAGCATATTTGCAGTTGTCAATAAATTTTACGTGAAGCAACCGATACCCATTTCAACGTGTTTTTTAGATGAGGCAACACGTAAATCCGGATTTGTTGTCAGGCCGTTCTTGACTTTCAAAAGACAAGACCTGCTATCATTAACTACAGGCCCTTGGCGCCGTCCTGCTGCCGACCTGTCGATACTTAAGGGAAAGGCAAATGCGCCGGGACATGGAACGGCAATCCGGGCAAAAGATATCCGGCCTATGAACAATTTCAACCTCAAGATACTTCTGATGCTCTCTCTGGGACATTGCATCACCGATTTATATCAGGGCTCCCTGCCCGTCATCCTGCCCTTTCTCAAGGCGAAACTCGATCTTTCCTATACGACCGCAGGGTTGATACTTATATTTTCCAATGTGGCATCATCGGTCGTTCAGCCGCTATTCGGTTATTTTTCGGACAGGAAGGCAAAGCCTTTGCTGTTACCTGCAGGGTGCCTCTGCGCCGGAATAGGATTTTCATTATTGGCGCTGACGTCGAATTACGCCGTCCTGCTGACCCTGGTGCTGTTGAGCGGTCTCGGTGTCGCAGCCTACCATCCGGAAGGCTTCAAGACCGCCTCTTTTTTCACAGGAAACAGGCCTGCCGCTGCCATGTCCATATTTTCGGTGGGAGGCAACCTCGGGTTTGCGCTTGCCCCGATATTATCTCTCATGATAGTAAAACACTACGGGCTGGACTATCTCCCGGTCATGATGGTCCTGTCGTTGTCCTTCCTGCCGATACTCTTCCTCTTCTGGAAAAAAATATTGACCTCAGGCAAGTCGGCCTCAGGCCTGAAGAAAAAAACCGCTACCGCCACACCAAAAGGCGCATACGCCGCCATGACGGTCCTGGTGTCGGCAGTCGTAATGCGCGCCTGGACCCAGTTCGGACTGATAAGCTACGTGCCGTTTTATTACATAGATTATCTGAAGGAAGACCCTTTATACGCAGGCCAGTTGCTCACGGTGTTCCTGATGAGCGGAGTGATAGGCACCCTTATCGGAGGGCAGATTGCCGACAGGTTCGGGCACAAAAAAACCCTTGTCGTGTCGATGGCGTTCTCTTCCGTCATCCTTCCCCTTATATTCGTGACTGATGGCTTCGCCCTCATTGCGGTCTTTGCCCTGCTCGGCTTTTTCCTTGTCGCTTCATTCTCCGTAACCATGGTTATATCCCAGCGACTGCTGCCGAACAACGTCGGCATGGCGTCAGGCCTGACCGCCGGGTTCGCCATAGGCACGGGCGGCGTAGGGGTGACCGTCCTCGGGGTAATCGCCGACGCCTACGGGGTCCCTGCGGCCATGGAAAGTATAATGCTGCTCCCGGTTGCAGGCCTGATATTCAGCCTGTTTGTAAAAAATCCAAGGTAAAGATAATAGGAGGCACAGGCGCCCGTATCCCGGCGTGGTGACGTCGTTGAGACGCTCATCGGGCAAACTGTAACCGGCGCAATTTTACTTCATTCGTAAATAACAAAAACTCTTCTGATTTCAGCGCGGCGGGAGGCGGGCGCCTGTGACAATCCGGGATAACAAAGCGCGGGTGGCCGTATCCCGTCGCGGCGACATCTTTGGTACTCTGATCAGACAAACTGTAACCGGCGCAATTTTACTTCATTCGTAAATAACAATAACTCTTCTGATTTCAGCGCGGCGGGTGGCGGGCGCCTGTGACAAACCGGGATAACAAAGCGCGGGTGGCCGTATCCAGGCGCGGCGCCGCAGTCTCACAGCCACTTTTTTCTCCTGAAAAGCAGCAGCATCCCTATTGTGATCACGCCCATCGCGCCGCAAAAGACCGCGAAACTCCACTCCCATTCGAGCCCCGGGATAGACTTGAAATTCATTCCGTACACGCCCGCAATAAACGTCAGCGGCATGAATATGGTGGCGATCACCGTCAACACCTTCATCACCGCGTTGAGCCTGTTGTTGACGCTCGAAAGATAGACATCGAGCATGACCGCAAGCATGTCCCTGTATGTTTCGATAGTCTCTATCACACGGATGGTATGGTCATAAATATCCCTGAGATATATGGCGGTGGTTTTCGCAAAGAGCGGCGATTCGAGCCTTTCGAGTCCTCCTATAACCTCCCTGAGAGGCCATACCGATTTGCGGAGGAATATTATGTCTCTCCTCATTTTGTGTATCCTGCGCAGGGTTTCCGGAACAGGGTTGGCGACAAGCCGTTCCTCGACGGCCTCTATCTCTTCGCCCAGCCTGTCGATGGCCAGATAATAATTATCTATAATCGCATCCATAAGGCCATAGGCCAGATAGTCGGCGCCCATCTGCCTGACGCGTCCCTTACCCGTCCTGATGCGCTCACGCAGAGGATTGAACACATCCCCTTCCCTGCCTTCCTGAAAGGAGATGAGATAATTCCTGCCGAGTATAAGACTGACCTGTTCAATACTCAGTCCGCCGTTCTTGCCGTTATATCTGATCATTTTCAGGACTATGAAGAGGTAATCTCCAAAATCCTCGAGTTTGGGCCGCTGGTCGGTCGCCATTATGTCTTCAAGAACAAGCGGGTGAAGACCGTAACACTGTCCGAGTTTTTCGAGTGTGGCGGGCTGATGGATGCCGTCAATGTTGATCCATATTACGGAACCGGAGTCTTTCAGAGAGACGCACTTTTCGATGGAACCCGTTGTCTCTTCATGAAAATAATCCTCCCTGTAATCGATGATCGACATATTCACGGCTTGTGACGTCTCATCTCCGATATGCACAAGCGATCCGGGCGGCAGCCCGATCTTCCCCGACCTCTTTTTCTGAAGTCTTGCCATATTCCTTCCCCTCCGGATATATTGAAAATCTTCTCAGCAACTCCAGGTAACAGCCCATGGACAAGATAATTATAGCAAATCGCCGTGGAATATAACCCTGAGCCCAACAGACAATCCGTTTTAAACGGGTCCATTGACAGCCCGGCAGTTCCTGCGTATATTTATTGTATATACATCAGCTGAACTCTCAATCAGGAGGGTATTATGAGATCCGGATCGCTTATATTGATCGCGGCTTTTTCTCTTCTCATGGCCGTATCTGCCGGCGCAGATGATTCCGTCGGGAATGTCAAGACACTTTCCGGGAATGTCTCCATCGAGAGGGACAACGCAATTATCACCCCCATGATCGGAGGGAAGATTTTTCGCAACGATGCGCTCAAAACCGGCGCGGACGGTTCCGTCGGAGTGGTCTTCAAGGATGACACCCTGGTGTCTCTCGGACCCGACAGCAGGATAGTCATAAGCGAGTTCCTGTTTTCGCCCTCGGAGAACAAACTCTCCATTGTCATGAAGATGTTCAGGGGCACCATGGTCTATCTGTCCGGCATCATCGCAAAACTTGCGCCTGAAGCGGTCCGGGTCGAAACACCGGTCGCCAATATAGGCGTGCGGGGCACAAAATTTGCGGTCAGGATGGAAGGGAATGATCCGTCCTGGTCCGGAGAACAAAAAGCGGGGCGTTCTTCCTCCCTGAAATGAGGGCGATCTCAAGCCGAATCCATTTATTGTTTTGAAGGGGGTTATCATGGTATCGCTAAAGAAATTATGTCTCGCGGCTGCGCTGATTCCCCTGTTGATATCCTGCGCCTCACAAAAAAACCTTGTTGTGCTCCTGCCTGAAGAAGGGGGAAAGGCCGGGGCCGTTTCGGTAGCCAACAAGGGCGGCTCGCAGGTAATCGATAGGGCAAATCAGGGCAGCAGCATCGATTCGGCGGAAAAGCAACCTTCAGTTCCGGAAGCCATCGACCCCAAAAAGATAGACAAGATCTTCGGGCATGCGCTTAAGGCGCAGCCGCGCAAGCCCCTCCACTTTACGCTCTATTTTGAATTCAATTCGGACAACCTGACCGCGGAATCCAAGGTCGTGCTGAATAGTCTTTTGTCCGAAATAAGAGTATTCAATCCTTCCGCAGTCGCCATTATCGGGCACACGGACCTTGTCGGAACGAGCAAGGCCAACCATGAACTCGGACTGGAACGCGCAAATGCCGTCGGAAAGATACTCGTCTCTTCAGGTGTAAACCAGGCCATTATCGAGGTCTATTCACACGGCATGGACAATCCTCTGATCAGGACAAAAGGCAATGAACCGCGCAACCGGCGTGTCGAAGCGGTCATCCGTTGACCCGCGCGGGACTTTCTTTACAGCGCCGGGCATCCGGAGACGCGCGATTCAGAGTCTGATCGCCCTTTATGACTGAAGACAACCGGTTATGACCATACCGTCCACATTGAAGGCGGTAACCGAAAGCCTTGCGAAACGCCGCATCTGGATTATTTTGCCGGGCCTTGCCATTGCGTTTTTTTTCTCCGCGGTCGCCCTCATGGAGCCGCAGTTCCTGAAACTGCTCAATAACAAGCTGTACGACTCCATGCTGTCCGCAGGCGCCCGGAATTATGTTTCAAAGATACCCGTCATAATCGACATAGACGAAAAAAGTCTGGCAGGATACGGTCAATGGCCCTGGCCCCGCTACCGCCTGGCGAAACTTCTGGACGAGGTCAGGGAGGCCGGAGCGGCAAGTGTCTCCCTCGATATCATCTTTGCCGAGCCCGACAGGACCTCACCCGCGGAACTGAAAAAACAGCTCCGGCGCGACCTCAATATCTCGATGGACCTGAAGAATCTCCCTGCAAAAGCCATAGACAACGACAGGACCCTTGCCCTTGCGCTGTCTCAAAGCCCCGCCGTGCTCGGTTACAAATTTACCTTCGGCGAAGAGTCGCAACAGGGACCGGGCTGCAGCCCGCGCCCCCTGAAAGCGGCGATTTCGAGAGAGTCGGAAGAAGCAGGTCCGGGGCTTCCCCACAGGGCTTCAGGAATAATATGCAACCTTCCCGAGCTGTCTGACGCGGTATCCGCCTCGGGGTTCCTGAATGTCAGGCCGGACGCGGACGGGACGCTCAGAAGGGCGCCTCTTGTCATCGAATACGAAAACAATTACTATCCAAGCCTTGCGCTTGCAACACTCCTGAAAACAGGGGGCCCGGCCGGCGCGGCCCTGAAAATATCGTCACACGGGCTTGAAGCCGTAATCCTCGACAACACGTCAATCCCCGTAGATCCGCAAGGCAATATGCTTATAAATTTTCCGAAGAACAGGTTGTTCGACAGGATATCCGCCTCGGACATACTGACCGGCCGGTTTGAAAAGGCGCGCCTGAAAGGGAGGATCGCCATCATCGGGGTCAGCGCAAGCGGTCTGGGGGACCTTCACACCGTGCCGAACGGCGATCTATTGCCCGGGGCCGAGGCCCATGCAACCATCATTGACAATATCATCCTGCGGGATTATGTCTACAGCCCCGGATGGATAAAGGGCATTGAATCCATTACGGTCATGGCCCTCGGAATCCTTGCGACAATCCTCATTGCCTGGTCGGGGGCCTGGCGCAGTTTTCTTGTCCTGTCCGCCCTGTCTCTCGGAATACTGCTGGGCTCCGAATGGGCGCTCTGGAACAAGGGGATATTCATTTCCCCTCTCGTCCCGATCATTGCAATAGCGTGCATAATGTCCTTTCTTACACTGTTCAAATACTGGATAAAAGAGCGCGAGATAAAGGAAAGCGTCAGGCGGAACCTGAGGACGCAGGATTTCACCATACTCTGTCTATCTTCGCTAATAGAAACCAGGGACGAAGAGACCGGCAACCACACAATGCGCTGCCGGCATTATGTCAGGGCGCTCTGCCGGCAATTGATGGCCAATCCGGAATACTCCGGGCGGATAAGCGAGGAAGACATCGAACAATTCGCCAAGTCCGCTCCTCTCCACGATATCGGAAAGATCGGAGAGCCCGACAGCCTGCTGCATAAACCCTCAAGACTGACTGATCAGGAATATGAGGAAATCAAAAAGCATACTATCTTCGGGTACTGCGCGATCGAGCGGGCAGAGAGGCTTTTCGGAAAGGAGCTTGACACTTCCTTTCTGGACGCTGCAAAGGCAATGATCATCTCCCATCATGAAAAGTGGGACGGCACGGGATATCCCTACGGCCTTTCCGGGGACAATATCCCCCTGGCAGGAAGGGTAATGGCGATAGCCGACGTCTACGACGCGCTCATCTCAAAAAGGGTTTACAAGCGGGCATACACCCATAATGAAGCGGTCGCCGTAATTGCCCGAGACCGCGGCTCACATTTCGACCCGGACATGGTAGACGCATTTGCGGCGGTCAATGAGCAGTTCAAGCGCATTGCCGAGAACTTCCCTGATAATGACCTGCAGGCGGACAACCCCTGACAGACCTGCAGGCCTTGCCGGCCGCCTACCCTGCGGCCTTTTGGTCTTCGTCACTTATGGTGACGTTCGAGCCTTTATCGAAAAGGGTGTCCCCTTCCCTGTTACCTGTAACAGCGCAGCCCGACATACTCAGACTTGAAAGCTCATTAACACGAAGGCCGAGCCTGTTTCCTTCAACCCTGGTGTTCTTCATGGCAACTTCGCTGGACCTGTTTTCCCTGAGCATGCGTTTTTTACCATGGATATAAACACCGTAGCCCCAGTGCCCGTCGCGGATATTGCAATCCTCAATAGCGGCAAAGGCGTTTTCGATATAGACCTGGGAATAGCAGTCGCCCATATGGCCGTTCTGAACAATCCTGCAATCCCTCATCTCAAGTCTCCCCTTATGCACGATAATCCCATCGTCCGAATTACCGCTGATTTCGCTTGACGATATCCGGATTTTGGCCCCCTTCAACAGTGTTATGCCCGGCCCGCCCTCGGAATCACAGACACTGCTCTTGTCGATTTCCGCAGTGGAGTTTTCGAGATAGATCTGGGCATACAACTTTTTTTCGGTGCTGTTGCCGGTTATCCTGCATTCACTGAGCTTCACGCCGGACCTGTCATATACGGAAATCGCATTGCCCGCATGTCCGCGGATGGAGGTCGAGAAAAGCTCGGCCCTGGAATCTTTCAGCAATGTTATCCCGTTTCCCCTCGCATCCCTGATAATGCATTTCTCTATTATTGCCGTGGATGTCTCAACGGATATCTGGGCGTCCACATTGCTTTTGGCCATGTTTTCCCTTACCGCGCAATCCCTCATTTCAACCCGCGACGCATTCTTTATTGACACTCCCCTTTCGGCATTGCTGCGAATGGAACAGGACTCAATCGTGCAGCCGGATTCATTCGCAAGTATGCCGCTGCCGCCCCTGGAATTATTTATGGAACTGTTTTTTATGGTTGCCGAAGATTTATCAAGGTATATTTGAGCGTATATTGAGCTTTCTGCGACGCAGTTCTCCGTGAACTTGCAGTCATGAATGTCGGCCCGCGATGAACCATATATGGACACCCCGTTGCCGGAATTGCCGTGAATGGAAGTCCCCGAGATCTCGGCGCCGGAATCGTCCATAACGGCTATTCCATCTCCGTCCCTCGAAGTCCTGACCGTACACTTCTCAAGAGCAGCAGTGGATTTTCCGAGCCGCACCTGGGGCAAGCCGCCGCCCATGATCCCATTCTCGGCTATAGTGAGCTTTTTCATCCCGGCGGATGAATTTTTCAGGTCAATACCGATATACCTGCAGTGATTGATCTCCGAATTCTCGGCCCGGAATTCGGAATCCCTGACCCTTATCCCGCAGTCGGTTGCCCCCTCGATAATGCTGTTATTGAACTGCAGCAGACTGCCGTTGTCGGCGCTTAAAAGTTCCGTCCTGCTCTTTCTGGAAAAATCCACACCCGTCAGTCCGGGGACCATCTTTGCGATATTGACCAACCTGATCATGAGAGGAACAGCGTTCCCGACCGGCGGCAGAGGCATCCGCAGTTCCACATTATCGAGACTCAGCCTGCCCTTGTTATTGACGCAAAACGCGCGGTTGAACGGTACCTCTATCAGTACCGGCTTGCCTTTGCCGGAGATAACGATCTCCTCGCCGTCGGCAATGACGGGGGCGTCAAGCTTGTACGAGCCCGACAGGACGACATTCTTTTTCACTGAAATATATTTCGACAGGGACATCTTCCCTGCGGCAAAAAGCGCGTCCATATCAGCTCCACCGGCGCCGTCTTCCCTGTTTTCATCTCTTGCCTGCCCGAGGTCTTTTGCAGTCTTCATCGGATACTCCCGTCCCAACTCTGTTTTTTTTCGGTTTAATCAGGGTATGCCGCAGGAATCTTCCCGGATATTGCCCATCCGGCCGGCCGGGACACTATTACCCTCCGGAATAAAGACTCCCCCCGGATTAACCCTGTCCGGACTCCGTCGTGTCCATGCCGGCCATGCCGGACGATATAAAACAACCGGCGCAAACCCGGAAAACGGTTTGAATATGATGTCACACTTCAATATTCCGGGTCAACAGCAATAAGGCGGCTTTAGCGCATCCGGGCGACATCGGTCCGGAGGCGGTTTTTGGAAAGTTGACACTGCACGCCGAAAAAACTTAATATTCAGATGAATTTTCCGGCAGTCAGGGCGATTAGCTCAGTGGTAGAGCGCTTCCTTCACACGGAAGAGGTCGAGGGTTCGATACCCCCATCGCCCACCATTGTTTTTCCCGGAGTGACCGGCGGTTTATTCCGCGCCCGTCCGGAAGGCAAACCTGTTATTTCCCCTGAATCAGCGCCCTGAACGGTCCGGAGTCCCTGATGCCTGCATAGGTTGGAGATGTCTTTATATAATTCCAGTTGTTATAGCCCTTTGAGATGGCCTCTCCGAGATACCGGCAGGCTTCTTCGGGATCGTTCCTTGCGGCAAAAAGCTCCGCCATGCTGTTGAGCGCATATATGCTGTTTGGGCTTATCGCGAGCGCCGCCCTTATATCGCTTTCCGACCCTTCAAGATCTCCCATCAGCATCTTGTGAAACCCACGGTTGTTATAGGCCATATCGCTGTGCGGTTTCAGCTCTATGGCCATGTTGTAGTCCTGGAGGGCCTTTTCGTATTCACCCATCTTCTGCCGGACATTGCCCCGGTTGATATACACAATGGCGAAATCGGGCCGTATCTCGAGGGCGCGGTTGTAGTCGGCCAGCGCCAGCTCGTGATGCCCCCTCTTTTCGTATTCATTGCCCCGGTTATTGAGCGCGCGATAGTCCTTCGGGTTGATCTTGACGAGATGGCTGTAATAACCTATAGGGTCGCGTTTGAAGTCCTTGGACAAGTCATCTCCTGTTAAACGGTTTCAATCAGCGCTGTCTAAAATATATGTTATGATATAAAAAAAGTCAAGGCAATCCGGATTTTTTGTCGTGTTTGCCGGCAAAGATCGGGATTGACTGAAGGCAATTATTTTTCCGGAGGTGGATTTTGCGCATCGCGGTTATCGGAACAGGTTATGTAGGTCTTGTCACAGGCGCGTGTTTTTCCGAATTCGGGGTGTATGTGACATGCGTGGACAATAACAGTGAAAAGGTGGAATCGCTGAAAAAGGGAGTGGTCCCTTTTTATGAGCCCGGACTTGACGACATGGTCAAAAGGAATTGCGCTGCGGGAAGGCTCAGGTTCACCACGGATATCGGGGAAGCTGTAGAAGACTCGATAGTCATATTTATTGCGGTCGGTACCCCGCCGCGGGGAGACGGTTCGGCCGACCTGAGTTATGTGACGACCGTCGCAAAAGAGATAGCCGATCATATCAAAAGCTATAAGGTCATTGTCACCAAAAGCACAGTGCCCGTGGGGACCGGCGAACAACTGAAAAAGACCATTTCCGGAAGTCTCCGGGAGAGTGTCGACTTTGATATCGTGTCCAACCCCGAATTCCTCCGCGAAGGAGCGGCCATCGAGGATTTCATGAGACCCAACAGGGTTGTCATAGGCGCGGACAGCCCGCAGGCCATCGCGATAATGAAAGACCTGTACAAACCGCTGTATCTCATCGAAACTCCGATACTCATCTGCAATATAGAGACCTCTGAACTGATAAAATACGCGGCCAACGCATTTCTTGCGACCAAGATATCCTTTATCAACGAGATATCGAGGCTGTGCGAAAAGGCCGGCGCGGATGTGAATATCGTCGCCAGGGGCATGGGGTTGGACAACCGGATCGGCCCGAAATTCCTGCATGCAGGGGCCGGATACGGCGGCTCATGCTTTCCAAAGGACACAAAGGCCCTGATCACTACCGGCGCCGCTTACGGCGTGGATATGTCCATAGTGGATGCGGCCGTCAGGGCGAACAGCAGGCAGATACAATGGATGGGCGAGAAGATAAAAGCGGCCGTCCCAGGGCTCTCCGGCAAGACAGTGGCGATACTCGGGCTCTCGTTCAAGCCGAATACGGATGACATGAGAGACGCCCCTTCAGTGGACATAATCGGCGAACTGAAAAAAGAGGGCGCAAATATCAGGGCATACGATCCCGCGGCCATGGAGAATGCAAAAAAGGAACTTACCGGGGTCACATTCTGTGACGACGCATATGACGCATGTTCAGGCGCCGACGCCCTGATCATCCTGACCGAATGGAACCAGTTCAGAAACCTCGATATGTCGCGTATCAGGGGGCTGCTGAAAAAACCTGTCTTTATCGACCTTAGAAATATATACGCGCCGGAAAAGATGCGGGAAATGGGGTTCGTTTATTATAGTGTAGGCAGGAAGTAATGCCCGCTACGGGCTAAGCATGCAACCGGCCCTGACTGTGTTTTAATTTCACATATTGTTGCGCAATAGCAACAGTATATATAGTAAGCGCTATAAGTATGGCTTTATATTCAATAGCGTTATACTTAGCATGTTTATTGCATGTAATATGTCAATTTTTATCATTATTATTGTTTGACAAAACGACGGATTTATTATAAACTGTCGAAACGCTTATAAGACCCTGTTTCGGGGTATTATATGTTGAGTAAAAAAAGTGAAGGGAGGAAGGGTATTTTCAGTATTTAATTTTACAGTTCATAGGTCTTATTACTCTGCCCTTGGCAGAGAAGACTGAACTAACCATCGGAGGTTAGGAAGTGAAAAAATTATTAATTTTTGCAGTATGCCTTTTGGCCCTTGGATTTGCGGCGAATTCATTCGCAATCCAGGCTGAAATCCCTGCCGACACCACTGCAGCCATCGCTAAGGGCGGTACGCAGATAACCATCGGCGGAGACCTCAGGGTCCGCGGCGTTATTCAGAGCAACACCGGTGACTTCAACAGTAACTCCACCAGTGATAGCGGTACCCACGGCAAAAACGAAAGAATGTTTTACGATTACAGGTACAGGCTCAATGTCGAAGCCAAGGTAACCCCTAACACCATAGGGTTTATTCAGTTCGATGTTGCTGAAGGCGATAGCGCAGGCACAAACGGTGTTATGGGTACCAGCGCGGACGGCACAAAAGACGGCAGAGGCTCAATCAAGTATGGCGAAGCTAAAACCAACGATGTCCGTTTGACGCAGGCATGGATACAGCATAGCGGTTCAGGCCTTTTCGGAATCCCCGCATACTTCAAGTTCGGACATCAGCCGATCACCATAGGCGCGGGCGTATTTTACAGCCACACATATAACAACGATGACGCTTTCGTTGCAGGTATCTCCCCGATAAAGGGCCTTGACCTGACGATAGCAACTGTAAAGTTGAACGAAAACACTGAGTCTGCAGCCGATGACGCAGACGCCTATAGCTTCATGGCCACCTATGCATTCAGCAAGGCCCTCAAGGCCGGGCTCGATGTGTCCCTCGTAGATTTACAGAACGGCTCAGCTCCGACAACCGTTGCAGTATTTGGAGCCGGCGCCCATACAAAAGCCCAGCTCTGGAACATCGGCCTTAACGTAAAGGGTGATGTTCAGGGCTTCAAGCTTTATGGAACCGCAGACTTCCAGTTGGGTCAGCTTAAACTTCAGGGCGCCGACAATTATGATTTCAGGGGCTTTGCAATTACCGCAGGAGCCAGCTACAAGTTCGCTCCTGTAAAAGTAGCCCTCGACCTCGGTTATGGAAGCGGTGACAGCAATGGCGCAGACAAGAAGATATCCACATTCATGACCGCGCAGTCGAATGTCGTGCATTATACATTCGTGTATGACTACATGACAAAGAACGCAGGCGGAAACACCTGCGGCGGCCTGCAGAACACCCTGTTCGCAAAGCTCGGCGCGAGCGGCGATGTAATGAAGGGCCTCAACATAGGCGGTTCTTTGACATTGCTCGAAGCAGCCAAGAGGGCTTATGGAGACGGCGTGAACAGCGCATCTCCGATTTCTTCTTCTACAAATACGCCTTCCAGCAGATACATCGGAACAGAACTTGACGCAACACTTACCTATCAGATCGACAAGGGTCTCAAGTATTTCGTAGAGGCCGGTTATCTGTTCGCAGGCAAGTACTGGAGAGTTCCGGTCAATGGCAGCACAACAACGCATGTTGACGATCCGTGGGCAGTAAGGCACGGCATCCAGCTTACCTTCTAATTAACCAATACGGCATTTGCCGTAGCAACGATCCACAAAAGAGGGGCTGCCTTCGGGCAGCCCCTCTTTTATATGGTTTCTTGCCGGCATGGATGGACGTATCGAAATCAGGGCAAATCAATACTGCATGATATCGAGGAAATCCCTGATGTCCTTCTCTTCCTCGCCCTTTGCAGTATATGAACGTTCCCTCAGATTGGCCGCCTTCTTCACCTTGTCCCCCTTGAAATCAACATCCGTCTGTATGGCCTTTTCCAGCAGTTCGGACGCCTCTCCATATCTCTCCAGCCTGTTATAGACAAGCGCCATACCGTAATAGGGGCCCGCGAAATTCCTGTCGCGGCGCACCGAATCCTTGAATGAGTCCAGGGCCTTTTCATACTGCCCCATCCGGTACTGGGCCATACCAAGGCTGTAAAAAGCGAGTTCAGGGGTCCGGTAAAAAGGGTTCGCAATCGCCCTGCGGAAAGACTCGGCAGCCTCTCTCCACTGCCCGATCTGCATATAAGTGACTCCGAGATTATTATGGGCGTCCGGAAAATCAGGGGCAATATTCACTGCCCTTAACAGATATTTTTTTGCGTTCTCATAATCCTCGAGCTGGAAGCAGGTCAGCCCCAGATTATTATTGACGTCCTTGTTGTCGGGCTCTATTTTTATCGCCTTCTGGAATTCAACATATGCAAGTTGTATCTTGCCCTCTCTCAGAAAGGCCGCGCCCATGGTATTGTGGTAATTGGCGTCTCCTTCCGACGCAACCTGGGAGGATGAACAACCTATTGCCAGCGCAACAAATATCGTCAATATGGTATAGCCTGCGATTATAGTGTGGTTTTTCATTACTGCCCCCATTTTTTGCTTATATTAACCTTGTTCCTCTGGTCGTCAAATCTATTATAACAAAGAAAGCTGCGGGCATTCGATAAATATTGAGCTATGGAGCGGACTCCTGCAACATAATGTCGAGGTCTCTCAAAGTCTCCCCGATCATGACCGGGGCCTTTTCCGGAGATACCCCCTTGACGTATAATTCAAACCCGTCCTGAAGGAACCTCAGAGTCCTCCCCTTGCGCGCCTGCTTCTGCAAGGCAAAAAGCGCCTTGAGCAGCCGTTCCGCAAACCCCTCCGGCAATCCGTACTCTTCCGCCTTTACAAGGGAAAAACGGTAACAACCTTCCGCATGCATGACCCGCGCAATAAAAAGCCTCTTTGCGAAAAGCTTTATCCTGACCACATGCAGCAGGTTCTCCGTCTCGACCGGAGTCTTGCCGAAGCGGTCAGTCATTTCAGACCTGAATTCCTCAAGCTCCTCATTGGTCCCTATAGAGGTCAACCGCTTGTACAGGCTGAGACGCAACGCTATATCCGGCACATATTCATCAGGGATAAAGGCGGCTATCGGAAGCCTTATCTGCGGTTCATAATCCTCCCTCACTTCATCGCCCCTCAGTTCCGCCACCGCCTTTTCGAGCATCTCCATGTACATATCGAAGCCCACCCTGTATATATGCCCGGATTGCTCGCCGCCGAGCAGGTTGCCCGCGCCCCTGATCTCAAGGTCTTTGAGGGCCAGCCTGAAGCCTGCGCCGAGATAACTCATCTCCTGTATGGCCTGCAGCCGCTTTTTCGCGTCACCGGTCATGACCTCCTCACCGGGAATAAGGAAATATGCGTATGCCTGGACATTGCCCCTGCCCACCCTTCCCCTCAACTGATAAAGATCGGACAGCCCGAAGGTGTCGGCGCGGTCGATTATGATGGTATTGGCGGTAGGTATATCGAGCCCCGAACTTATTATGGCGGTGCTGACGAGCAGGTCGGTCTCATGATCAAGAAACTCAAGCATTATCTTTTCGAGCAGGCGCTCATCCATCTGCCCATGCGCATAACTGATACGCGCCTCCGGAGCAATCTTCTTCAGCCAGGAGACCGTCTTTTCGATATCGTGTATCCGGTTATGGACAAAGAATATCTGCCCCTGCCGCTTCAGCTCCCTGTAGATCGCCTCCTTTATAATCCGGTCATTATGCCTTGAGACC